>Ga0196976_1000503_pt1 | contig 24377 bp, 25 predicted proteins | sample S3v_513CmetaG_FD_148644 | JGI IMG/M metagenome (GOLD analysis project Ga0196976, IMG submission 148644) | Soil microbial communities from Anza Borrego desert, Southern California, United States - S3+v_5-13C | ecosystem: Environmental > Terrestrial > Soil > Desert | place: USA: California...
CACCCCCTGGATCTCGCCGCCGCCCTTCACCGAGACGGCGATGTTCCAGCCCGTCATGTCGCGCCCCGGCCCGGGGATGACGGTCCCGCGGGCGAACCCGAGGAAGCTCGAGAGGTCCGCGTCGACGACGTCGTGGTTCCGGTGCCGGGCGCCGACCGAGAGCGCGCTGAGGCCGTTCACTGCGTCGAGCGACGCGTTCGCGTTCAGCGTGTCGGCGAGGGAGAGCGACGGAGCGGCCCTGAGGCCCGATTGCGAGTCGAGGGAGAGGTTCAACCCGGCCGCGCCGGAGATGCCGCTCGCCTTCGACTGGCCCGAGAGCCCGATGCTCCGCTCGTACCCGAGGCCGCGGTAGCTGTTGAAGTAGCCCTTGAAGCCCGCGCTGAGTCCCAGGCCGACCGAGCTGTCGGCGCCGAAGAGCTCGACCGCGGCCTCGGTGCCCAGCGAAAAGGTCCAGTTCGGCTGGATGTCCTCGGTGATGGCGACGCAGTCGTGGCCGTCGAGGTCGGCGGCCGTCGCGCAGGGCCGCTCTCCCGCGAAGTCGTCGGGCAAGCCGCGCAGCTGGCGCGAGATGCTGCCCACGTTGAGCGTCCACCCCAGCCCGACCCAGCTCGCCTCCTGATCCGGTGAGACGCCGCTCTGGTAGGAGAGCGTGAGCGGGAAGTCGCCGCGTGGGCCGGGCACGGTGAGCAGCGGCACCGCGTAGCGGAAGTCGCCGGTGAAGAGGTCGATGGCCTCGTCCGGCTCGCTCGGCGGCGCCGCGCTCGACTGCGCGGGGTGCGGCGACTCCGCCGCGCGCGCGAGCACCACCCCCAACAGCCCGAGGAGCGGGACCGTGCGGAGGAGTCGAAGGTTGCGCCGGGTCGTCGGCGCCATGGCCACCTCTCGCAGCGGGAGAACCTGACCAGCAGTGAAGCAACCGGGGCATGGTAACGATCGACGGTCTTACCAGGGGTGAGAAGGCGAGGGCACCGGCAGGACGGGCTTTGTTGGGGCGAGCGCGCGCGCCGAGTCGGGGCGCGCCGCCCATCCGGAGCGCCGCAGGCGCTCGAGATCCGGGCGACGCCCGCCGCGCGTCGGGTGGGGCGGTGACAAGCGATCGTTTTTTTTCGGGATGGAGGTTGGATGCCCGGAGATGCGCCGGCGGCTACATCCACCTCGTGCAGATCCACGCCGGCACGAGCGGCTGGAGCTACGCGGCCTGGAGGGGCCGGTTCTATCCGCCCGGTCTCCCGACGAGCCGGATGCTCCCCGTGTACGCCGACCACTTCGACGCGGTCGAGGTGAACTCCACGTATTACCGGATGCCGCGCCCCGCGACGCTGGCAGCGTGGCGTGCGCAGGTGCCGGAGGCGTTCCGGTTCGCGCTCAAGGCGCCGCTCTGGATGATGGGGCGGCGGAGCAACGCCGCCGGCGCCATGCGGACGTTCGACGACGCGGCCGCGGCGCTCGGCCCCGCGCTCGGCCCGACGCTCTTCCGGGCGGCGCCCGGCGCGCCCGACGTGGGCTGGCTCCGCGAGTTCCTGGCGCTCGTCCCACGCGGCAGGCGGGCGGTCCTCGAGCTCCGCGATCCGGCGTGGTTCCGCGAGGACGCGATGAGGGTCCTGCGAGACGCCGGCGCGGCGCTCTGCACCGCCGACGCCGACGAGGGAGAGACGCCGCTCGTCCCGACCGCGCCCTTCGGCTACCTGCGCCTGCGGCGCGCGGACTACTCCGCGGACGCGCTGCGCCGGTGGGCGGCACGCATCCTCGCCCAGCCGTGGACCGAGGCGTTCGTGTTCTTCCGCCACGAGGACGAGGCGCGCGGGCCGCGGCTGGCGCGCGCGTTCCTCGAGGCGTGGGCGGACGGCGCCGCGAGGGCCCGCGCGGAATGACGTGGGAGCCCGACGATCGCTGCGTCCTCACGCCGACCGGGCGAGGTGCGGGAGCGCCTGCGCCACCATCGCGTCCGACGCGGTCAAGCTGATCCGGAAGTAGCCCGGCTGCTTCATGAGCGTGCCCGGCATGACGAAGACGCCGCGATCGGCGAGGGCCTCCCACTGGCGGACGGGATCCCCGGCCCACCGCACCCACAGGTAGAACGTGCCCTCCGGGCGCAGCACGCCGTGACCGGCGCTCTCCAGCGCCTCGCCGAGCGCGTCGCGCCGGCGCGCGAGCGCAGCCACGTCGATCGACAGCCGCTCCAGGTGCGGCACGGCATACTGCATGACGGCGTCGGGGAAGCACCAGCCCAGGGACATCTGGCTCGCGAACATGACGTCGCGGAGCTGCTGGCGATCGGAGGCGGGCATCAGCGGAGAGAGGGCCAGGTACCCGAGCCGCTGGCCCGGCGCGAGCAGGACCTTCCCGTAGCTGTACGTGACGAGCGTCCAGGGGTAGAGCGCCGCGGGGCTGTGGAACGCCCGGCCGTCGAAGCGGATGCGCCGGTACGGCTCGTCGGACAGCAGGAAGACCCGGTGGCCGATCCGGCGCGACGCGCGCTCCAGCGTCTCTGCCAGGGCGGCGAGCTCTTCGCGCCCATAGATCCGCCCCGTGGGATTGTGCGGCGTGTTCACGATCACGAGCCGCGTCTTCGGACCGATGGCGGCCTCGATGGCCTCGACGTCGAGGTCGAAGCGCGGCGGCCGGAGCGCCACCGCGCGCGGCACGGCGTCGGCGGCGAGGATCATCGGCTCGTAGCAGAACCAGGCCGGCTCGTTGATGATGACCTCGTCGCCGGCGTCGAGCAGCAGGCGGAAGGCGATCGAGATCGCCCCGAAGGCCCCGGCGGTGAGGGCCACGTCGGGTGGCTCGAGCGGAAGGCCCAGCTCCTGGCCGACGGCCTCGGCCAGGAACGCCTGCGGCGCCTCCTCGCTGGTCTTGTAGGCGAACCAGTTCTCGTCGCGGGGCACGGCCCCATCCCGGATGGCCGCGACGAGCCCGTCGAGCGGCATCTCGTGCGGGTTGCCGAAGGTGAAGTCCGCGATGGTGGGATCGCCGCGCCGTTCGCCGTACCGCGAGCTGAAGTAGAAGCTCTTGACGGCTTCGAAGGCCCGATCCGCTGCCGCCGCCCTGCGCGAGACGATCGCCATGGCCGCGTGCCCTCAGGCCTTGGGCGCCGTGTTGGCCACAGAACGCGCGATGGCCTGTTCCTCCTCGTTCATCTCGGCCGGCACGTCGGCGAAGAGCGGCGTGCTGAGGTAACGCTCGCCCGTGTCCGGCAGCATGCAGAGGATGTTGGCCCCCTGCTCCGCCTGGGCGGCGACCTGGAGCGCACCGGCGAACGTGCCGCCGGACGAGATGCCCACGAAGATGCCCTCCCGCGCGGCCAGCTCCTTGGCGCAGCGGATCGCCTCCGGGCCGGGGATGGCCAGGAGCTGATCCATCAGCTTCGCGTCGACGGCGTCCCCCGTCAGCTTCGGGATGAAGTCGGGGGTCCACCCCTGCATCGGGTGCGGCTTGAAGCTGGGGTGCGGCGCGGCCGGGGTGCCGTCCGGATTGCGGGCCTGCGCGGCGCCGCTGCCCAGGAGCGGCGCCTCCGCCGGCTCGCAGACCACGATCCGGGTCTGCGGCCGTTCCTTGCGGAGCACCCGGGCCACGCCCTTGAGCGTCCCGCCGGTGCCGTAGCCGGTCACCCAGTAGTCGAGCCGGTCGCCGGCGAAGTCCGCGAGGATCTCCTGCGCCGTGGTACGCGAGTGATAGTCGGGGTTGGCCTCGTTCTCGAACTGGCGCGTCATGAACCAGCCGTTCGCGGCCGCGAGCGCCTCCGTCTTCCTGATCATGCCCACGGCGCGCTCCGCCGCGGGGGTGAGCACCACCTTCGCCCCCAGGAACCGCATCAGCCGGCGCCGCTCGACGCTGAACGACTCGGCCATGACGAGCACCAGCGGATAGCCCTTGGCCGCGCAGACCATGGCGAGACCGATGCCGGTGTTGCCGCTGGTCGCCTCCACGACGGTCTGGCCCGGCTTCAGCGCTCCCGAGCGCTCCGCCGCCTCGATCACGGCGATGGCCAGGCGGTCCTTCACGGAGCCGAGCGGGTTGAAGGCCTCGACCTTGACGAAGAGATTCACACCGGGTGGAGCCAGCTTGTTGATCCGGACCACAGGAGTGTTGCCGATCGTTTCAAGGATGCTCGCGTGACGTCGACCCATGGCGCACCTCGCAGGGCGGCGGGGAAGCCGCCGCGCTGGGTGTGTGTAACGGTGGCGCGTCGCGCGTCGACCCCGCGGTGCACCGCCCCTTGGGGTCGCGTAGACGGAAGCCTCGCTTGCGACCGATCCGGGGCGGCTGGGTCGAAGCGAATGCTGACGGCCCCGTCTTCCGAGGGGAGAGGTTCGCGACCTGGCCCTTGCCGGCCCCCCCGACCTGCGCCCTCGCGCCTGGGATGTGCGCGCTACGCCGACTGCCGCACGACGAGCTCCGGCTTCAGCTTGACGACCCGCGGCTTCTGGAGAACGTCGCTGGTCTCGACGGTCGCCATCCGGTACGCCGCCTCCGCCATCGCGTCGAGCGGCTGGCGCACGGTGGTGAGGGGCGGGTTCGAGGTGGCGGCGAACGGCAGGTCGTCGAACCCGATGATGGCGATGTCCTCGGGGATCCTCACCCCGCGGTCCCGGGCCACCGTCAACATGCCCACGGCGGTCTGGTCCGCCGCCGAGCAGAAGATCGCGTCGACCCCCTTGAGCTTCTTCAGGACGTGATCCATCGCGTCGGCGCCCACCTTGCGTGAGTAGTCGGGGCAGGTGATGACGTGATCGGGTGCCAGCACGACGCCGTGATCGGCGAGCGCCTTCTTGAATCCGGCGAGGCGCTGGATGCAGCACATGTCGCCATCCGCGTTGATCTTCCCCTCGACGACGACCATCCGCCGCCGCCCGAGCTTCGCGAGGTGCGCACCGGCCACGTAGCCGCCCAGGTAGTTGTCGACGCTGACGGTGGTCGCGCCCGGCGCCGACTCGTCGATGAGGATGACGGGCGCGTGGATCGCGCGAAACGCGGCCACGACATCCGGCTCGGGCCGGACGACGATGCCGATGAGGGCGATCGGCTTGGGCTCGCCCTCGAGCAGTTGCAGGAGCCGGTGGCGGGAGACCCCGGCGGAGACGGCGTAGGTGATGGTGTCGACGATCGACTCGCCGGGCTTGAGCAGGTTCTGGAGCCGCTTGAAGAGCGCACCAGGGAAATGCGGGGCCATGTTGATCGTGGCGAGCGCGATCCGGACGTCTGCCATCGTGGCCTCCCGCGTTCACGGCGGGTCGAAGGACCGCACCAGCGAATCGCTGCTCCGGATTCTAGCTGCGGAATCGCGAGCCCGACAAGGAGTGCGTGCGCGGCGTGCTCCGCTCCTGCCCGAGATTCAGGCGTTTGGAGGAGTCGATCTGATGGTCCGGACGACTGCCCCGTGGGGCCACGCTCATTCGCGTGAGAGCGCGAGACCATGGCGCCGAGCGACGGCCACGTCCACCGGGGCGCACGCGAGCACCCACTGGGCTGCGCTCGCGGACAGGGACCGCGCGAGGCCCGCGCGCCCACGCGTCCCCACGACCACGAGGTCGGCGCGCTCGGCCTCCGCGGCGCGGACGATCTGGACGCAGCGGTCGCCACGGAGGACGGTCGTCCGGTCGACCCGAGCCACGGGCGCCAGTTCCCGCGCGAGCTCCCCGAGATACTCGAGCGCCTCGGCCTCGAGGTCCGGGGCCGCGCCGAGCCACTTCTCGAATGGCACGTGGTAGGCCTGGAACAGCGTCAGCGGGCGTGACGGGGCGAGGCGGGAAGCGAGCTCCACCGTCGCTGCGGCGGTGATCGTGCGATCGACCGCGCAGAGTACGCGCCGGTACGCACCGGATGGCTCGCGCCGCACGACGAGCACGGGGAGATCAGCCCAGCGCAGCACACGCGCGACCGTCGCGCGCGGCGAACCGTCCAAGCGGGTCGCCGGAGGCCCGACCACGATGAGCTCCGCGCGCGCGCGCCACGCGGCGCGCACGATCTCGCGGGCGGGCCAGCCCTCGGCCGCCCGGGCGACGAGCTGGAGCTGCGCGTGCCCGACCTCGCGTGCGGTGTGGCCCGCGACCGCGAGCGCCTCCTCCATCGCACCGCGTGCTTCCGCTCCCGTGAGGTGACCGCGACGAGGGGGCCACGGAGGCGAAACATGCAACACCTCCAGCCGTGCGTGCGGCGCGAGCGGGAGTCGGGCGGCGCGCTGGACGACCCACAGCCCAACCTCGTCGAGCGCGCAGGCGACGAGGATGCGCTGGAACGGACCCCCGACCGCGAGCGGTGGCGTGGGGTGCGTCGAGGCAACATTCACGTTTCACCTCCGGGCGCCGCCTGCAACGCTCGCCACGTCGTGCCCTGGATGCATGCTGCAGCTCCCGCTGCTGCGACGGGCCGCAGGAGCAGCACGCATTCCTTGCGAAGGCGACCCGCGGTCGCGGCCCCCTTGCGACGCCGATCGCCGGACCCCATCGTTGAGGGCGCGCGCCGTGCGAGCTGACGTGCGCGCGTCGGTCGGACTCCCGAGAACCACGATGGCGTCGCCGGTCGCGATCCTCCTCCTTGCGCTGCTCGCGCTCCTCGCGCCGGGGGTCGCGCGCGCCTTGCCCCGCGCCGGAGGCGTGCTGCTGGGGAGCGCGGTCGCGGCGATCGGGGTGCTCCTGGCCGTGGCGGCCGCGGGGCCCGCGGGCGCGCCGGTCTCGTTCGCGTGGCTCCCCTCGGTGGGCCTCGCGCTGAGCTTCCGCCTGGACGGCCTGGGCCTCGTCTTCGCCCTGCTGGTCACCGGTATCGGCGCGCTCGTCGTCGCGTACGGCTGGAGCTACCTGTCCCACGAACCGCTGCGCGGGCGAGGCATCGCCATCCTGCTCGCCTTCGCCGCCTCGATGCTCGGGCTCGTGCTCGCCGACGACGTGATCCTCCTGTACGTGTTCTGGGAGCTGACGAGCGTGACGTCGTGGCTCCTCATCCAGTTCCACCACGACCGCGCCGAGGCCCGCATCGCCTCCTGGCAGGCGCTCCTCGTCACCGCGGGCGGAGGGCTCGCGCTGCTCGCCGGCGCCGTGCTGCTCTCCCTCGCCGCGGGCACCACGCGCCTCTCCGAGATCGTCGCCGCCGCACCGGCGCTCGCGCGGCACGCGTGGCTGCCCGGGATCGCGACCCTCGTCCTCGCGGGGGTCCTCACCAAGTCCGCGCAGGTTCCGTTCCAGGGGTGGCTTCCGCGGGCGATGGAGGCGCCCACGCCCGTGAGCGCCTACCTCCATGCGGCGACGATGGTCAAGGCGGGGATCTACGTCGCGCTCCGGCTCCTCCCGGTCCTGGCCGCCGCCGCGCCGTTCCGGATCGGGCTGCTCGTCGCCGGGGCCGCGTCGCTGCTCGTCGGCGCCGGAAAGGCGCTGTTCGAGGCGGATCTGAAGCGGGTCCTCGCGTACTCGACCATCAGCGGCCTCGGGCTCATCCTTCTCCTCGTGGGCATCGGCACGCCTGCGGCCGTCCACGCCGCCCTCGCGTACCTGCTCGCCCATGCGCTGTACAAGGGTGCGCTGTTCCTCGTCGCGGGGGCGGTGGACCACGCCACCGGCACGCGCAACACGGACGAGCTCTCCGGGCTCCGGAGGGCGCAGCCCGTCGTCGCAGCCGCTGCGGCGCTCGCGGCGCTGTCGATGGCGGGCGTTCCCGTGACGTTCGGGTACGTCGCCAAGGAGGCCGCCTACGGCGGGCTGCTGGACGCCGCGCGCCCGCTCGTCCTCGCCGCGCTGGTGATCGGCAGCGCGCTCCTCGGCGTGAGCGCCGCGGTCGTGGGGTGGTTTCCCTTCCGCTCGCGGCCCGGGGTCCGGGCCACGGAGGCACACGCGGTCTCCCCGGCGCTCTGGGCGCCGCCGCTCGCGCTCGCCGTGCTCGGGCTCGCCCTCGGGGTCGTTCCACGCGTCGCGGACCGAATGGTCGCGGCCGCAGCTGCAGACGTCCGGCCCGGCAGCGTCGATGCCCTCGCGCTCTTCCACGGCTGGGCGGGCGCGGCGCTCTCGGCGGGCACGATCGCCCTCGCCCTCGCGCTCGTCCTCGCGCGCCCGCGCCTCCGGGGTGCGCTCGGCGCCGCGGTCTCGGGCGCTTCACCGGACCTCTTCCGCCGCGCGCTCCGCGGCCTCGAGGTGGTCTCGAAGCTCCACACCCGGCGGCTGCAGACGGGGTCGCTCCGGCGGTACCTCGGGATCACCTTCGCCGTGTCCGCGATCCTGCTCGCGGCGGGGTTCCTCCGCGGCGGTCTCGCGCCCGCGGTGCGCGTCGGCGCGCCACGCGCACCGGAGCTGCTCCTCGGGGTCTTGGCGATGGCCGCCGCCGTGGCCGCGGTGCGGGCGCGCTCGCGCACCGCCTCGATCGTGGCCCTGGGGGCGGTCGGCTACTCCATCGGCCTTCTGTTCTTGCTGTTCGGGGCGCCCGACCTGGCGATGACCCAGATCGCCATCGAGACGGTGACGGTGATGGTGCTTCTCCTCGCGTTCCGGCACCTGCCCCACTTCGCCCGGCTCTCGTCGTGGACCTCGAGGGTTCGCGACGTCGTGGTCGCCTGCGCGGTCGGCGCGCTCATGACCCTGCTCGTGCTCACCGCCACCCGCACCCCGCCGCCGGACCCGATCTCGGACTACCACCTCGCGCAGTCGGTGCCCGGGGCCCACGGGCACAACGTGGTGAACACGATCCTGGTGGACTTCCGGGGCCTCGACACCCTCGGCGAGGTGACGGTGCTCGCCATCGCCGGCTTCGGGATCGTCGCCCTCCTCAAGCTCCGACCGAGGCACGACGCATGACACACCGGACCCCGAGAGATCCTGACCTGCGAATGGACCCGGAGCGGCACGGGGGGAGCTCGATCATCGTCCAGACCGCGGCGCGCGCGATCGAGCCGCTGCTCCTCCTGCTGGCGGTCTACCTCTTCCTCGCCGGGCACGACGCGCCAGGGGGCGGGTTCGTGGGCGGGCTGGTCGCGGCCGGCGCGCTCACCCTCCACACGATCGCGTTCGGGGTCGCCTCCGCGCGCCGCGCGCTGCGGCTCGAGCCCCGGACGCTCGCCGGCCTGGGGCTCGTCATCGCGCTCGCCGCCGTCTGGACGGGCGCGCTGGCAGGCGCACCACCGATGACCGGCCTCTGGGTCGACCTGCCGGCCGGGAGCCCGTTGAAGGCGCTCGGGACACCGGTGCTCTTCGACGCGGGGGTCTTCCTCGTGGTGCTCGGGACGGCGCTGAACGGCATCTTCAGCCTGGCGGAGGAGGCCTGATGTCCGAACCCTGGCTCGCCCTCGTGGTCGGCGTGCTCTACGCGACCGGCGTCTACATGATGCTCCGCCGGAGCGTCGTGAAGCTGCTCGTCGGAATCGCGCTGCTCTCCCACGCCGCGAACCTGCTCGTGTTCTCCGCGGCGGGAGTGGTGCGGGGCCGCCCGCCGATCGTGGGTGCGGGCGCCGCCCCGGCGGCTTCCGCCGATCCCCTGCCGCAGGCGCTGGTGCTCACCGCCATCGTCATCAGCTTCGGCGTGCTCGCCTTCGCGATCGCGCTCCTCCACCGCGCCCATCAAGAGACGGGCACCGACGACGTCGACCGCTTCGATGCGCCCGAGCCATGAACGTCCTCGTCGCCCTCCCCATCCTGATCCCGCTCACCACGGCGGCCCTCTCGTTCGTGGCCTGGCGGAGCCGGCGCACGCAGACCGTGCTCTCCCTCGCCGGCGGCGCCGGCCTGCTCGCGAGCACGATCGCGCTGGTCACGGCGGTTCACCGCGGCGGGATCCTCTCCCTCCAGGCGGGCGACTGGCCCGCGCCCTTCGGGATCACGCTCGTGGCGGACGGGCTCGGCGCGCTCATGGCCCTGCTCGCCGGGCTCATCGGGGTGGCGGTCCTCGTCTCCTCGATCGACGACGTGGACCGGCAGCGGAAGGCCTTCGGCTACCACCCGCTCGTGCACGTCCTCCTCGCCGGCGTCTGCGGGGCTTTCCTCACGGGCGACCTCTTCAACCTGTACGTCTGGTTCGAGGTGTTGCTCATCGCATCCTTCGTCCTCCTGACGCTCGGAGGCCGCCGGGACCAGGTGAAGGGCGGCCTCCACTACGTGGCGCTCAACCTGATCTCCTCCGCGCTCTTCCTCGCGGGGGCCGGGATCCTGTACGGCCTCACGGGCACGCTCAACCTGGCCGACCTCTCGGTCCGGCTCGCGAGCGCGGACGATCCCGGGCTCGTCACCGCCGCGGCGCTCCTCTTCTTCGCGGCGTTCGGCATCAAGGCGGCGGTGTTCCCGCTCTTCTTCTGGCTGCCGGCGTCGTACCACACGCCACCTGCGGCGGTGTCGGCGCTCTTCGCGGGGCTCCTCACGAAGGTGGGCGTCTACGCGCTCATCCGGGTGTTCACGCTCCTCTTCCGGCAGGACGTGTCCTTCACGCACGGGATCATCGTGGGCGTCGCCGCCGCCACCATGGTGAGCGGCGTGCTCGGGGCCGCGTCGCAGTCGCACGTGCGCCGGATCCTGGCGTTCCACATCGTGAGCCAGATCGGCTACATGCTGCTCGGCCTCGGCCTGTTCGTGCCCCTCGCGCTCGCGGGGGCGATCTTCTACGTGGCGCACCACATCCTGGTGAAGACGAACCTGTTCCTGCTCGGGGGCGTCATCGGCCGGGTCAGCGGAACGGAGGAGCTGGCCCGCGCCGGCGGGCTCTGGGCGAGCCGGCCGCTGGTCTCGGTGCTCTTCCTGGTCCCGGCGCTCTCGCTCGCCGGCATCCCACCCCTCTCCGGCTTCCACGCGAAGCTGTTCCTGGTGCGCGCCGGCCTCGAGGAAGGGCGCTGGATGATCGTGGCGGTGGCGCTCGTCGTGAGCCTCCTCACGCTCTACTCCATGACCAAGATCTGGAACGAGGTCTTCGCCAAGGCCAAGCCCGCCGGGATCCCGTCGGCGCCGATCGCGCGCGGGGCGCTCGCCCTGCGGCTCGCCCCGAGCGTCGCCCTCGCTGCGCTCACCCTGCTCATCGGCCTCGTCCCGGGTCTCCTCTTCGCACTGTCGCAGCGCGCGGCGGAGCAACTCCTCGACCCGCGCGCGTACATCGCCGCCGTCCTGGGAGGCGCTCCGTGACGCTCGTGTTCTGGCACGCGCTCCTGGCCTGGGTCTGGACGGCGCTCACGGAGAGCTACACCGCCGCGAACTTCGTGCTCGGGCTCGTCCTCGCCCACGTCGCGCTCCGCCTCTCCACCACCGAGCGCGCCCGGATCCGCAAGACCGGCCCCGCGCTGCGGTTCGCGGCCTTCTTCTTGAGCGAGGTCGTCGTGAGCGCCCTGCGGGTGGCGCACGACGTGCTGACGCCGCGCCCCCGGATGCGGCCGGCCATCGTGGCCGTCCCCCTGGACGTCCGGACCGACGGCCAGATCACGCTGCTCGCGATCCTCATCACCCTCACGCCCGGCACCCTTGCCCTCGACGTCTCGCCCGATCGCCGGACGCTCCTCGTCCACGCAATGTTCGCCGCCGACGCCGATCGTGTCCGCCACGAGATCAAGCACGGGTTCGAGCGCCGGATCCTGGAGCTGGCCCGATGAGCCCCCTCCTGCCGCCCGCGGTCGTCTACGCCGCCGGCGCCCTCGTCGGGGGCGCCTTCCTGCTCACCTTCTCCCGCCTCGTCCGCGGGCCGAGCTCGGCCGATCGCGTGGTCGCGCTCGACCTCATGGCCGCCCTCACGGTGGGCGCCATCGGTCTCCAGTCCATCGCCACCGGCTCGCACCCCTCGCTCCGCGTCGCGACCGTCCTGGCGCTGGTCTCGTTCCTCGGCACCGTGGCCTTCGCCACGTTCATCGCGCGGAGGCGGGCGTGACGACCGTCATCGCCTCGGCGAGCGTCCTGGTCGGCGCGGCCTTCATGTTCGTGGCGGCGCTCGGGGTCGCGCGGATGCCGGACCTCTTCACGCGGATGCAGGCCGCGACCAAGGCGTCCACCGTCGGCGTCCTCTTCGTCATGTGCGGCGTCGCGTTCGCCCACCTCGAAGGGTTCGTGACGATCCGCGCGATCCTCATCGCAGGCTTCTTCCTCGTCACCTCCCCCGTGGCGGCCCACGCCATCGCGCGCAGCGCCCATGTCCGCGAGGTGCCGCTCGCGCCAGGGACGACGGTCGAGGACCCGGGATCGCGCGGGCTCCGCCCGGTGCAAACGCGACCGCCGGAGCCGTCTCGCGCATCGCCTCCGCATTGAGCGTCAGCGCCCTTGCTCCACCGCGGCGGGCGCTCCCTCGCCGTCCTCCGCGCGCTCCGCCAGGTCCGATGTCCTGCCGCCGAGCAACGAAGTGAAGCGGAGAAGGATCGCACCGCCGATGCCCGCCAGCAGCGACCCTCCCAGGATCCCGACCTTGGCCTGATCGAGGAGCTCCGGGCGCCCTGGGAACGCGAGCGTCGCGATGAACAGCGCGACGGTGAAGCCGATCCCCGCCACCAGCGAGACCCCCAGGAGCTTCGCGTACGAGGCGCCGCCCGGCATCGGCGCGAGCCCTGCCCGAACGGCGAGGGCGGTGAACGAGAAGATCCCCGCGAGCTTCCCGAGGACGAGGCCCGCCGCCGTGCCGACCGCCACCGGGCCGAGGAGCTGCGCGGGTTCGAGCTGGCGCAGGTCGACCCCCGAGTTCGCGAGCGCGAACACGGGCATCACGAGATAGGCAACCCACGGGTGAAGCAGGTGAACGAAGCGGGTGAGCGGCGGCTCGAGGTCTTCCAGCGCTCCCTCGATCTGGAGGAGCGCGTGCGACTCCAGGTCCGGCTCCGGAGATCGCTCGAGCAGTCTCGCCGTGTGGGCCGCCAGCGCCGCGAGCGCCACCCTCGGCTCGGTGCGGGACCGGACCGGGACGGCCAGTCCGACGATCACGCCGGCGATGGTGGCGTGGATGCCCGCGTGGTGGAGGGCGTACCAGAGGAGCGCTCCGGCCAGTGCGTAGGCGACCCCGTGCCGGACACGGCCCCGCGACATCGCCGAAAGGACCGCGGTCACGCCCACCGCCGCGAGCAGCCAGGGCAGGTCGATGCCATGACCGTAGAAGATCGCGATGACGAGGATTCCCCCGATGTCGTCGAAGATGGCGAGGGCAGTCACGAAGACGATCAGGCCGTACGGCACGCGCGAGCGGAGCAGCTGCAGGACACCGATGCAGAAGGCGATGTCCGTCGCCATCGGGATGCCCCAGCCGTGCGCGCCGGGGCCGCCCGAGTTGAAGGCGACGAAGAGGAGCGCCGGCGCGACCATCCCCCCCAGCGCCGCGATCGCCGGGAGCATCGCCTGCGCGCGGGTGCGGAGCTCGCCCACCACGAGCTCGCGCTTGATCTCCATCCCCACGACGAAGAAGAAGAGCGTCATCAGCCCGTCGTTGACGAGCTGGTGCAGCGTGAAGGTGACGAGGACAGGGCCGCCGCCGAGCATGAGCGGGTACGAGGAGAGCGCGTGGTAGCTCGCCGCACCGCCCAGGTTGACCCAGGCGAGCGCGACGATCGCGGCGGCGAGGAGGATGATCCCGCTCGCCGCCTCGAGCGCGAGGAACGCGCGGATCGGCGCGACCGCGGCACGGAACAGCGCTCGGACGGGGGCACCCTGGGGCGTGGGCATGCGAACACCTGCGCTTGGAGCAGCGGCCCGACTGCTCCGGATCCTGCGGCGCACACCACTCGCCACACCCGGGCCAGAGGCTTACGGCGGCGTCGGCGGGGGTGTCAACGGTGCCGACGTGGGCTCGTTCCGGTTCCGCGGCACTTTGACCACGCCGCCGGCTTCTCGCGATCGCGTGGGGACGCTGGAGTTCGCGGAAGCCCAGGCGCGGCGAGTCCTCGAGCGAACCACCGCAGAGCCAGGTGGTCGCCTGCGCCAATTTCGCGGACGGGGTCGCGCCTGAAACCTTCGCACCCGATCCTTCTGATGCGGGCCGCCTCCGCCGGCGGGTGCAGGAGTGGCGCGCGTGAGGGCGGCGGTGCTTGCGAACCCTTGCGGCGTTCGTCGGCGCGCAGTGCGCGCGCCGCGCCGCGTGCCCGTCACCGGCGCATCACGGACCCGCAGTGTTCCCGCCCGATCTCGCCATCGGAGTCCCCGCATCCCGCTCGCGGTGGCGTGTAGGCCTCGACGGCGACGGTGATCCCAGACGGCAACTGGCGCCCGCCGAGCACGTAGATCTCACCGCCCAGGGTGACCGCGGCGGCATCCATGCGATGGGTCGGCATCGGGGCACGCGTGGAGAACGTGCCCGTCGCAGGGTCGTACTCCAGATTGTTCGTCACCGTGACCGACGCCTGAGCGTGCCCGCCGCCGATCACGTACATCTTGCGCCTCAAGACGGCGCCCGCGGGGCCGATGAAGTCAGTATTCAGGCGCACCGTCGGCGCCCACGAGTCAGCCACCCAGTCGTAGAGGTCGAACGGGCCGCCGCCCCCCGGGGACTCCGGAGAAGCCCCGTACATGACGTAGATGTGCCGCCCGATCGTGCCGATCGCGTAACTGGACCTCGGCGTCGGCATCTCCGACAGGAGGTCCCAGACGCCGGCCTTCGGGTCGTAACGCTGCACCGTCCCGATGATCTCCGGCGAGCCGCTGCTCCTCGTGAAGCCGCCAATCGCGTAGATCTTCCCCTTCACGACCACCGCCGCCAACCTGGAGCTGGCGACGGGGAGCGAATCGACGCTCGCCCAGGAGTCCGTTCTCGGGTCATAGACCTCCACGGTGTCGAGGGTGTCCTGTCCGTTCTGGCCGCCGATGGCGTAGAGGCGTCCGCCGGTGGCGATGACGGCCAGAGAGAACCGGGGGGTCGGCATCGGCGAGCGCTGACGCCAGGAATCCGTGCGCGGATCGTACTCCTCGACGAGGTCGAGAACGCCGTCCCCGATGCCGCCGACCACGTAGATCTTGCCGTTGATGGCGGCAGCGGCGAAGGCGTTCCGCGCGGTAGGCATCGATGCCCTGGCCCGCCAGACGTCCCCCGGCGACGAGCCCGGATGCCCGTTCCCCGGAGGAAGGGCAGCAGCGGGAACTCCAAGGAGCAACAGCGACACGGCAGACAACCGACCCAATGAGCGCATCGGACTTCTCCTCGTACAGGATGAACGGACGATACTCGTGCTCGCGCTCACCGACGCCGCCCACGGAGGGTGGAGCCCCTTGCATCTCCTGCGCTCAGGACGGTGGCGGCATGCGCCCCGCTCCTCCTCACTTGTTCCGGTGCTTGATGGGCTTGCTCATACTCTTCACAGGGCGGCGGAGAGATCCCGAGGTCCCCGGCACCCTTCACGACGCGACTGGCCCCACTCTGGCCCCAGAAGACACAGAAGGCGGAACTCGACGGCAGGGACGATCTCCGGGCGTCACGCCTCTCAAGTCGATCTTCCGGCATCGGGCCCACCTGGCAGCGAGCCAAGTGGGCGTCCTTCATGGTTGCGGGGGCGGGGTTTGGACGAAAACGGACCTGGTGCCGTTTTCTCGTGCCATCCCGGGTAGGAACGGACATCCGGAAACGTGACATGCTACAGTATGTCGGTAGTTTGTGGCCACTACCGACGATCCGTACCATGTCCCCGACAGATAGACTCCTTCACCACGCCCGCCGGACCGGCGTCATCCGTTCCAAGGACCTCGAGCGGCTCCGGGTCCCCCGGAGCTACCTCGGCCGGCTCGTCCGCCGCGGAACGCTCAGCAAGCGGGGCCGCGGCCTTTACGTGCTCGCGGCAGCCGAGCCATCGGACCGCAGAACACTCGCAGAGGTCGCTCGCCGGGTGCCGCACGGAGTGGTTTGCCTTCTCTCCGCCCTACGCGTGCACGACCTCACGACGCAGGCACCCTCCGAGGTCTGGCTCGCGGTCGACGTGAAGGCCCGCGCCCCCAAGGAGGAAGCCCTGCCCATCCGCACTGTCCGCATGTCGGGCGCCTCCCGTCGAGCCGGAGTGGCTCACCTCCAGGTCGAGGGCGTCAGGGTGGCCGTCTACGATGCCGCGAAAACGGTCGCGGACTGCTTCAAGTTCCGGAACAAGATCGGCCTCGACGTCGCCATCGAGGCGCTCCGCGAGTTCCGGAGAAAGCGGGGGAGCCTCGACCAGCTCTGGAGGTATGCCCGCATCTGCCGGGTGGCTCGGGTCATGCGACCGTACGTCGAGGCTCTTGGATGAACAGACCGCTCGTGAACGTCGCCGCCTCGGTGCGCCAGCGCCTGTACGACGTAGCGCAGCGCCGCGGCGAGGACTTCCAGCTCGTGCTCGTCCGGTACGCTCTGGAACGCTTCCTCTACCGCCTCGCGGCGTCGCCACACTCGAGCTCGTTCATCCTGAAGGGCGCGCTGCTGTTCAGCGCCTGGACCGGCGCACCGCATCGCGCGACCCGCGATCTTGACATGCTGGGGCGAGGTGAAAACGCGATCGAGAGCATGGTCGAGGCGTTCCGGAACGTCTGCCTGCAGGCCGTGGAGGAGGATGGCCTCGAGTTCGACACCGAGACCATGCGGGGTGAGCGCATCCGCGAAGACGAGGAGTACGAGGGAGTTCGGGTGAGGCTCGAGGCGCGGCTGGGTTCGGCGCGGATCCCCGTGCAGATCGACGTCGGCTTCGGAGATGCAGTCACGCCCGGCCCCGTCGAGCTCGATTACCCTACTCTCCTCGAGCTTCCCGCGCCCCACGTGCGGGCCTACTCTCGCGAGACGGTGGTCGCCGAGAAGGTCCACGCCATCGCGGTGCTCGGGATCTCGAACACCCGCCTCAAAGATTTCTACGACCTGCTCGTGCTGGCACGGACCTTTGCCTTCGAGGGGACCGCGCTCGCAGCTGCCCTTGCCGCCACGTTCGAGCGGCGCAGGACGGCCATCCCTTCCGACCCCCCCATCGGGCTGACCAGGGACTTCGCCGGGGACAACGGCAAGACGGCGCAGTGGCGCGCATTCCTGAGCCGCTCACGCATCCGCGGCGAGCAGCCGTCACTCGAGGACGCGATCGAGCACATCGCCCGGTTCGTTCTTCCTCCCCTCCGGGCGGCCGCGACCTCCAAGGTCCTCGACCGGCACTGGCCGGCAGGAGGCCCGTGGAGGACCATCCAGCGAGGCGAACCGTGACGAGTCTCGGCGGCGCAGCTCCCGATCGAATGCTCCTGACCACCATGACCCGGGAGCCATTCCAGCCCGTTCGGCTCTACTACTCCATCCCGGACCGTTCGTACGTCACCCACCGGCTCCGGCCCTTACGATGCGTCGTGGAGGATCCGGCCGAGCGCTGCTGGCGATGGCTGTATGACGCCGAGTCGGCGTCGCTCGCGATCTCCGCCGGCTTCGACGCGGTGCCGGCGGAACGGAGACCGATCGTCCTCGGCCGCATCCGGTTCCCGAAGAAGGGCGGCGGCATGACCATCCAGACCGGCTCCATTGAACGAGCCGTCGCCGCGGCATCGTTCTTCCGTCCGCACCTCGGCCCCGAGGTGGTCGCGATCCGGTGCCGCGTCGTGAACCGCCTCTTCGCGGCCCACGAGGGCGACGCAGACGATCTCATGAAGGCACTCGACCAGAACGTCACGGTCGTGGACCCGCGCGAGGCGGAGGCGGCGTTCGAGCGGGTCTTCGCCGGAGTCCGATCCGTCGAGGACGCGGAGCGGGCCGCCGCGGAGAGCCTGCGGCGGCGCCTCGCCAGCAAGCAGGACGTGCCGCTCGTCGAGGACTTCCCGCTCGCGCCGGAGGAGGAGACCCCCGAGTTTCGGGATCTCGCGACCGCGCTCCGGTTCCGCGCCATCCGGGCGTTCGAGCACTGGAACGGGAACACGGACCTGACCCTGACGGCGATCATCGTCCGTACCGTCCAGCAGGAGCTGGGTCGCGGGTCGGCCTCGTGGCCGAGTTCCAGCTGTACGAGTTCCAGGCAGTCGATCGGCCGCTCACGCGGGACGAGCAACAGGAGCTCCGACGGTACTCGTCGCGCGCGACGATCACGTCCAGCCGCTTCGTCGTCGATTACTCGTGGGGGAGCTTCAAGGGCGACGTCGCGGAGTGGATGTCGAAGTACTTCGACGCGTTCCTGTACTGCGCAAACTGGGGATCACGCGAACTGATCTTCCGGTTGCCAATCGACGTGCTCCCGACATCCGCCGTCGAGCCGTACTGCGCGGGCGAGCGCGCGTCGGCATGGAGGTCGGGGAAGTACGTCGTCCTCGCGTTCCGCTCCGAAGACGACAGCGGTGGCGAATGGATCGACGAGGACCAGGACACGCTGGCCATCCTCCTGCCGATCCGGGAAGAGCTCGCGAGCGGCGACCTGCGGGCCCTGTATCTTGCCTGGCTCTCGCGCGTGCAGGCGGGCGAGCTTGGCGACGAGGTCCTCGAGCCGCCCTGCCCTCCCGGACTCGGCGCCCTGACGCCGCCGCTCGACGCGTTCGCGGAGTTCCTCCGGATCGATCGAGACCTGATCGACGCCGCGGCCAGTGGGAGCCCGGACCTGGAGCATCTCGACGACGCGGCAATCGAGGAATGGGTTTCGGCGCTGCCCGCCCCTGAGAAGGCATCGATACTCGTCCGGCTGCTCCGAGGACCCGCAGCACACGTCCGCGCCGGGCTGCTTCGCCGGTACGGCGAGTGGTGCTCCCAGGCACCCGGGCGATCGGCCCCGCAGCCCCGCACCACCGGCGAGATCCTGTCGGCATCACGAGAGCGCGCCGAGCAGCGCTGCCGGCGAGAGGCCGAACTCGCGGCCCGCGACAGAGCACGCCGTGAGCGGCTGGCCGCGGAGGAGCGTGAACGCGTGCTCCTCCGGCTCGCCGGAATGGAGGAGGAAGCCTGGCACCAGGTGGATGAGCTCCTCGCGACGAGACAGCCGAAGCGGTACGACGAGGCGATCGCCCTGCTGAAGGACCTGCGGGACGTTTGCGCTCGGGCCGGGAGGTCTGGTGAGGCGGAAGCGCGCATCGGCCAGCTCCGAGAGGTTCACGCGAGGAAGCCAAGTTTGCTCGCTCGCTTCCGGAAGGCCGAGCTGTAGCGGGCGCTCGTCTCGAGGAGGAACGGGATCGCGCACTGCAACCCGCCTTGACGGACGCGCCGTAGTGTGGGACTAGGCCCCTCAACACTACGACCGGGAGCGCACCGTGCCCTTCATTCGCCGCCGAGGGACCCAGCTCGTCCTCGCTCACGCCGAGCGCGAGCCGGGGACCGGCAAGGTGCAGCAGAGAATCCTGTTCACGCTGTACTCGCGCCCGGAGGCGCTCGAGGCCGTCGGCAGGGGAAGCCAGGAGGGCCGTCGCACCTTCCGGTACCTCCTCGCCGACGCGTTCCCGAAGCTCCGGTTCGACTGGAAGGCGATCGACCGCGCGATCCTGGACCACCTGGACGCGCTCCCGGAGTCGTACGAGTACCGCACCACCCGACTCCTCTCGCGTTTCCGGACGGACCTGTGCGCGTTCGCGCGGCAGCTCGTCCTGGCCGACCCGAACGAGCTCCTGTCAGCCGGCGCCACCGTGGACGCGCACCGAAGGGAGCTCGAGTTCGTGCGAGAGCTCATCGATCTTCGGCTCCGCACCCCGACACCGAAGCCTGCCAAGTACAACGAGGACAACCCGTGGTTCTGGCGAACAGCCTTCCGTGGTCGCGAGGTTCCCGCCGATATCGAGGAGTGGGCTGCAGACCACTACGAGAAGCGCGAGTTCGAGAAGGCCGAGGTGATCTTCGGGATCCTCGTCGACGCCTTCGAGGACTACGCCGAAGGTCACAACTACCTCGGGCTCATCGCCCTCGATCGCGAGCGCCTTCCGGAGGCGATCGAGCGATTCCAGAAGACCATCGAGCTCGGCCGGCGCCTGTTCCCGAAGCGCGTCGCGAAGTCGAGCTGGTGGACCGATCTCTCGACGCGCCCGTACATGCGGGGCCTCAAGAACCTCGCCCTCGCGCTCGGGCAGGCCGGCGAGCATCAGGAAGCGCTCGCGATCTGCGACCGCCTGGAGCGCGAGTGCGACGACCCGAGCTCCGCCAATGCGCTGCGCGCCCCGGTGTACTTGAACACCGGGCGTTGGGCAGAGGCCGCGACCGCGGCGCTATACAACCGCAACCTCGACCCGTCGGAGAGCCTCGTCGCCGCGATGGCGCAGTACGAGGCGGGCGACTCGAGGGCCGCGGTGGTGTCGTTGCTCCACGGGGCCCTCAACTCGCCGAGGGCCGCCAGGATGATCCTGTGCCCGTCCCGACGAGCGACACTGCCACGGGGATACCTCGAGACTCGCGACCACAACGGCGGCGTCCACCTCCTTCGATCGCTGCGCCCGTTTCTCGCCCGACGCCGTCTCGCCTCCCTCGTCCAGCTCGGCCGCCTCATCGAGGATCCGCTCGTGTCCGCGCTGATGGAGGAGAGAGAAGCGGTGTCGCGCCGGTGGTCCGAAGCCGGGGCCAAGGCGGACCGCACGGACTTCCTGCGCATGACGGAGATGGGAACGCTGGAGTTCGCGGAAGCCCAGGCGCGGCGAGTCCCCGAGCGGACCACCGCACAGCTAAGTGGTCGCCTGCACTAGCGGTTCAGTGTCGATGCGCGGGGTGCGGTTGCGGGTCAAATCACCCCTGGATTTGTACCCGTCGGACGCGAACGCCCGAAAGCACAGGGGCCCCCATGGGTGATCGGTTTAGCACGCGAAGGCGCGCTTCATCGTAGCGCGGCCGACATTCGGATCGGCAGCCTCTGCTGAGAGGAGAGCATGCCATCGGCGGTGCTGCTCGGTGGACGCGGGGACGCCAGCGAGCGCGACGGCCAGCTCCGCCGCGACGACCGCGAGGGCGTCGGTGACGCGGCGCTCGGAGACGCGGCGCCCCGCTTCGACGAGAGCGCGGAGGCGATGCCAGAGCGCACGGCTCACGGCGAGGCCGATGAGGGCGGCGTAGACGAGGGCCTCGACCACTGCGCGTCGGCGCGAGGCGACCTGGGCGAGCCGCAGGTGCGACTTGAGCTCCCGGAAGACGAGCTCGATCTCCCAGCGCGCTGCGTACGTGGTGGCGATCTCTTCGGGCGTGAGGACCGTGACCGGCACATTCGTGACGTACCAGTGGTGCTCGCGCGCGTCACCGTGGCGCACGCCGACGACGCGGAAGATGACGCGTTCGCGGGAGCTCTTGCCGAGGTAGGTCCGGCGGACGAGGTCCACCTCGACGAGAAGGTACACCACCTCCCGTGCGAGCCCTTCCTTCACCTGGCGGAGGCGCCGGCCGGTGAGCCGCCTGGAGGCTCCACGCCAACGCCGGTTCTCGGCCACGATCATCGGGTTCACGTCGTCCCGGAGGCGGCTGATGAAGTACCCGCCGTTCGCGCGAATGCGGTCGAAGAGCTGCCACCTGAAGTAGCCGAGGTCGAAGAGGAGGAGGCGGCCGGCGACCCACCGGCCGATCCCGAGGCGGCGCCGCTCGTTCACGCGTTCGCCGGTCACGGCGACGCTGCGCGGACCTGCACCCAGCACGCTCATGACGACGTGCAGCTTGGCGGCGGCACGCGTGTGGTTCGTGCGGCAGCCCGGGAAGGCCCTCGCCAGCGCGTCGTGGAGGCGGAGCACCGTGGCATCGGCAACGAGCAGGTCCTTGAACCGCTCGAGAGGCCCCCGGAGCTTCCCGGACGGCTGGCCGAGCCGCTCGGTGGCGCGGACGAGGGCTCGCCGGAGAAAGCGGACCGTCCCCGCCGTGAAGCGGTCGTAGAAGGACGAGGGGACGAGGGCGACACCAGTGCTCGCCTGGAAGAACCGGCGGAGCGAGGCGAGGCTGCGGCGGTGCCCCACGGCGAAGCCGAGGACGAGCGTCCAGAAGAGATGGGCGGGCGCGACCTTGCGGCGCCTGGTCAGCAGGCCGGACTCGCGCGCGGTGGCGTTCAGCCAGCGGGTCGGGAAGAGGGATCGCAGCTCGTCGGGGATGCTGGTACGCTGGCTCGCGGCCATCGTGCCTCCGGATCGGATTTGCGCCTAGACACCGCAACCAGATCAGAGGTCGGTGGCCGTTTCCAGTTTTCGGATCGTGAAACGCGGGGTTACGCGACTTCAGACGACCGCGGACGGACCGCTAAACCGAACACGCATGCTCACAGACAGATCGAAGCCGAGTACGAGAGTTTGGGGTATCAAGTCGAACAGGCCCTCTCGCTCAGAGGAGGCAAGAAGGTTCGAAAGGACGCGATCAAGGGCGACGAAGCCGTGATCATCAAACCAGACACCCCTTCGGGCCACGCCGCAGCCAAGAAGCGCGCGCAACTGATGGAGGACAACGGGTATCGGGCCACGATTGAGTACTATGACCCGACCGATCCGCGTTTTCAGCCCGGCAGCCCGACCTATCGAGGACCGGCCAAGCGATGACCGGGTTGCCCAAGACCTCAATGTCGAAAGCACATCTGCTGCAAGTGCTCGCCAGAGAGCTTCGCGCGGCCGGGTACCGGCCCGTGCCTGGAAGCAAGACGATTGTCTACAAACGCGAAGACCCCCTCATCCTCACGCTAGGAATCGAGTTCTCCAATCGTTACAAGAACCGCTTCAGCGGATCGTTCTACCTGGGGCCCACATTCGAGTGGGGGTATATGCTGCGGGACCTCCCACGCGCTACGTACCAACGTGTGGGGTGTTTCCTAACTGCCGAAGAGCGTCATCGCCTGCTGGACTCCGCCTTCACTAGAGAAGGCGTCGTTGACGCGTGGTGGATAGGCTTCACTCCGAACGCGGTTCATTCGTTCGTTGAGACGGTTCGGACCACGGAGGCCCGCTTCCTCGCGCAACCAGGGCTCACGCCCGCGATCGAAGCAAGCGAGCTGATGCGAGCACACGTCGACATCGTGAGACGCACACTCGAAGCAGCCACGAGGCAGGTGGAGGATCCTCCCTCCGGACTGCAGCATCAGCCGAAGCACAAAATGCGCGATGTGTCCCCTGAGTACTATCGAGCTGCCGAGCTGGTGTTGCGGCAAGCAGAGCCAAGCCTGATCTCACCCGACTACGTGAGCCTCATTGCAATCGATGCATGGCGAATGGCAGTAACGGGGGCTGCACATGCAGTCGCACCCCGCTGAGCACTCGATGAAGACTGTGGCATTGAAGGGAGGAGTGTTCCTCTCGGAACTCGGGCCGGCGTCCGACGTTGACGCGTTCTTCCAGTCTATACGGGCGTTCGTCAGCGAACCAACGACGCTCGGTCTCGACCTCCTCCTCGATCGTCTCTACCGTCGGTACTTGACAGCCGAACAGCTCCCCAGAGCGGCCGCCCTCATGCAACACGTTGAAGCTCGCTTCGCGTCGTTGAGTGCGAACGTCCTGCATCAGGTCGGGCTCGGCAAGATGACCCGCCTGCAGACTGGCCACGGCACCCTGGCTGATGTCTTTGCCCCTTTCTTCGAAACGTTCCGCGAATGCGCGGAGAGTGCTTCTGATAGCGGTGTCCCATTGCCTTGATCCGAGAAATCTGATCTACGGTTCTCGGAGGTGGCGATGCCCGAGCCGCTGTCGTTGGATCTCCGGGAGAGGATCGTTGCCGCATACGAGCGCGGCGATTTGACGAGGGACCAGGTCGCGGAGCTGTTCCAGGTGGGACGCGCGTCCGTGAACCGGCTGGTACGCCGGTTCCGGGAGACCGGCTCGGTGGAGCCGAGCCCGCACAGCGGCGGCAAGCCACGGAAGCTGACGACCCGCGGGGAGAAGGTCCTCCGAGCACTCGTGTCGGAGTTCCCGGACGCAACGATCCCGGAGTTCGTTCGGCTCCTGCTGGAGCGGGCGAAGCTCGCGGTCAGCACGTCCACGGTGAGCAGGGAGCTGGCGCGGCTGGGTTTCACGCGAAAAAAAAGTCCCTCGTCGCCACGGAGCAGAGCTCCCCTCGCGTCCAAGCGCTTCGCGACCGTTTTCGAGCCCGGGCGCGCACCCTGGACGCTCGAGATCTCGTCTTCATCGACGAAGCGGGGTCCCAGATCGGGATGACCCGGGAGTACGCACGCGGCCTGCGAGGAGAACGCGTTCAGGGCCATATGCCGCGCAACCGTGGCACCGTCACGACGATGCTCGGCGCGATGGGCCTCGACGGCATCCGCGCCATGATGACGGTCGAGGGCGCCACCGACGCGGAGGTCTTCGAGACGTTCGTCACGCACCTGCTCGTGCCCAAGCTCAAGCCGGGCAACATCGTGGTGCTCGACAACGTCGGTGCTCACAAGCCAGAGGGAGCGCTCGCTCGTATCCGCGCCGCCGGCGCCCGGGTGCTCTTCTTGCCGCCGTACTCGCCGGACCTGAACCCCATCGAGCACGCCTGGTCGAAGGTGAAGGCGCTCCTCAAGAAGTTCGAGGCGCTCACCGTCGCCGCCCTCGACGCCGCCATCGCCAAGGCAACCGAGCTCATCACGCCGGAAGACGCTCGCGGCTGGTTCGAGCATTGCGGGTACTCGGCTCAACCCGAGTGATCGGCGCTAT
>Ga0196976_1000504_pt1 | contig 24353 bp, 18 predicted proteins | sample S3v_513CmetaG_FD_148644 | JGI IMG/M metagenome (GOLD analysis project Ga0196976, IMG submission 148644) | Soil microbial communities from Anza Borrego desert, Southern California, United States - S3+v_5-13C | ecosystem: Environmental > Terrestrial > Soil > Desert | place: USA: California...
CAGTTCGCCATCCGCGTCATAAAACACGCGGTTCTCCATTGACCGATTGCACGCGTACAGGTGGATGGCATAACCAGTGTGCGTCGCGGGATCACCGTTGCCGCCCATCGTAACGATGCCCTCGACGAACTCCGTCTGCTGCGAAGGTATGTGAATAGGGTCCCAGCGCATCTGGTTCGGAGGCGTTGGCACTTCGGTGAAAGGCGCGCTGCGGAAGAGTCCCTGCTCCCTCGCTTGGCCGAACGGCTTATGCATCACCGATGGTCGTATGCGATACAGCCACGAACGCCTGTTCGCCACGCGCGGAGCTGTGAACGGAGTGCCGCTCACTTGCTCGGCATACAGTCCATACGGCACACGTTGAGGTGAGTTCTGCCCAACCGGTAAAGCTCCCGGCAGGGCCTCCGTTGCGAACTCGTTTCCGAAGCCACTCTGATACTTGAACTGTCCGGTGGACAGCTTCGTATCTGCCCCCGCATGAAGTCGGTCCGCAGTGGTGGACATCATTTCCGCTCCCATCGCTTACAGGTTTCCGCGCTTGGCCTGTTCAAGTTCAATCGCCTCAAAAAGCGCCTTGAAATTACCCTTGCCAAACCCGCGACTTCCCTTTCGCTGAATGATCTCGAAGAAGACAGTTGGCCGGTCCTCCACGGGTTTGGTGAATATCTGGAGCAGGTACCCTTCGTTATCTCGATCCACTAGGATGCCGAGTTCCTTGATCTTCTCTAATGGCTCTTCGACTTCGCCAACGCGCGTTGGCAATGCGTCGTAATACGAATCCGGTACCCGCAGGAACTCGACGCCATTGTCGCGTAACTTGCTGACCGTTTCGATCACGTCCTTAGTCTGCAATGCGAGATGCTGTACTCCAGCTCCGCAGTACGCTTCGAGATACTCGTCTATCTGACTCTTCCGGCGGCCCGGCGCGGGTTCATTGATCGGAAACTTGACCGAATACGAATCGTCGGACATGACGATGCTCATCAGCGCACTGTACTCGGTCGAGATGTCCTTGTCGTCAAAGCTGATGTAACGTTTAAAGCCGAACACACGGGCATAGAAGTCAGCCCAGTAATTCATTTTCCCCAACTCGACATTGCCCACGATGTGATCCACCCGCAAGATGCCGAGATCTTTGCCTGCGATAGCCGATGAAACATAGCCCGGCAGGAACGGTCCCGCATAGCCCTTGTAAGAGATGAGCGAGTGTATGGTGTCGCCGTACGTCCTCACCGCCGCACGACGTATCGCGCCGTTCGCGTCCGTCACATCATGAGGCTCAATCAGAGGCTGCGCACCGCGCTGGACCGCCTCTTCGAAAGCGAAGTCGGCGTCTTCTACTTCCAGCGCGATATCTCGCACGCCGTCGCCGTGCTTACGGATGTGTTCCGCGGCAGGACTGTCAGGAACGAGAGGCGTCGTGAGCACAAAATTCGTCTTGCCCTGTTGAAGAACGTAAGAAGCGCTCTGGCGTGATCCGGTTTCAAGTCCGGCGTACGCAATCTGAGAGAAGCCGAACGCATTTCGGTAGTAGTAGGCGGCCTGTTTTGCATTGCCCACCCAGAATTCAACGTGATGGACCTTCTTCAACTTAAGAGGGTTTTCCATCCTCTCCTCACTCCCGCCGCATATTTTACGCGTGTTTTCGGGGCCCTATGGCCGACCAGGATGATGGCCGTAACTGGAGTGGGATGCATCTACTCACCGGATGCGATTCATCCTTTTTATTCCACAGCCGAGCGTGCCTTCATGGCGATATGGGACGAGTCGCGCTGAAAGAGGGGCGAGCACCATAGATGAGCCGCCGCCGGCTGTGTTGCAATCAGTTGTCGGGGTTAAGGTTGACGTGTAGCTAATCCAGAGTCGATACTTCCGCTGTCCATGTCCTTACTTAAATATCGCTCGTTCCGCTGGTCGCTGGTGTTCGCGCTTTGGATGGTGCTCGCCGCAATCGCCACCACTATGGCGTGGGAGTTCCGTCGCGAACTCGGCAGGGAAACTGAATGGATCACCGTGGCCAGGGCGCAGTTTTCGTTCTATCTGGTCTGGGCTCTCGTTCTGACGCCCATCACGCTCTGGCTGTCGCGAAGGTTCCCAATCGAGCGAAACAACTGGGCATCGCGCACTCTTCTTCATCTAGGTGGCGCCATATCTGTCGCGCTTCTGGACGCTGCAATCAGGTTCCCCTTGCATAATTGGGCTTATCCGCGTTCGCCGGAACCAGTGGATTTCATGCTGTTCAGGAGTTATGTACTCGGGAATGGATATAACGACGTTTGGATGTACTCTGTCCTCGCCTTCCTGAGCCACTCCTACTACTATTACCGGCAATACACGGATCGTGAGCTTCGCGCAGTGCAGTTGGAAGCGCAGCTTTCCCGCGCGCAACTGGACATGCTAAAGATGCAGTTGCACCCGCATTTCCTTTTCAACACCCTGCATTCAATCTCCGCGCTCATGCACCGTGACGTTGACACCGCTGACCGGGTAATCACCCGCCTTGGCGAGCTGCTGCGCATGACCCTCGAGAACGCGGACGTTGAGAAACTGCCCCTCAAGCGTGAACTGGACTTCCTGCAACGCTACCTGGATATAGAACAGACGCGCTTCCGCGACCGCCTCACGGTCGCCTACAAGATCGAACCTGAGTGCCTCGACGCTGCCGTACCAACTCTCCTGCTCCAGCCGTTAGTGGAAAACGCCATACGCCATGGCATCGCACCGCGCTCCGCGCCCGGGCACATCGAGGTACAAGCCCAGCGCGTCGATGGCTTTTTGAAGTTGGCAGTACGAGATAACGGAGTAGGTATTACAAATCACGAGGACGTGCGGGCCAGCAAGGGCGTCGGTATTTCGAATACCTTGGCCAGACTCAAGTCCCACTACGGGGATTCCTTCCGTTTCGATGTGCGCACTCCATCAGCGGGCGGGACGGCAGTCGAATTGCTCATCCCTTTCTCTGCGGAACCAAATGGTACCGCCTCACGTATCTGATACAGGGCTGCTAACGTCCCGTGTGTTTTTCCGTCTAAGTCGAGGATTGGGGCCGTCATGACTGACCGAATTCGTGTGGTGATTGCTGACGACGAGCCGCTGGCTCGTGAGCGCCTTCGCGAACTGCTGAAGGAACACACTGATGTCGACTTGGTTGCCGAGTGTGCAGACGGCCGCCAGGCTCTCGACGCCGTTCGAAACCAACAGCCGGACATCCTCTTCCTCGATGTCGAGATGCCTGAGTTGAATGGCTTCGGCGTCCTTGAAAATCTCGGGACAAATCGATTCCCGCTCGTCATCTTCGTCACGGCGTATGACCGTTATGCGCTTCAGGCGTTCGAGGCTCATGCTCTCGACTACATCTTGAAGCCTTTTGATCGCGAGCGATTCGACCGCGCACTGAACGAAGCGCGCGAACGCCTCCGTGAGCAGCGCAGCGAGGAAATGACTTCTCGCATCCTGTCACTGCTCCACGAGATGAGCCACCAGCAGAGCCGGCCTGAACGGCTGGTAATCAAGTCGGGTGGTCGTGTCGTGTTTGTCAGGACGGAAGAGATCGACTGGGTGGAAGCCGCGGGCAACTACGTGGCCCTCCATGTCGGCAAGGAATCTCACCTGTTGCGTGAAACCATGAATGGCTTCGAGGCGAAACTGGATCCCGCGAAATTCGTGCGCATCCACCGCTCAGCCATCGTTAACATCGACCGGATCAAGGAGTTGAAGCCGTTGTTCGGCGGGGACTACACGGTAATCTTGCGAGATCATACCGAACTCACAATGAGCCGCAGTTACCGGGACCGTCTCGATCAGATTCTAGAGCGTTCCACGAAGTAGCATCGCAGCGCCGAGGTGGCTTGGGTTGCGCCCAACTCGGCGCTGGTTCTCTCTAGTAGAGTCCCCACGGCTATCGAAGACGCATTGGACCCTGGTGTAGGAACCTGCCGCACAGACCCACCTGCATTCCTGACATCCTGTTCTCCCCATCTCCCCCAACATACCTTAGGAATCGCACTTCCATGGCCCATTTTCAGCGGAGGAGCCCGGATCGTGCATCTAACCAAGTACAGGAAAAGAGAAGACGTTCGACAGCTTACCTAACCCTTAACCGATCTGAATGGCGCTCAGGGATGAACCAATCCGTTTTCATGCGTACGGTGAGCGACTGCTGGACCGGGTGCTGCTCGGGGACCATTGCACTCGTGCTCAGAGGTCTCTCGACGATGCGTTTCGGTTCGTTTGCTGGAACATCGAACGCGGGGTTAAGTGGAAAGAGATACTTACCGCTCTCAAAGGCCCACTCAATGCAGATGTGTATGCCCTGCAGGAAGTCGAAATCGGCACGCGTCGTGTTGCCGGCCTGAACATCGCCGATATTCTCGGCAGCGAATTGAATCTCGATTATGTATTTGCTACCGAGTTTGTGAAGCTTCCTTCAGGTATTCGCAGGCACACGGGACTGCACGGCCAGTTGGTACTCGCTCCTATGCACCCGGCCGACCTTCGCGTTCTACGCTTCAGCCGTCAGCACAGAAATTGGCGGATTCGCTTCAAGCCAAGGTTGCGCGTCCTCGGCCCCCGTATCGGCGGACGAATTGCGCTCGTCACTGAGTTCGACAGTGGCCCGCATTCTCTCGTGATCTACAACACACATCTTGAAAGCCGCTCAGACGAGCATGGGCGCGCCTGCCACGTTTCAGAGATCATTGCGGATTGCGAACGGCACTATGGCTCCGACAAGCCCATCATCATTGCGGGCGACTTGAACACCATGGCCGGATCCAGTTCGCCGCTGGTGACTCTGCTGCTGCACAACGGCTTTACCGACGCGTTCGATCGTTCCGATAGCGACGTGGTCACGCGTCCTGATCACAAGCAGCGTGTTGACTGGGTATTCGTCCGAAATCTCTACGTCCGGTCGCGCAACGTTCTTCCCCTGCCCTATTCCGACCACCTTCCCCTGCTCGTTGAATTGGCTTTCCGCGACTGAGTCTCGCGGCTGATTCTCGGAAAAAAGCTTCCCGTCAGCGTCGTGGCCCCACAGAGCCGCTCTTAGCTCTGTGGCGCACAACAATGCTGTCCGCCATCTCACGAAAAGCCCGCCATGACATCGCTTCAGCGATTGACGCTCCGTATCCGCGCTGTTATATTCATTTTGCGGGGTGGAGCAGTCCGGTAGCTCGTTGGGCTCATAACCCAAAGGTCGTAGGTTCAAATCCTACCCCCGCAACCAAAACCGCACTCATAAACAGAGGTCGCCCGACATGGGCGGCCTTTTAGGTTTAAGAGAATTCCTCTACAGAGGGCGGAACATTACGAGCGCGTCCAAATATCCGAGCATCGGGTGATGGAACGCTTGCGGCAGACGGCCAACGATTGCCAAGTTCATTAGCCGTGAGTTCTCGGATTACCCGGCACCGATTGCCGCTGCGAAAACACCGTCAGGGACGTCGCGAGTCACGACGCTGCGCACCAATGACGCGCCTTGAGCCGACGCCGACTCCTGCCAGAATGAGTGCTCCGCCACCTAACCCTTTCCGATCCGATTTCGATCGGGTTGCCGTATTCCTGTTTGCGGTCGCTTCGATGCATCCGCGATCTCATCAGACACCGTCTTTTTGCCATAAACGGCTTACAGTGAGTGCGCTGTAAGCCGTTTTTCTTGTCTGCTGTAAGCTGGCTTACCGCCCATCTACGCTCAATGGGCTTACAGACCGCGACGCCGGCCAAACTCGCCGCATTACGCCATGTCATCACTGTCCCTGCACTCACATCTTAGCGACGAAGAATTGGCGTTCCCAAGGTACATGTTCTTCCATTGCGAGAACCTGATTGCGGGCATATACTCCCGATGCCTCTCCCTAGGCCCAATTTGTTGCTGTTGCTGTTCATACCCTGCAACGCGGTGGTTTCCGTGCGCAGACGCTGAACGTGCGTCCCTGCGGCAAAGAATCGGCCCCGAGTTGCGGGAGTACCGAACTTGCGAACCATCGCGGTTCGCTCACAGTCAACAAGGTTCGACGCCCCGCATGCGGACCAGATCGCCACGTATGCTCGTGAGCCGAGCCAACCCTGATCCGAAGCGTCCCGGCGCTTCTGTGATGACGAAATCTTAGGGGGCTTGATGCACCGAATTTCATCTCGAAAGCTTGTCATGCTTGTGGTCGTAGCGTGCTGCCTCTTGTTTGCAGGGACAGCATTCAGCCAGACGGCACCATTCGGATATCTCGATTCTGCCGCCGACAAAAACGGGAACACGACCTTGCCAGCCACCGCCATTCTTGTCGTGAATGGGTGGGCTGCTGATACGAACGATCTTGCTCCTGTCACAAAGGTGGAAGTATTAGTCGACGGCAAGGTCGTCGCCACAGCCACACTCGGTCTGCAGCGCCCTGATGTGGCCGCAGCCTTAGGAAACAGCGGTTATCTTCCGAGCGGCTGGACTGCCAACGTCAGCTTGGCGAACCTGAAAGCAGGACCGCACACCATCACCGCGGTCGCTTATAACTCCGTTCCGGCCAGTACGGTCCTCGCGGGCCAGAAGACCATCACCATCGTGGCACCTGACCTGAGTGCCAGCGATGTTGCTGTCAGCGGAACACCGGTGGCCGGCAAAACCCTCCAGATATCAGAAAAGACGAGCAACATCGGCGCGCTTTCCGCAGGCTGGTCCCTCACCCGCTTCTACCTGAACACAACGGCAGTGAGGGGCGGCAAGTTGCTTGGAAGCCGCCAGGTTGCGGCGTTGGCAGCAGGGGCCGTCTCCGGTCCGGTTGCGACGACTGTCACCTTGCCTGCGGGCGTGGGCGGCACGTATTACCTCGTGGCGTGCGCGAACGACACGAGCACAGTGGCCGACGGCAATCCGTCGAACAACTGTTCCGCCTCAACGCCTATCACCGTTGCTGGTGTCGATCTGGCCGAAACCGTGAGCGTTCCCGCGACGGGCATTGCAGGCACCACCATCCAGATCACCGATATTTTGACGAATCAGGGCGTAGGAGCCGCAAGCTTCTCGGTGACGCGCTTCTACCTGAACAGGACGGCGACGAAAGGCGGCATCCTGCTCGGAAGCCGCTCCGTATCGTCCCTCGGCGCTGGAGCCTCTTCTGGACCTGTGAACACGACCGTAACTCTGCCTGCGAGCGCTGGTGGAAAGTACTACGTCCTTGCGTGCGCAAACGACACAAACACGGTTGCCGATTCGAATCCGGCGAACAACTGCGGTTCAGCTCCGATCACGGTTTCCGGCGCGGATCTCGCAACGGCCATCACGGCCACTTCGGCCGCTGTGAGTGGCGGCAATGTCCAGGTCAGCGATGTCGTGACCAATCAGGGACTCGGTTCAGCCGGTTGGTCGATCACCCGTTTCTACATCAACACCACGCCAGTCAGGGGTGGCACTCTGCTGGGAAGTCGCTCAGTCGCGTCTTTGGCGCCCGGAGCGGTTTCGTCCGGGAAGACCACCGTGAAACTCGCTTCAGGTTTGGCGGAAGGGCAATACTACATCGTCGCCTGCGCGAACGACACGAACACGGTCTCTGAAGCGAACACTGCCAACAACTGTGCAACTTCCACTATCGACGTGTATCTGGCCGCCAACACCGTAGTCGTCGATCCTGCGAACGTGGCGGATCCGTATGACGCCGCTGTTTGTGGCACGGCCGCTGCTCCATGCAACTCGATTACTGACGGCTTAAATGCGGCGAAAGCTGGAAAAACGGTGCTGACGTATCCCGGCACCTATGTCGAACAGATAACCATCACAAAGGACATCAACCTGGTGTCAGCGGAAAAGCATCAGGCCGTAATTCAGGCTCCGGCGGACGCAGAACTCGTTCCCGACGCTAACAATCATCAGACACTTGTTACCGTGACTGGCGGCGCCACGAACGTCACTGTCAAGAATCTGACCGTTGCCGGCCCGATGGTTGCCGATAGCTGCGTCGACAACATCTACGGCATTTTTGTGAAGAACGCGAATGCCAACATCATAGGCAACAAGGTGGATGCGATTCGGCAGGCGAATCCGGACCTGTGGGGCTGCCAGCCTGGCGTCGGGATTCGCTTCGGTTCCCGCGCTCTGGGGTACACGGGTCACAGCGGCACCCTCAGCAACAATCTGATTACTGGTCCCGCGAAGGCCGGTATCGTGGTCGATGGCGACAACAACAACGTGAACGTTACCGGCAACACGATTACCGGCCTTAGCCTCATTGGTGTTATCGGCCAAAACGGCATCCAGATCAGCCGTGGTGCCAAGGGAACGTTGGATAGCAACAAGATCAGTGGCTGCTGGTACGGCTCCACCTTCTCGAGCATCGCAGCCGCCGGAATTCTGCTCTACGATCCCGACGGTGGCCTCACGCTCACCAATAATGAGGTGACCGATAACGACCAGGGCATCGTCATCTCTCATAGCCCGAAGCGTCTGGCCAACAACGCTCCGGACTTCTCCTTCCAATTCCAGACCAACGTGGTGCTAAAGAAGAACAAGGTCACAAATAATCGATTCCTGGGCATCCACATCGACCCGTTCTCGAGCGGTAATACCATCTGGAACAACATCGTGACTGGAAATCCGAATTGGGATGAACTCGACGAACATCCCGACTTCAATTCAAACAACTGGGGCACGGATCCCAGCAACTTCAACACAATCGGCACAGCACACGCCGGACTTGTGTTCTCCTACTAGGTGCTGAACTGGTGCTTGGGGCGGGAGCAATCCCGCCCCTTCTCTTTTGAGCACCACTAGAACATTGTTCCTGGACCAGTTGCGACCAGCATACCCGCACATGGGGACACCCACTATAAGCGCGGTGCCGAGTGCGGCAGAGCCATGTTTTTGCGCGTTGCCGTCACCGTCTGTGACTAGAGCGCCGATGCTGACTGGTGTGGCACGCGTCCGTCGGACCAGTTTCGGACGAGATCGCTTATCCTACCGAGCGGCACTGTGGCCTGCACGGCACCGAGTTCGATCGCCTCGCGCGGCATGCCGAATACCACGCAGGAATCTTCATCCTGTGCGACTGTCGTTGCACCGGCACGACGCAATTCCAACATCCCCGCCGCGCCGTCATTGCCCATTCCGGTCAGGATGATGCCCATGCAGTTTGGACCCGCGGCTTTGGCTGCCGATCGGAACAACACATCCACGCTCGGCCGGTGGCGGTTCACCAGCGGGCCATCGTGTACATCGACGCAATACGACATCCCGCTACGCCGCAGGGAGACATGTCGGTTGCCGGGTGCAATTAGTGCCAAGCCGCGCGATACGCGATCACCGGGCTGCGCCTCTTTCACCGCCAGTCGGCACATCTGGTCCAACCTGCGGGCGAAAGCGTCCGTAAACAGTTCCGGCATGTGCTGTACCACGACGATGCCGGCCACGTTCTCATTGAGTGGCTTCAATATCTCTACGATTGCTTCTGTCCCGCCAGTGGAAGCGCCGATCACTACGATCTTCTCGGTGGTGATTGGCCGCCTTGCAACAGGCGCTGCCAACGTCTGTTGGTTCCAGGCTGACGAACTTAGTGACACAGCAGCGGCGTTGGATGTAGCCAGCCTTCGGCGCAGTCGAGCCCGGGCCGCACTCTGCACAGCGTCGATCAGCCTTATAGCGGAGTCTTCGAGAAACTTGCGTGCCCCAATGCTTGGTTTCGAGATGATGGCCACAGCGCCTTCTTCAAGTGCCTGCAATGCCGTGTCGGTTCCAGTTTCGGCCAGGCTTGAGCAGACCACTACTGGCAACGGGTCCTCTCGCATCAACTGCCGGAGAAACGTCAGTCCATCCATTCGTGGCATCTGGATGTCGAGCAAGATCACATCGGGTCGGTCACGGCGAATCTTCTCCGCCGCAATGATCGGGTCGGCCGCAATAGCGACCGTGATGCCTGGGACCGATGACAAAATGCCGGAGACCACTTGCCGGACCACCGCAGAATCATCGATTACCAGCACTTTCAACGTACTGGAGTTGCTCAACCGCGTGCTAAATGTCACGCGCTCCCCCGTTCGGCCAGTCTGCCGTTCCCAAAAGAAGAAGAGTCCGGAGCCATGTAGATCGTTGGTGCGACCGCACGCAAGCGATGACTGATTCCCAACAGCCCCTCCGATGATCCCAGGAACAGCAGTCCGCCACCTGCGAGACTACGCACCAGAAGGTTCATGGCTTGCTCTTTCGACTCGCCATCGAAGTAGATAAGGACGTTACAGCAGAAGACGAGGTCGAATTGCCCGTGCAACTCCGGGTGACTTGCGTTCAAGTTCACTTGAGAGAACCGCACGAGCGATCGAATGTAAGGGCCTGCTTTCATGAGGTCCGCATGTGCGCCCTTCCCCCGTAGCATGTACGCCTTCAGGTAGTGTTCCGGTATCTCGCTCGATTTCGAGATCGGCCACAGGCCATCTTCGGCTCTGTTAAGCACTTTATGGGAGATATCACTCGCGAAAACTTCTATCTGCCAATTGGAACCCAGATGATGGGCCAGCGTCATCGCCAGCGAGTAAGGCTCTTCCCCGCTCGAGCAGCCAGCGCTCCACACCCTGACCCTCCGAGGCCGTCGTCCACTCGCAGCGGCAGTGAGCCACTGTGGGAGGAGAGTTTGTTCAAGGAACCTGTAGTGCCCCTTCTCCCGAAAGAAGTGCGTTTCGTTCGTACAGATTGCGTCCAGCATCCGCGTTTTCTCGGACGCATCCTTGAGCACCAGGCTGTAGTAATCCTCGAACCGGGTCAGGCCCAACGTGCGCAGTCGGCCAGCCAGCCGTCCGAGCACGAGCATCCGCTTGGTATCAGAGAGACAGATACCGGACTCGCGATAAACGAGCGCCTGGAATAGCGCAAACTCGCGTTGCGAAAGGCGTGGCTGGCCGATGGGCGTGACCCTTGACCCAACTTGTCCTGAGGTCATGACGTGCACACGATCAGTTGGCCGCTGCGGCGGCAGTCGCATCGGGCGGCTCAGATACGTGATCCACGCACTCCGCCATGGCCAGCAGCTCTTCAACGGAGAGAGCGCGGGCCACGTCGAGTACAAGCACGAATCTGTCGCCTACCTTTCCGAGTCCGGCCAGGTATCTCATTTTCGGACCGCTCGCGAGCGGTGGTGGGGGGCCTATTTCGGAGGCGGCCAGTTCAATCACCTCACTGACCGAATCCGCGATAACACCGAGCACCTGATTTTCCCCGCTGAGTTCGACGACGATGATGCAGGTATGTTTGCCGGGCGGCGTCTCGGGCTGTCCAAGTTTCTGCCCGAGATCCACCACCGGAAGCACGCTGCCTCGCAGATTCATGATCCCCCGCACGCTTGCCGGCATGTTGGGCACGCACGTGACCACCCCATACTGAACGATCTCGCGAACGTTCAGCACGGGGATTGCATACTCTTCGCCTGCGAGGCGGAAAGCAAGGAACTGCTTTGTCATTACTTCTTCGTTCGAATTCATTTCGGCACCGATTCAATCTGCATGAGCTTCGCGTGAACAACATCTCAGAACTTCTGGAAGTTGGCGTCATATGCCGCCGCTGCCATTGCCTTTGGGGGCAAATCGCCGCTGGCTCTGCTCGCAAAGACTTTCGCTGTCCCGGAAGCCGATGAATGTCCATCGGTGCGCCTCGACTGTGTCCCGTTGGTGCGGAAGAATGAGATCAGATCTTGCAGCGTCTCTGCCTGTGCAGCGAGTTCTTCGGCGGTGCTCGAAAGCTCCTCAGCTGCCGAAGCGTTCCGCTGCGTCAGTTGATCCACCTGCCCCATGGCCTTGTTGATCTGGGCGACACCCGCAGACTGCTCCTGCGATGCAGCCGCAACCTCCTGCACGATTTCCGTGGTCTTCGAAATCGAGGGGACGAGGCTGGAGAGTTGCTGGCTAGCCCGCTCGGCAGCAGCAGCACTGGATGCCGCCAGCCCCGTGATGTCCTTCGCTGCGGCGCCACTACGCTCCGCAAGCTTTCGGACCTCCGACGCAACTACAGCGAAGCCCTTGCCGTGTTCACCGGCACGTGCCGCTTCGATGGCCGCATTCAGCGAGAGCAGATTCGTCTGGTAGGCGATCTCCTCGATAATCGTGATCCGATCGACAATCGTCTTCATTGCATCGACGAGCGTGTTAACAGCTTCGCCGCTCTGGCTGGCCTGTTCTGCACCTTCGACAGCCATCTTTTCCATCTGGCGGCTGTTCTCCGAGTTCTGCGTGATCGAAGAACTCATCTGCTCCAGGCTGGCACTCGTCTCCTGCAACGCCGCAGCCTGCTCGCTCGTCCCCTGCGAAAGGGCTTGCGACGACGACGACAGTTGCGCAGCGACGGATGTGACCGACTCGGCTCCCGTGCTTACGTCCGTTATGATTTGCGACAGCTTCTGGGACATCTTCTGCATGGCCAGTTGTAACTTGCCCGTTTCATCCTGGCGAGTCACCGCTATGTCATCGCGGAGATCACCATTCGCTATGCGTTCAGCAACGCCGACAACTTCCAGGATCGGCCCGGTGATGCTGCGCGTTACGACGAATGCGAACACAGCGCCGGCGATCAGCGAGCATAGGGCCAGCGTGAGCATGATCTGGCGCCCAGACGCATAGGAGGCGGCACTGCTCTTCACGGACTCCTGCATCTGCTTTTCCTGATAGGCCGCAAAGGCCTCCCACGCCTTCCAATACTTCGTGAGTGCCGGAACCACTTCGTCGTTCACGACAGCGATTGCTTCGTCGCGCTTCCCTTGTTCCAGGAGTTTGCGCGCGTGCGCGCGGGTATCCACATAAGGTTGGCGAAGTTCCTTGACGGTAGCGAACAACTCCTTTTCGCGTTCCTCTTGCAGGTTGGCCTCCATCTTGTCCATCAAGGTATACACTGCGTTCTTGTTCTCTTCGTTCTTCGCCAGCAGCTGTTCCAGCGCCGCCTCGTCCTTGGCGAGGAATATCTGCATCGTGATCCTTGCGTTGTCCAGCGTGTATTCCACGCCCTGGCTGGTCATTTGCAGATGCGCGTAGTGCTCCGTAACAATCTGTTCAACGCTTCCGTTCAGCGTGGACATGCGATCCAGTCCAAGCCATGCAACACCTACGAGGACTGCCAGTAGCAATGCAAATGCGACGCTCAGCCTGGCGCCGATACTCATGCTCTTCATAAGGACTCCTGGTTTCCTTTATCCGTGAAGAATAAGTTCCTGTATGCATTCGTTCTCGCTTGTTCGCTGCAATAGCGTGGCGAGATCGAGGATTAACGCGACACTTCCGTCGCCAAGAATTGTTGTGCCTGAAAAGCCCTTGACGTTGCGGAACACCGGGGCCAGAGGCTTGATCACAGCCTGTGCCTCGCCTCTAAGCTCATCAACAACCAGTCCGGCGCGCTCGCTTCCGTACGCAACAACCACTAGTCTCTTTTGCTGTGACGCCCGTTTCTCAACATTGAAGAGCGTTCGTAGATCGATGAATGCGATAGACTCGCCCCGCAGTTGCGCCACGCCGTGTCCGTCGTCCGCATCGATGCTTGTTTCCGGAAAGTTAAGACATTCGACCACCGACTCAAGTGGGAGCACGTACTGTTCGCCCCCAACGATCACGATGAATCCGCGCATCATGGCCAGCGTGAGCGGAAAGCGCATGGTGATCGTCGTTCCGTGGCCTTCCCGCGACTGAACCTCGATGCGCCCATGTATCGCTTCCACGTTTCTCCGGACCACGTCCATCCCGACGCCGCGACCCGAGAGTTCGGTGACCGTGTCTCTTGTCGAGAAACCGGGCTCGAAAATAAACCGGGTCACCTCATCGTCCGAACACCTGCCCCGGTCACCCGAAGCGAGCCCCAGTTCCCCGGCACGGGCCAGGATCTTGCTGCGATTCAGTCCTCCGCCATCATCCGAGATGCGAATAATGATGGTCCCCGCCTGTTGCAGCGCAGAGAGCGTGACGGTGCCACGCTCGGGCTTGCCGGCTGTTCGCCTTCTCTCCGGCGTTTCGATGCCATGGTCAACCGCGTTACGGACCATGTGCATGATGGGATCGCGCAGGTGCGTCGCGATGGAGGTGTCCACTGTGACGTCGTGGCCATCGACGACTAGGTCCACCAGCTTGCTTTGCGCAGTCGCCAGGTCCCGCACGGTCCGGGAGTAGCCGTTGAGAATCGGCCCGATCGGAACCATGCGTAAGGCGACCACCATCTCCTGCAGCTCGGCGGAAAGCCGCATGACTTCCCTGAACGATTCGTCCATCTCTGCCTGAGTGCTCTGCGCGGTCCTGTACACCGCTGTGCCGATCTCCCCCACGAGATCCAGCATGCGCTCAAGCGTCTCGACGCTCACCCGGACATTGCGTTCATTCGAGCGGCTGTTACCAATTCCAGTCCCTGCTGTAGCTGACGCGGGGCGACCTTCGTCGCTACCTCTAGCCTTCAACCGCTCGATTAAATGCCGCGCTTTGTCCGTGGGTTCATCGACATCCTCCGCGCAATCAGCCGCAATCTCCCGGAGCACATCGGTCGAATCCAGCAGAACGTCGATCAGCTCGCGTGTAACTGTCCGCTGACCCTTCCGAACCTCATCGAGAAGGTTCTCCAGTTCGTGAGCGACACCGGCCAGCGTCGTAAATTGCAGTGCGGTCGCGTTGCCCTTGAACGTATGGGCAGCGCGGAATATCGACTGCACGCTGTCCTTATCGGTCGGGCATCGTTCAAGCACGAGCAAAGCTTGTTCCATCTCGTCGAGGAGCTCATGGCTCTCAACTTGGAACGTCTCCAGAATGTCCTTGCGGTTGAGCTTTACCAAGTTAAAGCTCCTTCACGAGGCAGCTGCCATCGCCGCTGTTGAACACGATTTTTCTCCCGTGCTTGCCGCCCACGGCCGCCTCAACCATTACAATTCGGTGCTTGGCCAATTGCTCTCGCGCAAACTGAATGTTCTTCTCCCCAAGCGTCGGTCCCGTGTGATCGATCGGTGCCACCAGCGATCCGCCTCCGTACACTTTGGCCTGAAGCTTTCCACTGAAGGCGCCCAGCTTCACCATCTCCGACAACAAAATCTCCATTGCCACCGTCCCGAAGCGCGCCGACCGCTCAGTAGGATCAGCCGAGGACGGGAACATGAAGTGATTCACCCCTCCAATGCGCAGTACTGGGTCGAACAGGCAGACAGCTACGCAGGAACCAAGAATCGTGGTGATCTCGCATGGCGTGCTTGAGACAAGTACGCGACCGGGGTGCAGAAACTCTTTTCGTATCGACTCCCGCGACGCCGCTCCAGTGGCTGCCTGAAACTGGGCAGATATCCCGACTTGCGGTGTTGCTTCTTGTAGTCCCATATGACTGAACAGTTTCACCATGCTGATTTCATCCCTTGCGTAGAAGAGCTGCTGAAGCGTGTTGTGATATGAGGTCCCAAAGCTCACTGTCTTCGCCCAAATGAATGTTTTTCTGCGGCAGCAGCCCGAAAATGACGATCAACCCGTACAGCTCACTGCCATCTTTCAACGGGATGAAATATCTGCCGGCGTAGTCGGCGCTGGTCAACTGCGCTTCCTCGCGATTTACCCAAAGCTTCGTACCGTCTTCCGAGCGCACAGTGCCGTCCGCATCGCGAACAAGGGTTCCATACGGCGACTCCTCGATACCCATGCTGGAAACAAGCTGCATGCGTGCCGGGCTGATGGATTCGAAGACCGCGAAGCACTCGGTTCCGACTATGTTGGCGAGGATTTCCTGTAAAGCGGTTATGAATTGGTCACGTGTATTGGCCAGGTTCAGGGAGCACACTGCGGCCCGGAGCTTGTGAGCCTTCGCAAGTTGTCGCTCCGCAGCATTGTGTCTCGTCGCAGTTTCGGCTGCGCTTTTATTCAGCCGATCCACTTCGGCTCGCAGTTCCGCGATGGTCGCTTCGGACGCGCGCACCTGTGCCGAAAGCAGTTCAACCTGCCACCGCAGATGTTGCAGTTCGTCGTAACGCTGACGGTTGCTTGTTCCTGCCTGTTCCTTGGGCTGATAGCCGCTATCTTGGTTCATGGCATCACTCGCCAAGGTAGTGCTTCAGGAGTGTCGTGATTTCAGGTCCTTCGAAGGGCTTCGTAATGTAATCATTGCAGCCGCTCATGTAGCCGGTTTCGAAGTCCTGTTCGGAGCCACGCGTGGTCACGAGGATGATGGGAGTGCTCTTCGTCTCCTCACGGGCGCGCATGTTGCGGCAGGCTTCGAATCCATCCATGCGCGGCATCACCACGTCCATCAGGATGAGGTCAGGCTTTTCGGAAACCGCCTTCTCGACGGCCTCTTCGCCATTGCGTGCGAGTACCAGATCGTAGCTCGTGCTGCTTTCCAGTACCGCCTTTTCGAGCATCAGCGTTGTAGCCGAGTCGTCAACCAGCATCACCTTCTTGCTCAAACACACCTCTCTCTGGCGCTCGACAGAACGAGCGCAAGTAAGTCAGTAATCTCCCCCACATTCTTGTCAGAACGGATTGCAAGTTGGAGACCATCGACCTGTGGGAATTACGAATGAGGGATTTGCGCGAATATCGCGAGACTGGCGAATACATCGTCACAAAGGCGGGAGTGACGAATCGAATATTCTGTCCGGAAATCTGACTCAGCAGTCCGATTTCCGGACAGTTCGTGTCTTCGTTACAGTCCTAACTTGCTGATTTTTTCGTAGAGGGTGCTTCGAGAAATCCCCAGGCGTTTCGCCGCGCGTACCACATTACCCTGCTCTTCCGCCAGCGTAGTTTGAATGTGGTGTTGCTCCATCTCCTGGAGAGTGCGCCCCTTCATCTGGCAGTGAGCTGTGGGAATGCTGAGGTGGATCGCCAGTTCTCTTGACGTAATCACTTTGCCGTTCTCGAGCAGCATTGCGCGCTCAATTACGTTTCGCAGTTCGCGAATGTTTCCCGGCCAATGGTACGACTGTAAGAAACGGACAGCGTCGGCTGAAAGCTTCGCGTCGTGAGCGCTTTCTTGCGCAAACGCCTGGATGAAATACTCCGCCAGCGCTGGTATGTCTTCCGCCCTTTCGCGAAGCGGAGGAACGTGCAGGAGTAGGGTTGAGACGCGATAGTAAAGGTCCTGTCTGAACTGCCCGGCCGACACACGCTCCAGCAGGTCCTGATGCGTCGCAGCGATCAGGCGGACATCAACCCACCGGTCCCGCACATCGCCGACTCTTCGAAACTTCTTCTCCTCCAGCACCTTGAGAAGACGTGGTTGAATAGCGACATCCATATCGCCGATTTCGTCTAGGAAAAGCGTGCCTTTGTCTGCTGTTTCCAGCAGACCCGGCTTGGACTGCATCGCGCCGGTGAATGAGCCCTTTTCATGGCCGAACAGCTCGGATTCGAGAAGCTCCCGCATGAGGCCGGCACAGTTGAGGTCGACCATGGCCTCGTCACGTCGAGGACTATTGGCGTGCAGCCATGACGCGAGGACTCCTTTTCCCGTTCCTGTTTCGCCCGTGATCAATACGGGGCGGTCAGAACCGACCAGTCTCGCCGCATGGTCCCGCAGGCTCTGAATCGCCGCACTTCGGCCGATGAATGGATCGACAACTCGCCTAGCCTGCCGCGACTTCGCCGCACGGTCTTTTCTTCGAGCGCGCTGGCTCTCGAACACTCGCTGAAGTATCACCAGAAGCGAAGAGAGCTCTACCGGTTTAGCCAGGAAGTGCTCCGCCCCTTCTTTGATTGCAGCAACCGCCAGTTCGATGGTGCCGTGGGCGGTGAGAACGATGTTCGGCACGGAGGCATCAATGCTCTTCAACCGGCCCAGCAACGTAAGGGCATTTCCGTCAGGGAGTGAATAGTCGATCACCGTTGCGTCCGGTGCCCACAAGCGGAACATCCGTTCTGCCTCCGCGCAGTTTTCAGCTTCACTCACTTTGAAACCGTGCGTTTCCAAGAAATCGCGTAGGGCGAACCGTATGCTCGGCTCGTCGTCAACTACCAGGACCCTGTGGACCATCAACAAGCTTCCCGTGCGGTCCGGACTTGGCGGACCGGAATTCTGACTGTTATTCGTGCACCCGTGGGCGTGCGATTTTCGGCGCTGATCTTGCCGCCGTGCAACTCAACGATTCGTTTTGCGACGGCCAATCCCAACCCAATTCCGTGCGGCCGTTTGGAGAAGAATGGGTCGAAAATGCGTTCGGAATCCGCTGTTTCGCCGAAGCCAGGACCAGAATCTTCCACCGTGCACCTTACCCAGGAGCCGCTTCCATCGTCTTCCCTGCTGGCTCTGAGCCATATGCTCGAACCATCCGGAGAGAAGTGAATAGCGTTCTCCACCGCAATTTGGAACACTTCGGGCAGGTGCGTGACATCAGCTTCGATAAGGCCGACTCGCTGCGATATTTCGTACCTGATCGCAATTCCCTTTCTCGCAGCGCTGGACCGGCAAGCTGCTACCGCTTCAGCGAAGACGCGGTCCAGGGAGGTCTCGATCTTCCTGAGTTCGTAGGGCCTGGAATAATCCAGCAGGTGGTGCATCAGCTTGGCCATTCTGGTGACCGACTCGCGCAGGATTGTGAGATGGCGGGTGTATGCGGCGTTTTCGCCAATGCGGGCTTCCAACGCGTCCAGCGTTGCCGAAATGCTGAATAGTGGGTTCCGCACCTGGTGCGCAACCGCAGCCACCAACGACCCGAGCGCCATCAGGTATTCGTTTTTCTGCAGCGACTCCTGTAGTTTCACCACGCGGGTCACGTCACGAGCGACGACAATCTTGCGCTGCTCTGCTGCGCTTGAACCAGCCACGATGAGTGATACGTCCCATGTGGTGTCTCGCTCCTTGTCGAAAACCTGCAAGTGCTGCAGGTCCGGGGCTGCCAGCAGTTGGACAATGCTTCGCCAGGGCTCCTTGTGTTCGAAGTCCGATAACCTGAGCCCCTGTGGATCCACGCATCCGCCCAGCAGCGTTATCGCCGGCCTGTTAAGGCGCAGAACGCGACCCTGTGCGTCCAGAATCACGATTACGCTCTGAACGGAGTCGAACGTCTGCTGCCAATCCTCTGCTGACTTCAATTGTGCTTCGCAGCTTCGGAAGCATTGGGTCATGTCAACGAGGACGACGACAATGCCGGAGATGTGGCCATCACGTTCGCGAATGGGAGCTGCGTCCAGACTGACCGGCAACAACGTTCCGTCTCTGCAAACGCGAACAAGCTGGGTGACATGTATCGTCTCCCCGCGCAGCACGCGACCGACGAGTTCCTTGTGTTCTTCCCGGAGGTCTAGCGGAACGATCGGGCATTCCCGACCAATGACCTGTGTTGCAGAAAAACCGAACATGCGCTCTGCGGCAGCATTCCAATATGTCACCGTGCCGGTTTCGGATAGTGCGACGATGGCTGCCGATGAAGAGCCGATAACCGCGTCTGATGCCGCGGCTGTGGAGAGTTCTTTAGCCCGCACTTGCAGTTTCTTGGCTGACCACCAGTAGCCAACGACTGCTCCCCACGCAACTCCAGCCGCGAGGAGGCCCAGAGGCTGTAGCAGCGAACGAGAGATGATGTAAGAAGAGCCCAACACCGTCGAAGTCATTGAAACAAGGTGTACTTTTGCAGATACATCTCCCGACCAGGGCACGCGGTCGTGCGTGGGTGCCCTTGCCGCCACCAGTTGTGAGTATGTAGCGGAAATTCAGTCTATGGTGAGAACCTTACTTGGTCAATGAGTGACTTATCCACCCGACGCGGCGTTTGGCTGCGGTACGCGGTGGGCTCGCGCTTTGCGTTTCCGAGTGGTTCTTGAAACCGGCTCCGCGTGCCACATCTGGATTGCCTCCACTCGGCTTCAACTCCGGCTGGCCGTGCTCGATTGGCTCAGTGAGGACCGACGACCCGCAGCGATAGTTTCCTTTGCACTCGCTCCATCACCTTTTTCCGGCCTCGCAGCTTGTGCGCCCGCACGACTTCCGGGGTCAACCCCAGGGACAATGCGATCTGAGCCGGCTTGAACCCATTCACCAGCGTCATTTCCAATACGTGACGCTCCGTCCTGGTGAGTGCACGAAGCGCATGCTGCAACGCGTTTAGCCGTTCCTCGTCTTCCAGGGAATCGGAGTCAGAATCGGAACCACACTGCAGGTCTGCCGAGATTTGCTCCTCGTGACGCGCCCAATTCGCGCGCAACTGATTCGACAAAAGGTGGCGTGCAACGCCACAAACGAAAGCAGCCAGCTTGCTGCGGTCATGCAACTGCCCGGCACGGACTGACTGTAAGGAAGCCAGAATTGTCTCTTGGGCGATGTCGCATGCCAGTTCACGGTCACCCGTACGAGCAACTGCCATTCGAAAGACACGGTGCCAAAACACCTCCGCGAATTCATTCTCTGCGGCGGCATCACCAGAGCATATGCGTTGCGCAAGATCGAGTGGTAACGGCACTGGGGACTTGTTGACCATAGCGGTGGGAAGGCCGTGAGGCCGTAATGGTGCGCCCCAACGCGTCATTACGGGAAGTGTGGGGATTTTACACCCATTCGTCTCGGTGTGCGGATGAACTCTTGTCTTACCGGGATGAACTCTTCCTCCGACATGGAGAGTAGCCGCGTCAGAGTTCACAGCGTACTTGCAATTTCTCTGTCACGTTCGCAGGCCGTGCACCACTAACCAAACATGCCCGTTATGGAGGATTCCGATGGTTTGCCCCAGTCAAAACGTATGTCACGCTGAGAAACGTCTGAATCAACCGGTCCGAAGATGCGCCAGCCTCTTGGCTTACAACCGGAGGATTCGAAGAGCTTCGCACGCCGTTCTCTTACTGCTATTCGCGGCGTTGCTCATGTCCGGTTGCGGAGGCGACTCTGACGACGGTGCACCGCCGCCGAATCCGGGTACATCCCCCAGCACAGCATCGGGATTCGTGTTCGTAAACCATCTCGCTGCCGGCCTGTCCGCATATCGGATGGACGACTCCGGACGCCTCTCGGCCGTGGCAGGTTCTCCGTTTCCTGTCCCGTCCAGCTATGCGATAGATCCGAGTGGAAACTTCGTCGTCGGACTAACCGGAAACACCGTTCAGGTTTTTAGGATTGACCGCAGCACCGGGGCGCTGTCGGAGGTGGCAGGGTCGCCGTTCACCACCGGAGCAGAAGCCAGTGAAATCGTCTTCCACCCGAACGGACGGTTCTTATACGTGGTCAATCAATTCGACAACTTCGTTGCCGCTCTCTCCTTCAACACCACGACTGGAGCCGTGAGCGCGATTGGCGAACGCTTACAGACCGGACTTGACGATCCAAATGCACCACTTCGGTCTATCGCAATCGATCCTAACGGCAGATTCCTGTTCGTAGCTGCAAACGGCATCGCCTCCTTTGCGATCGATTCAAATACCGGGCTGCTCTCGACCGTGCCTGGTTCGCCTGTGCCAGATAGGTTCCCGTTCGTCCGCAGCTTGACCGTCCATCCGTCAGGGCGTTTCCTCTTTGCCGCCTTGGGGTCTTTCGTCGAGGGCAAAGTTCGGGTATATCCGATCACGCAGTCGGGACTGGTCGGAGAACAGGTGTCAGGATCGCCGTTCACCGCGGGTCAGGATCCGCTTTGGGTCGCCTTTGATTCCACTGGGCGCTTTGCGTTTGTCGCCAATGCCGCTTCCAACGATATCTCCGTTTTCAGTGTGAACACGAATACCGGGGCACTGACGCTGCAAAGCACCACAAGCGCTGGTAACGAACCCATCAGCGCCGCCGTGGATGCCAGCAACAGGTTCCTTTTCGTGTCGATCTCGTCGCCAAGTTCGATTGCTGGCTTCAGCATCGATGCAACCACCGGAGCGCTGACCTCAATTGCGTCCGTTCCGACCGGGAGTGCACCAGGTATCGTAACAACCGTTCGATAGGCGATCCGAATTCAATCGGACAGATTCAAGCGAGTGGTTCGTTTTCGCTGCCCCTCGGCCCTTGACGAGACCGTTGCACGCCCTCCCCTCACGAAACGTGTACCCTCCGCAAAATCCAGGGCCGAGTGTGCCTAACGGGCGGCTCTTCTATCTGGCATACCTCAGGCTAAATGCTCGTGCACGAAAGTAACCTGTACTTTGGTGACCTTCGGACATATAACGAGAGCATTTCACGGGCAATTTCCACAAAGACTGGAGCGCATCGATGACGAGCGATGCCAATACGGGTATTGCTGCCGGCCTCACCCTATCTGAACGGATCGGTCGGTGCGCCGTCCTCATTTTTCTGCTGTTTTGCTCCTGTCTTGCACTTGCTCAGGAGCAGCCGCAAGACCTGACGCAACTTAGCCTCGAAGAGCTGATGAATATCGAGGTTTACGGCGCCTCGAAATACGTGCAGTCTCTCCGCGAGGCTCCATCAGCGGTGACGATCGTAACGGCTGAGGACATCCGCAGTTACGGCTACCGGACTTTGGCCGACGTGCTGCGAAGTGTGCGCGGGTTCTACGTCAGCAACGACCGGAACTACAGCTACGTCGGAGTTCGAGGGTTCTCGCCTCCCGGCGACTACAACGGACGAATCCTGCTGCTGGTGGACGGGCACCGCCTGAATGACAACCTATACGACGGAGCGTTGATTGGTACCGAGTTCCCCGTCGACATAGACGCCATCGACAGAATCGAAATCATCCGTGGCCCAAGTTCGTCTCTTTACGGCACGAACGCATTCCTGGGCGTCATCAACGTCATCACCAGGGACCCGCGAAAGAGCGCTGGACTCACCACATCACTGGACGCAGGCAGCTTCGGTACATACACCGGACATCTCCAGTGGGGGACCCGATTGCCATATGACGGCTCCGCATTGATCGCTGGCAGTTTCTCCGATTCAGACGGACAGACGCTCTTCTTCCCCGAATTCGACGACCCGGCCACAAACTACGGAGTCGCCCGCGATGCCGATTTCGATCAGTCACGTACGATCATGGCGAAACTGAAGCTCTCACACTTCCAGTTTCAGACATTGGCCGGGACACGGAAGAAAGGCATTCCTACAGCCTCCTTCGGCACGATGTTCAATGACCCGGGCACGCGCACGATCGATTCCCAGGGATTCTTCACCTCCAAGTACGACCGTGATTTCGGCGATGCTGGCGCACTCACGGCGACCGCGTCGTTTAACCGGTACCGATACAGCGGTTGGTACGTGTATGCCAACCCGGACGTAGCCTCGGGGCGGGTCATGAACCGCGATTTTGGCGCCGGTGATTGGTGGGGCCTCGATGCCCAGTTCAGGCGCAGGCTTGGGTCGCGTCACAACGTGGTGGTCGGCGGTGAATACCGGAATAACTTTCGCCAGGACCAAAAGAATTTCGATATCGATCCGTTTACCTCGTATTTGGACGACCAGCGAACGAGCGTTACCAAGGCGCTCTATGCTCAGGACGAGATAAAGTTGGCATCGCGTGTCATGCTGAACCTCGGCGTACGGCACGACACATACCTCCACCATTCCACGACGAATCCGCGCTTCGGGCTCCTCATCAGTCCATCGGACCGCACAACCCTCAAGCTGCTGTTTGGAACAGCATTCCGCGAGGGTAACGCGTACGAGGCTTACTACGCTTTCGGGGACGCCCAGAAGTCGAATCCCGGGTTGCGTCCCGAGACCATCAGGACCTACGAGATCGCGGCAGATCATTACACCCGTTCCGGCATTCGGATTTCGGCATCGGCCTACGCATACCTTATTAAGGACCTGATCCAGCAGGTGAAGGACGACAGTGATGGCAGGCTTGTCTTCGAGAATGTCGCTCGCGTGCGCGCAAAAGGCGTGGAACTCGAGGTGGAACGAAAGTGGTCAGCGGGATTCGAAGCGCGGGCCAGCTATTCCCTCCAGACTGCACTGGAAGACCGCACCAATATCCTCCTATCCAACTCGCCGAAACATCTTGCGAAGGTCAACGGTATCGTCCCCGTATTCCGCAATCGACTCTTTCTCGCCGCTGACGCCCAGTTCATAGGACGGCGAGCAGCACTGTCAGGCGATTCGGTTGGCAGCGCGACCGTGCTGAACTTCACTGCCCTTACGCGAGAGCTAAGCAGGCACGTCGACGTCGCATTCACCGCATACAACGTGTTTGATATGCAGTATGCGGACCCGGCAGCGTCCGAACACCGTCAACTGCACATCCCTCAGGATGGCCGCTCATTCCGCGTGAAATTTTCATATTCGATCGGTGACAAGTCGAAATGAGCATGGGCCCCGTTATCGCAATCCGCGTGCTTGTGCTGCTCTGTCTCTGTTTTGCGTCCGTCCGGCTGCACGCTGGCCTTGCGGGCGAGGCCACTGAATCAGAGGTGAAAGCGGCTTTTCTCTATAACTTCTCAAAATTTATCGAGTGGCCGGAAACATCCTTCCAGAGTCCGTCGTCGCCGATTGTCATCGGCGTAGTATCAGACCCCAGCTTTGCACACACGCTGAACAC
>Ga0196976_1000505_pt1 | contig 24343 bp, 16 predicted proteins | sample S3v_513CmetaG_FD_148644 | JGI IMG/M metagenome (GOLD analysis project Ga0196976, IMG submission 148644) | Soil microbial communities from Anza Borrego desert, Southern California, United States - S3+v_5-13C | ecosystem: Environmental > Terrestrial > Soil > Desert | place: USA: California...
CAGCGCCGCGAACACCGCCGCGCCCCGCTCGCCCACCGGCACGAACAGCCGCAGGCTCCAGGCGATGATCTCCCCCGTCAACCCCAGCGCCTTCAGCCGGTCCACCATCCCGCCGGTGAAACCGAACAGCTCGACGCGATGCGCGCCCGCCACCGTCACCCGGCGCAGCCACAGCCCGTCGGCCAGATGCAGGGCCACCCGCTCGCCTTGCAGCAGTCCCCAGGACTCCTCGACCGACGGCACGGGAACCGCTGCCCCGACCCCAACGCCGAAGCTCCGCTCGACCTCGGGCAGAACGTCCGGCGCCACCACGCGGCCGATGATCCGCTCGCTCGCGTCGGTCTGCAACCGCACCACCCGCAGGTTCGTGTCCGGCAAGCGCCGCCACACCGGCAGCAGCAGCCCGGTCACGAGGTGGAGCGTGCTGGTGGAGAATTCCGGCACCGTGGCGACCTCCGCCTCCCAGGCGGCCGAGAAGGCCGGCGGTTTGGTCGGGCGCCAGTGGCTCTGGGCCAGTTCGGCCACTGTCACCGTGACCCGCTCCATCGGCCGCAGCAGCCGCACCCGGCGCTCCACCGTCCCGTCGTCCAGCATCAGGCTCGCCGCCGGCACCGCCACCGCCGCCCGCCCCGAGCGCGTGTTCACCAGCAACTGGGCCTGCAGCCCGGCGCCGCGTTCCAGCGCCTCCTCCAGCCTCATCGGCTGGTTGCGGTCGCGCCGGGCGAGCGTGAACAGCCGGGTCTCCGCCCCGGTCGCCGCGTGGGTGTGCAGCGTCCGCCGCCCGGTGACGGTGACGCTGTCGGCCACCAGCGTCTCGACGCCGCGATCGTAGGTGCCCGACGCGATGGCCCCCTCGACCTTCGCGGTGAGCAACTGCTCGAACACGGTGAACAGCGTGTTCTGCAAGCCGATGGTCAGGGCCAGCAGGCGGTTGAGAAAGGTGGTGATCGGTGGCAGCTCGTCGCGCAGGCCGCCGTCGCGGTCACAGAGCGCCAGCCCGGTCGCCGCCTCGAACGCGCCCAGCGAGCACCCCTCGACCTTGCCGGAGTGCAGCAGGCCGTAGAACTGGCGGAGTGCGGCACGGGCGTAGACGGATTCCAGGTTGTCGTCGGCACGGAACAGCCCCTGACCGCCGGTCTGGCGCTGGCCGCGGGTGATGGCGCCCAGCGTGTCGAGCCGGCGGGCGATGGTGGAGAGGAAGCGCTTCTCCGCCCGCACGTTGGTGGTGATCGGGCGGAACAGCGGCGGCTGCGCCTGATTGGTGCGGTTGGACCGCCCCAGCCCCTGGATGGCGCTGTCGGCTTTCCAGCCGGCTTCCAGCAGGTAATGCACCCGCAGCCGCTGGTTCTTCGCCCCGAGGTCGGCGTGATAGCTGCGGCCGGTGCCGCCGGCGTCGGAGAAGACCAGGATGCGCTTCTCGTCGTCGAGGAAGGCCTGGGTCTCGGCGAGGTTGGCCGAGCCGGGGCGGCTCTCCACCGCCAGCCGCTCCAGCCCGCCGGGATCGGTCTTGCGCACGATGCGCCGCGCCCGGCCGGTGACCTCGGCCACCATCTCGGCGCCGAAGTGCTGGATGATCTGGTCGAGCGCCCCCGGCACCGGGTCGAGCGCCGCCAGCCGCTCGATCATGCGGTCGCGCCGCTCGACCGCCTCGCGGCACAGCACCGGCTGTCCGTCCCGCCACACCGGCCGCGATGAGAGGGTGCCGTCACCGTCGGTAAAGGGCTCGTGCAGGTGTACCGGGAAGGAGTGGGCCAGATAGTCGAGCATGTACTCACGCGGCGTGACGTCGATGCGGATGTCGCCCCATTCCTCGGTGGGCAGATCGGCCATCCGGCGCTCCATCAGCGCCTCGCCGGTGGAAACGAGCTGCACCACAACCGCGTGGCCGGCGGCGAGGTCGCGCCCGATCGAGCGCAGCAGGGTCGGCGTCTTCATCGCGGTGATCAGGTGATTGAAGAAGCGCTGCTTGGCGCTCTCGAAGGCGGAGCGGGCGGCCGCCTTGGCGGCGCGGTTCAGGGTGCCGCTGGCCCCGGTGACGTTGGCGGCCTCCAGCGCCGCGTAGAGGTTGGCGTGGATGATCTGGAAGGCGGCGGCGTAGGCGTCGTAGATGGCGATCTGTCCCGGCGTCAGCCGGTGCTCGACCATCTCGTAGGCGACGCCGTCGAAGGAGAGCGAGCGGGCGGCGTAGAGGCCGAGCGCCTTGAGGTCGCGGGCGAGCACCTCCATGGCGGCGACCCCGCCGGCCTCGATGGCCTGGACGAACTCGGCGCGGGTGGCGAAGGGGAAATCCGCCCCGCCCCACAGGCCGAGGCGCTGGGCGTAGGCCAAGTTGTGCACGGTGGTAGCGCCGGTAGCGGAGACGTAGAGGACGCGGGCGTCCGGCAGGGCGTGCTGAAGGCGCAGGCCGGCGCGGCCCTGCTGGGAAGGGGTGACGGGACCGCCGTCGCGGCTGAAGCCGGCGGTGCCGCCGGCGTTGCGCAGGGCGTGGGACTCGTCGAAGACGATCACCCCGTCGAAATCCCGGCCGAGCCAGTCGACGATCTGCTGGACGCGCGGCACGGCGCCCTCGCCGCCGTCGCCGCGCAGGGTGGCGTAGGTGGTGAAGAGGATGCCGCGTTCTAGGGCGATCGGCACGCCGGGACGGAAGCGCGACAGCGGCGTCACCAGCAGCCGCTCTTGGCCGAGGGCGGACCAGTCGCGCTGGGCGTCCTCGATCAGAGTGTCGGACTTCGAGACCCAGAGCGCGCGCTGGCGCCCCTTGAGCCAGTTGTCGAGCAGGACGCCGGCGACCTGCCGGCCCTTGCCGGCGCCGGTGCCGTCGCCGAGGAACCAGCCGCGGCGGAAGCGCACCGCCCCCTCGGCCCCCTCCGGGGCTGCCGAGACGGTGTCGAAGGTCTCGTCGACGATCCAGGAACTGGCGAGGTGGCCGGCGTGCGCCTCGCCGGCGAGGATGACGCTCTCCAACTGGGCGTCGGAGAGGGTGCCGCCGGTGACCAGGGCGGCCGGCAGATGCGGGCGGTAGCGCGGTTTGGGCGGCGCGACCGAAGCCATGGCGGCGGACTGCACCAGCGGCGTCGGGTGTGACCGGGCGCCGGGGATGACGATGGATTGCAGCGCGTAGGGCTCGTAGAGGCCGGCGGTGAGCCGGGCGTCGGCGGGCGGCGTCCAATCGCGCGTCTCGTAGACCAGCTCGACCGCCGTCGGCTCCATCGGCGCCACGGCCCGGGGGCTGGGCATCGCCCGGCGCGCCTCTCGTCCCGCCGCAGGCCGGGCCATCATCGGCCGGAGCGGCGTTGTGGACGCTGCCATCGGTGCACGGCACGGAACGGCCTGTCGGACCCAGTCGAGCAGCGTCGCGACGTCGGGGGCGGTGCCCAAGGAGGCGGGGACGACGGTCTGGTCCTCGGCCGGGATGCGGTCGATGACGGTGAGGCGGGTGTCGACGGTGGTGCCGTGGCGGGCGTAGACCTTACCGTCAACGGCGGCGGAGAAAACAACCCGGCCGCGCTCCTGCACGCGGACGAAGGCGTCCCGCCACGCCGGATGATCCGGGGACAGCCCAGCACCGGTGACGGCGACGAGGCGCCCGCCCTCGGCCAGCCGGGCCAGGGCCGCAGCGATGTGCCGGAGCGCGGCGTCAGCCACCCGGCCGTCCACCGCGGCCAGGGCCGAGAAGGGCGGGTTCATCAGCACCACCGTCGGCACCACCGCCGGGTTGAGGTGATCGTGCAGGCTGGCGGCGTCGAACCGCGTCACCGGCGTGCCGGGAAACAGCCGTTCTAGCAAGCCGGCCCGGCTGTCCGCCAACTCGTTGAGGACGAGCGAGGCCCCGGCCAGCTCGGCGAAGATGGCGAGTAGGCCGGTCCCGGCGGACGGTTCCAGCACACGGTCGGCTGGGGTCAGCGCCGCGGCCGCGGCGACCGCTGCGCCCAGCGGCAGCGGGGTCGAGAACTGCTGGCGGGCTTGGCTCTCCTCGGAGCGGCGGGTCTGGGACGGCAGCAGCGCCGCCACCCGCGCCAGCAGCGCCGCGAAGGCCGCCGGGTCACCGGCCCGGAGGCGCATGGCGGCGCCGAAGCGGCGGAGGAACAGAAGCTGCGCGGCCTCGCCGGCATCGTAGGCCAGCTTCCAGGTCCAGGCGCCCTCGGCGTCGGTGCCGCCGAAGGCCGCCGTCATCGCGGTGCGCAACGTGGTGGTGTCGATGGCGCGCCCGCGTTCGAGGTCGGGCAGCAGCCGCTCGGCGACGGCGAACAGGGCGGAGCCCGTGCTCCCGCGCGCGGAGGCCAGGGTGTCCGCGGAGAAGCCGCGAGCATCGGCGATCATGGTCATGGCGAACCTCCGGATGAAGGAAGGGGAGAAAGCGGAGCGGCCGGGCGCCGCTCCGCCACACCGCGATCAGGCCGCCTCCGCCGACGCCTCCTCTCCCTCATCCTCCGGACCACCGACGCCGGTCAGGAAGGCGGGCAGAGCATCGGTGCCCGCACCGCCGACGGTGTCGGCGCCGTCAACCGCGTCCCCATGACCAGCCACCTCTCCATCCCCGACCGTCGGGGCTTCCTCCGGCCGGCCGCGCAGCGGTTCCGGCAGCCAGCCGCTGCCGGCGAGCAGCCGCTCGGCCTCCTTCGCCATGTCGCCTTTGCGCAGATGGTCGATCAGCCGGGCCGCCTCGGCACCCCGCGCCTCCCGCACCGCTTCGAGGATGCGCACCTTCGGCACCCGACCGAGATAGCCGTCCACCGTCGCCGTCCATCCCACCGCCGCCATGTCCAGCCCGACCGCCTCGGCCAGCACGTCGGCGTGGGCGGCACGCTGCGGCGCCCGGTTCCAGGACTCATGCACGGCGTTGACGCCCAGCGAGACGCAGTGGGCGAACAGCGCCGCCCGGCTGTCGCCGTCGAACCCCAGCAGCGCCGCCCACAGCTCGTCCGGCTCCCGCGGCAACTGCTCGGCCCACAGGCGCTGGCGGGCGTCGATCGCCTTCGCCGCGGCGCTGGTGGCGAGGTCCGGCGGCTGCACGCTGAAGGTCGCGCTCTTCACCTCCAGGTCGAGGCAGGTGCCGCTGCCCCGGTGATAGAACAGGCGCAGGCACAGCGCGTGGAGCGCCGCCAGGAAGGCGGTGTCCGGCTCCCGGGCCAGCGCGTCGCGCAGCGCCAGGGTGCGGTGGACGCTCAGCTCGGTCTGCAGACGGTCGGGCAGCGGGCGGATGGCGTCCTCCTCGTCCGCACCTTGCGATCCGGTGGCGGGGGTCGGCGCGGGTGCCGAGACCCGGCTGCCGCCGCTGATGGTGGCGGGTTGGGCCGCAACGGGGCCGCCGACACCGCCCGCCGGTTCGGCTGCCGGGGCGTCGTCGCTGCCGGCCACCGGCACCGGCTCGACCGGCGCCTCGTCCTCCGGCCGGACGTAGCCGCAGTCGACCTGAAGCCGGCCCTCGGCGTCGACGCTGACGAACACCCCGGCCCGCGCCACTTCGGCGGTCTCGAAGACCAGCGGCCGCTCCTCCAGTTCCCGCAGCGCGACGTCGATGGCGTTGAGCCGCTCCGCCGACGCTTCCAGCGCCTCCAGGTCGGCCGGATCGGTGTTCTCCAGTTGCTCGTACTCGGCGTGCAGCGCGTCGTAGGTGGCCTGTTCGGCCTCGGTCAGCGGCACCGGCTCGCCGGCCAGACGGCGCAGGCTCCGGCTGTGCCCATAGGGAAAGCCCAGCGCCACCTCGACCCATTTCCAGCCCTCGGCGCGGATGATGGCGGCCTCGGCCTCCAGCTTCTCGGCGACCAGCCGGTCGAGCAGCGCCGGGTCCTGCAACCAGCCGCCGTCGTCGTGCTGGAACAGGTCGCGCATCACCGCCCCGCCGGCTGCCTCGTAAGCCTCCACCCCGACGAACAGCGCCCGCTTGTCCGACGCCCGGACCGCCCCCTCGGTGAGCAGCCGGCGGATCTGGTAGGGCTCACGGCTGTAGGCGCGCGACAGCGCCTCCCACACCTGCTCCTGGCGGGCGTGGTCGCCGCTGACGGTGAAGGCCATCAACTGCTCCAGCGTCATGCGGTCCTCGGCGTAGGCGTCGAGCAGCGCCGGCGCGACGGCGGCGAGTTTGAGGCGCTGCTTCACCACGCCGGGGGTGACGAAGAAGCGGGCGGCGATCTCCTCCTCGCCCAGCCCGGCCGCGCGCAGGGTCTGGAAGGCGCGGAACTGGTCGAGCGGGTGCAGCGGCGCCCGCTGGAGGTTCTCGGCCAGCGAGTCCTCTTCGGCCAGGCCGGCGTCCCGCACGACGCAGGGCACCGGCTGGGTCTTGCTCATGCGCTTCTGCCTGACCAGCAGCTCCAGCGCCCGGAAGCGGCGGCCGCCGACCGGCACCTCGAAGACGCCGGTCTCGGCGCCCTCGGCGTCGAGCACGGGGCGAACGGCGAGGCCGTGCAGCAGGGTGCGCCGCGCGATGTCCTCGGCGAGCTCCTCGATGGAGACGCCGGCCTTGACCTTGCGGACGTTGGCCTGGGACAGCACCAGCTTGTTGAAGGGGATGTCGCGCGAGGGGCTGAGAACGATCTTGGGCGTCGCCATGGTGGTCTTCTCCGCGACGGGCGGCCGGGAGCCTGCCTCTCGACCTTCTCACCCGTCACCCCGATCCCCGCCCTCCTCTCCCTTTGTGCCGGGCACGGTTCCGCAATCGGCGAGCGGTCTCCACCCGAACAGCCGCTTGCCGGGGAGCACCGCCACGCGCATCACCCCGGTCGGGTTCGGCGGAGCCGTCCGGGGAGGGCGTTGGTGTTCGTGGTGGATGAGGCAATGGCCGCGGCGGTGCGCCGGGCCTTTGACGAGCGGGGCGAATGGCCGGCGGTGGCGGAACTGCGGCGCCACGTGTGCATCGACGACAACGCCGAGGCCCTGCGGGCGGTGCGGACCATCGTCTCCTGGCGACCGTCTTCCGATATGTCCAGTCGACCGTCCGCCTGAACGCACAGTCTCCGTTATCACGACGCTGAACGCCGCCAGTTCTGACGACAGGCACCGTGGGAAAAGCGCGGCCATCACACGGCCGCCCGCTCGTCACCGGTCGTGGCGGCGGCTTCGGGCAGAAAGCCAAGGAGATGGTCGGTCGCCTTGCTGGCCTGACTGGCGGCCCGGACGATGGCATGATCGTCACCGCGCAGGACCTCCAGCCAAGCGCCGACGTAATCGGCGTGGCGGACGGTCGGGACGATGCCGAGCGCCGCACAGAGAAAGGCCGAAGCGATCTCGGCAACCAGCTCCTCGAAAGCGTACTTCCGGGAGCCGAAGGATCCGGACAGGTCGCGGTTCAACCGCGATGCGTGGCCGGTGCTGTGCCCCAGTTCGTGCAGCGCGGTGCGGTGCCAGTTGATGGGCTCGAAGAAGGCCTGCGGCGGTGGCACCTGCACGTAATCATGCTGGGGGCTGTAGAAGGCGCGGGTGCCGCCGATGCGGACATCGACGCCGCTGGCCCGGATCAGCGCCTCGGCCCGCGGCAGGATCAGCCCTTCCGGAATCGGTGGCGGCGCCGTGGCGATGCCGTCGGGCAGGTCCTCGCATTGGTCGTAATTGAAGACCGTGAAGCGCTTGAGGAAGGGGATCGCCTGGGGCTCTTCCCCGGTATCCCGCGCGCGTCGGTGTTCGTCGTCGGGGATGAAGCGGCCGGCGTAGACGACGGTGGTGCCGTGCTCGCCCTTGCGGACGTGGCCCCCCAGAGCCAGGGCCTGACGGAAGGTGAGCCAGTTCTGGCCGGAGAAGCCGCGGGCGACGACGGCGCCCCATAAGATGAGCACATTCACCCCGGAGTAGGCCCGGCTGGTGGCGGCGTTGCGCGGCAGGCCGAGCGGGGCGGTGGCGGCCGGCGTCCCCCAGGGCTGCACCCAGGGCAGCCGGCCGGCCTCCAGTTCGGCGATGATCGTACCGGTGATTTCGGCGTAGAGGCTGGTCCGGTCGCCACCGGAGCGGGCGGTTCGGGACGCATGGAGCATGGATGGTCTCCGCAACGGGCCGGCCGGAAGCCTTTCTTCCAGCCCACCAAACCCGTCACGAACACCGCCCGGATCCTCTCCCTTTTCCGCGCACCAGCCCGGCACGTCCCATCAGGGCGGCAAGAGTGGGCATCGTCGTTGCTCCGCGACCGCCATCCGTTGCTCTTTGCCCACGATGGCGCGGCGGGTTGCGGCGCGCGAGCCGGATGCGGCTCAAAGCAATCAAAGGGAAAGCCGCCCTCATCATGCCGCGTATGTCTTTCGAACCTCGGCATCGGTCGAGCGTGGCATGGTTGAATGGGGGGCTCGCTCCCGAGCCGGTTCCGTTTGCCCGCCCGTGTTTGCTCCTGCCCTTGCATGCGGCGTCCTGCCCCCGCCAGGACGCCGCATCTGCACGGAGACGACACCGATTCCAGGAGCCCTATCGTGGACGACGACAAGGAACTCATAGCCCGTTCGCAGCAGCTCCGTAGGCGCGTGCGAGAAACTCTGGCCCGCCACCGGGCGCGGCTTGGAGGCCGTTGCCCTGCGCCGGTTCCCTGGGATGAGGAGGCTGATAAGCCCGACCAGACATCCGATCCGCCCGAAGGCCGGGGCTGAAGCATCCGTCGGTCCTCGGGAACGCAATTCCCCAGGCCGGGTTGGACTTCCATCCATTGGAGGAAGCCTATGCACTACGAGCTCCAGACTCTCGTGTTCTGCCCGACCAGCGCCGACGACTGCCCCACTGCGCTGCTGGAAGGAGCGCGGGAACTGGAAGCCAAGCTCAAGGCTGCCGGTGTCGGCTTCGTGATGGAGGTGCGGGACATCCGGCGGGGAACGAGACTATCCCGCGCCGTCGGCGCGGGCGATCTTGGGGGCAGCGGGCTCTGAAGCGGGATGGCCGCCCGGTGGGCGCCCTTCGTCGGGAGGAAACACCGGCACGGAAGCCCCCTCTCAACGTGGCCGGGGGGCCGGGGTTTCCATGACCTCACTGAACGCCTATTTTCAATCATACCATGCCAAAGCAGCCGCGTTTGGCCCTGGGGGCCACCGACATTCTGGAAAAGGTCGAGGCTCGCATGATGTCCAGCGAGAGGACCATTCTGCGGGCCCATGAGCGGCTGGTCGCCAGCAGGGCGGCATTGCGGGCATACCGCCGGGAGAGAACTCGGGCAGCAGAGGCTTCCCGTAAGCAGCCGCCGAACCTTTCAACGCCTTATATGTCCTGAACGGACAGGACTCCTCAACCAAGGGGCGGCCGACGGCACTGGCTTTCTCTGCTGCGGATGCGGTGGCCGTGCATTATGCTTGGCCATGCGGAGTTCGCGCCCCCTTCACGCCACACTGGTGTCGGCGTGGTGAACCGCCAGGGAACCGTGCCGAAGCCCGCTGCCGACACCGATGCTCTGAAACCGCCCGAGGTGCGTGACGCGGACCATTTGGCGGCGCTCGTCGATCTCAACGAGCGCCTGTTCTTCGCCCGCGACCGGACGGCCGTGACCGCAGTGCTGCGCACGGCGGCGCGCCGCCTGAGCGGCGCCGACGGCATCACCATCGTGCTGCGCGACGGCGATCTGTGTCATTACGTCGAGGAGGACGCGATCAGCCCGCTGTGGAAGGGGCGGCGGTTTCCCATGAGCACGTGCATCTCGGGCTGGGCCATGCTGACCGGGCAGCCTGCGGTCATCCCGGACATCTATGCCGATCCGCGCATCCCGCATGAGGCCTACCGCCCCACCTTCGTGCAGAGTCTCGTCATGGTGCCGGTCGGCGCGCCCGCCCCCATCGCCGCCATCGGCGCCTACTGGGCGGCGCGGCACACGCCGGGCGCGCAGGCCGTCGCCCTCCTGCGGGCCATCGCCCGGTCGGCCGCCCTGGCGCTGTCCAACGTCCGCCTCCTCGCATCGTTGCAGGAGGCCGCCGACCGCGCCCGGGAGTCGGCCGATGCCGCACGGATCCAGGCCATGGAGGTGGCGCGGGCCAACGCGGTGCGCACCCGCCTCCTCACGGCGCTGAACCACGATTTGCGACAGCCGGTCAATGCCTTGGTCCTCGCCGCCAATGCCCTGTCGTCCCGGGTAGCCGCCCGCGATGCAACCTACGTGACGACGATGGAGCATTGCCTGGATGTCGTGAAGCGCCTGCTGGACGGCGTGCAGGATCTGGTACGGATGGAGGCCGACAGGGTCGCCGTCCGGATCGACGACGTCCCGCTGGACGATCTGACGACGCACGCCGAAGCGACCTTCCGGCTGGCCGCCGAAGCCAAGGGGCTGCACTGGCGTATGGAGAGGGGCGGCGGTGGCTTGCTGGTGCGCACGGACCGGCTGCTCGCCTCGCGCATCCTCCACAACCTCATCGACAACGCCATCAAGTACACCGACCAGGGGGAAATCCGGGTTTCGTGCCGCACCGACGACGGAAGGGTGTGGATCGACGTCTCCGACACCGGCAGAGGCATCCCGGAGAACGTCCTGGCCGCCGTCTTCGAGGAGTTCTACCGCGTCGAAGCCGGAGACGGCGTCGGCCGTCTTGGGCTGGGCCTGTTCATCGTGAAGGCGTTGGCGGACCGCCTTGGCCATCGGATTGCAGCGGAGTCCCGCCTCGGTGCCGGGACCACGATCAGCGTCGCCCTGCCGCCCGCTTTCGGTCCGCCGACCCTAACCGATTGATCGCACAACGACGGCCCCTTGCACCGCCTGATGCCGCAGAGGAAGCGGGCAACCGCTGTTGGCCGGAAGGCGATGCGGAAGGGCCGTCCACCACATCAGCTCATCCCTCCACGGCGCGCCTGTCCGGGCGATCCGCCGCATGCCGTTGATCATCCAGCCGGGAGAGCGGTTCGGCCATCCAGTGCGTGGATTTTGGGAACGGTGCGGCTCCAGCCGCTCCCATTGAGCAACGGCCAGATCACAGAGCCCCATGCAGCACAAATGGGAAGGACTGCATCATCCCACCGCCCCTCTGCCATCGCGCCCCAGCCTCGCCAGAACGGCCTGCGCTGCCCAGAGGCCGGTCTCGGCGGCCGAATCGGTCCAAGGAAACCCTATGTAATCGCCAGCCAGGACGACGCGCCCGACCGGTGCGGCACGGTAGCGCCGGATGGCTTCCACGCGGCTTGGCGGTGTGCAGGGCATGGCCTGCGGCCACCGCCACAGACGTGCCCAGCGCAGGTGCCGGCGCAAGCACGGCAGCCAGCGCTCCACCTCCGGCAGAACGGCGTCAATGACCGCTCCATCCGGCTGTTCCATCAGTGCGCGGGCGACGTCGGAGGACAGCATGACATCGAAGCGTTCACCGTTGACGACCCGTTCGGGAGCCTTGTGGCGCTCGATGCCGATGCCGGCAACGCGGTTGCGGGAGTCGCGAGCGGGGAGCACGCCGTAGACGTCGCACAACGCCTCGGGCAGGCGGAACCGCTCATCGGCGGCCAGCACCATGTTGATGGTGGCGCTGTACGGCGTTGCGAACAGACGGCGCTCCAACTCCCGTGCTTCGGGATGCAGGCGCGCCGCAACAGGCGCCGTGGTCGCCAGCACAACCGCATCAGCGGTGTGCTCGCCATCCTCCGTCAACACGGTCGCGCCGCGTGCCGTCGCGCGCACCGCCGTGACCGGTGAGCCGAGCCGCACGTCCAGTCCCGCTGCCAGTGCCTGCGGCAACCGACCGATGCCGCCCGCCAATGTTCGGAGCGGCCGCGGCCGATGGGCCAACGCCATCATCGCCATGGGCAGTGCTCGCGACATGTTCCGGAGCTCCTGGAAGAAAAAGCCATGCAGCATCGGCTCCACCACGCGGGCAGCCGCTTGCGGTCCGAACACCCTGTCAGCCCAGGGACCGGCCTCGGGCTTGTCCCATCGCTCCCACGCCGCCGCGTGACCGGGCGGGCAGCGCAGTCCGCGCCACGCCGCCTGGATGCTGCCGAGCCCGAGCCGCAGCCATCCTCCGAAGTCGAGCAGCCCGCCCCTCAACATCGAGTCTGGCCGGCCGCCGTGCACCCGGCACAGCCGCCCGCCGGCCGCGACCGCCGTCCAGGGGCTCGTGGGGATCAGCGTTTCAGACAAGCCGGCGGCCTCCATGAGCGCCGGGATGGTGGTATAGGCCGCGGATAGGAACTGCGCGCCGCAATCCATCGGGGCGCCGTCGACCTCCTCGCTGATCATCCGGCCGCCGACATGGTCGGCGGCCTCGAAGATGGTGACGGACGCGCCCGCATCGGCCAAGGTGCGCGCCGACGCAAGACCCGAGATGCCAGCACCGATGACGAGGATCCTGGGATGAAGTGCCATTGAGGTTGCCTTCTGCGCGGGCCCGTCAGCAAAACTGGTGGCTGGCTATCCTATGCCGATCCGCAACCGGGTGGCAAACCTTGCGGAAAGCCGGGTCAGACGAACCATTTCGCTTTTACGTTGGAAAATGCGCGGGACCTGTGGTTCCCGTTTGGTGCACACCGTTGGTTTGCGCCTGACGCTTGTTTGGGCAGTGTCTGACAGACAGAGTCGGCGGAGGCACTGACGGAACATGGCGAGCTTGATTCAGACCGGGACGTTGAGGGCGAGCTCGGCGGAGCGGCTGGGAAGATTGCGGCTGTGCTTGACGACGGTGACGTGCTTGACCGTCACCACCAGCATCAAGCCCGGAAGGCCAGCGACAGGATGCCCAGGATGACGCCATCGCAGGCACTCAACCGGCAACAGGCGTGTGAAGCCAGCGCACCTCTCAACCCGCCGCACCTATGCAGACGCACCCCGGCCTGCCCGGGGCTCTATGCTGTTTGATGGGGCAGGCTGACGGCTTCGGCCAGCGCGCGTTGGAGACCTTCACGGCTGTAGGGCTTCGGCAGGGTGGCCGCACCCGGGTGCGAGAAGCCGGCGTAGCCGGTGGCCATCACCACCGCGATGCCGGGCTTGCGGCGCCGCGCCTCCTCGGCCAAGTCGCTGCCCGACATGCCGGGCAGCCCCACGTCGGTCAACAGCACGTCAACCGGCACCCTGGCCAGGACCTCCAACGCCTCCTCCGCGTCGGCCGCCTCCAACGCGTGATGGCCGAGGTCATCCAGCATCTCCAGGGTGGTCAAACGGACCAGCGCGTCGTCCTCGACCACCAGGACCGACAGCCGCGCCGGCCCCACGACGCCGGGGTCCGCCGCTGCCGGCAAATCCAGCACTTGACGCAGCTTGGCGGCCAGTGCCTCACGGCTGTATGGCTTGCTTAGCAGCGACACGCCCTCGTCCAGGCGGCCGTGGTGGACGATGGCGTTGCCGGTGTAGCCGGAGGTGAACAGCACCTTCAACTCCGGGCAGACTTCCTGCGCGCGGCGCGCGAAGTCGCGGGTGTTGATCGTTCCGGGCATCACCACGTCGGTGAACAGAAGGTCCGCCCTGGCGCCGCTGTCCAGCAGGTTCAGCGCGGCCTCCGCGTTCGCCGCCTCGATGGTGCGGTAGCCCAGCGAGCGCACCAGCGCCACGGCGGCGGCGCGGACATCGGGGTCGTCCTCCACCACCAGCACCCGCTCGGTGCCGCCGCGCACCTCCGCCGCCCAGTCCGTCTGCTTCTGCTCCGCGGCCTTCACACGCGGCAGATAGATCTTGACCGTCGTGCCCTGCCCCACCTCGCTGTAGACCTTCACGTGCCCGCCCGACTGCTTGACGAAGCCGTGGATCATGCTGAGCCCCAGGCCGGTCCCCTCGCCCGCCGGCTTGGTGGTGTAGAACGGTTCGAACACCCGCTCCAGCACCTCGGGCGGCATGCCCGCACCGGTGTCGCTGACCGCCACCAGCACGTACTGCCCCGCTGTCACCTCGGCGTGGCGCGCGGCGTAGGCATCGTCCAGCTCGGCGTTGACCGCCTCGATGGTCAGCTTGCCGCGCCCCTGCATGGCGTCGCGCGCGTTGACCGCCAGGTTCAGGATGGCGTTCTCCAGCTGGCCGAGGTCGACGCTGGTGTTCCACAAGCCGCCGGCGACGATCGTCTCGATCTCAATGGACTCGCCCAGCGTGCGGCGCAGCAGGTCGGTCATGGTCTGCACGACGCGGCCGAGGTTCACCACCTTCGGGCTGAGCGGCTGGCGCCGTGCGAAGGCAAGCAGGCGCGAGGCCAGCGTCGCCGCGCGGTCCACGCCGGCCAGCGCGTTGCCGACCAGCGACAGGGCCTCCCCGTCCAGTGCCCGGCCGCGCAGCAGCTGAAGGTTGGCTCCGATAACCTGGAGGTGGTTGTTGAAGTCGTGCGCGACGCCGCCGGTCAGCTGCCCGACCGCCTCCAGCTTCTGCGACTGGCGCAGGGCGTGCTCCGCCGCCTCACGCCGTTCCACCTCGGTGCGCAGTTCGGCGTAGGCCGCCAACTCGCCGCGCGCCCGGCGCAGCGCCACCGCCGCCGTCCCGGCCAGCGCCAGCCCGGCCAGCAGCGTCAGCCCCACCAGCGGACCGCTCTCGCGCACCCAGCTGGCGAGGATGGCCGATGTCTCGATGCCGGCGCTGACGTACACATCGTGTCCGGCGACCGGGCGCACGACGTGCAGCCGCTCGATGCCGTCCAGCACCGAGGTGGTGCGGTAGGTGCCGCCCTGCGGCGCGGCGGCGATGGTCCGCATGAAGCCGCTGGCGCGCTCCATGACCTCGACGCCGGTGGTCGTCTCCGGCTCGCGCAGCAGCACGGTGCCGTCGGTGTGCGCCACGGTGATGGAGCGCCCCTTGGCCTCACCCAGCGTGCGGAAGAAATCGACCAGCGGTGCGACCGGCAGGGCCGACAGGACGACGCCGCCGAAGGCGCCGTCGGCGCCCTGGATACGGCGGGCGAAGGGCAGGATGGTGACGCCGGTGACGCGGTCCGCCACCGGCCGCCCGATCAGGGTGGGCGGGCCGCCGTCGCGCAGCGCCTTGAAATAGGCCCGGTCGGCGAAGGAGAGGTCCGGCTGGACTCGGTCGGCGCTGCTGGCGGTCGGCCGCCCGTCCGGGCCAATGACCGTCAACGCCGCCAGTTCGGGCGAATCCGACACGTAGCGGACGAGCATCGCGTGCAGCGCGTCCGGCGTCGTCGGCCGCTCCGCGCTGCTGGTCGTCAGGCGGGAGGCCGCGCGTGAGGTGGCGAAGACGTGGACCTGCAGCAGGGCGCGCACATGGTCGGCCAGCACGCGCGCGCTCCGGTCCGCCGTCGCTTCCGCATCGCGTTGCGCCTGTCCATACCCCTGCCAACCCAGAACGCCCGCCAGCACGAGGGGGACGACCACCGCTGCGGCGAGCATCCGCTTCAGGGCTCTCAGGGTGCTATCGGGCTTCTTCATTCCCAAAAACCGTGCATCAGCGGACGGAACGCACAGGCATAGCCCATCACCCCGTTCCGTTCCATCCGTCGGGTGGTCGTAGTCTCTTCATGACGGATGCGAGTGGGCCGGCAGGGGGGGACACCATCAGCCCCGGAGACACTGCAATCATCGTCCCGCCACAGCCGGCGATTGGCGCGCCGCCGCCCACCGATCCAGTCCCGCTGCCGACGCCGGCAACGCATCGGCATGGTTTGGGCAGGCAGCGATGATGCCTGCTGGGTGGCCCACAGAGCAACGCTGTCGCGCACCGGGTGTCGAACGTCTGTCGTCGCCGGTTCCAGGGCAACGACAGACGTTCGGTGCCGGCTGCACGGCCTACCGCTCCCTCAGGAGTGCCGATGATCCGGTTCACCGGCGCTTCATGTGGAAGCCTTCCGAGGATGCCCAAGGCGCGCTTGCGTCCACCGCGCCGGCGCACCTGGAGTTTCTCCTCCCTGTAGAGCCGGCGAAGCTTCTTCTGGTTCATGGCATGGCCCTCGCGGGCCAGCAGCAGATGCAACCGGCGGTATCCGAAACGGCGCCGCTGGCGCGACAGCTCGCGCAGCCGCTCGCGGACAGCAGCATCGTCCGGGCGCCGGGAGCGATAGCGCACGGTCGAGCGATCCGCTCCCAGCACAAGGCACGCCCGCCGCTCGCTCACGCCGTGGTTGGCACGGACATGAGCAACGGCACTCCGCACAGCCGCGGGCGTCACCATTTTTTTGCGGCGACGTCCTTCAGGATGGCGTTGTCCAGCATGGCCTCGGCCAGCAGCTTCTTCAGCCGCGTGTTCTCGTCCTCGAGCGCCTTCAGCCGCCGGGCCTCGGAGACCTCCAGCCTGCTGTACTTGGCTTTCCAGGTGTAGAAGGTCGCTTCGCTGATCCCATGCCGGCGGCACACGTCCGCCGTCTTCTGACCGGCCTCCTGCTCCTTCAGGATGCCGATGATCTGCTCCTCGCTGAACCGGCTGCGTCTCATGCGTCCGTCTCCTCTCGATGACGGACTCTACCCATTGCTGGAGGAATTTTCCGGTCTCAGGTCAGTTTTGAGCGTATTTACCGATTGTCAACACCACCACCTTAGCAATAGGCACATAGTCGTATTCAAGTTCCTTTGCTAGGGAGTGTTGTCGAAGTGGTGAGCAATGCCTGATCAGCCTCAAGGTGGGATGCTCAAGTCTGAGAAGAAGTCTCTCTGGTGCGGGTTGGCTCTGATTGCGGCGTTCACCAGCCTCACATTGGCCTATCTGTGGAACGCCACCCTTACCGAGCTCGCCCACGACCGGACGATGACGGAAGCGGCGGCCCGTGGCCAAGCGGCAGACTTCGCCCGAGCTTTTGAGGCGCGGCTCATCGATCGCATCGAACGGATCGACCACGCACTTCTGCACATTCGCGACGAGTTGGGGGAGGTGGCTGAGCTGGCGTCCGGACGCTTGGCTGCGCTCCGCCACCGCTTCGACGATCCTGCGCTCATCCAGATCGCGCGGATCGACGCCAACGGCCGCCTGATCGACTCCACGCTTTCCCACACGGCCGGCCAGGATCTCAGTGACCGGGAGCACTTCCTGGTGCACCGGGACCGCCCGGCGGACAGCCGGGAGGACCGGCTGTTCATTAGCAAACCGCTGCGCGGCCGCCTGTCGCAGCGCTGGACGCTGCAGTTCACGCGACGCATCGACCATCCAGATGGTCGTTTCGCCGGGGTGCTGGTGTTCTCGATCAATCCCTACGAATTCGCCGAACTCGCCCACGACCTGCCGGTCGGGCAGGAGGGGGTGGTCTCGATCATCGGCAGCGACCGCGTTATCCGTATGGTGCGTACCGGCAATGACGATCCCGCCCGGCGGGCATGGATCGGGCGGGAGCTGGACCCCGCCCGTCCCTACTTCGACCCGGCGCAACCGGCCGCCGACGTGGTCCGGGTGGTAAGCCATGTCGATTCCCGCGCACTGTGGACCGCATACCGGAGGCTGTCGCATAGCCCGCTGATCGTCGCTGTTCAATTGTCCGAAACTGAGATTTTCGGTCCGATGGAGGAGCGCGCGGCATTCCTGCGGACCAATGCGCTCGGATTCTCGGCAATTGTCCTCCTGTGCGCGGCGGGACTTGCCGTCCTTAGCCTGAGCCAGTACCGCACCCGGATGGCGCTGTCCGCCGCGAACGAACGGCTGCGCCGGAGCGAGCAGGAGTTGGAAGAGCGTGTCCGGCAACGGACGCAGGCGCTGGAGCGGTCGAACCGGCACGTGCAAGAATTGGCCTACACCGACACCCTGACCGGCCTGCCGAATCGTGTCCTGTTCGCCGACCGTGCCGCGCACGCGGTGCGGTGCGCAGCGCGGGAGGGACGCACGTTGGCGATCCTGCTGCTGGACCTCGACCATTTCAAGGTGGTCAACGACACACTCGGCCATCCGTCGGGCGACACGCTGCTGGTCATGGTCGCCGCCGCCCTGCGGCGGGCGGTCCGTCCGTCGGACCCCGTCGCGCGCATGGGAGGCGACGAGTTCGTGATCCTTACGGAGGGGCTGGCGAACGCTAACGACGCCGCGCACGTGGCGGAGCAGATCCTCGCCGAACTCGGCAAGCCCGTGGCGCTGGATGGGCAGACGCTGCATCCCAGCGCCTCTATTGGCATCGCTGTGTTCCCCGATGACGGAACGGACCTGCCCACACTGCTGAAGAACGCCGACGCGGCGATGTACGCGGCCAAGGCCGCCGGCCGCAACACGCTGCGCTACTTCAACCCGGTGATGGCCCAGGCCGCCGAGCAGCGCCTCGCCCTCGTTCCTGCTCTCCGTTTCGCCGTCGAGGAGGGCGATTTCCGGCTGGACTATCAGCCGAAGGTCTGCATTGCTACCGGCGAGCTGTGCGGCGTGGAAGCCCTGATCCGCTGGAAGCATCCCGAGCGGGGTGACATCTCCCCCGCCGAGTTCATTCCCCTGGCGGAGGAGGTGGGGCTGATCCAGCCACTCGGTTCCTGGGTGTTGAACGAGGCCTGCCGGGCCATCGCCGATTGGAACGCAGTGCGCTTCGGGCCGCTCCACGTGGCGGTTAATGTCGCCGCGGCTCAGATCAACCGCGGCGACTTGGCCGCGGAGGTGGACCGTGTGACCCGGCTGCACCGCATCGACCCGAGCCAGTTGCAGATCGAGATCACGGAAACCGCCGTAATCGGTGACCCCGACCGCGCGCTTGCCACCTTGAACCGACTGAGGTCACTGGGCGTGGAGGTGGCACTGGATGATTTCGGCACCGGCTATTCCAGCTTGGTGTATCTGCGCCACCTGGACATCGACGCCATCAAGATCGACCGCTCCTTCCTCGGCAAGGTACAGCCAGGCAGCCGCGATGCCGAGATCGTCGGCCTGATCATCCGGCTGGCGCGGGCGCTGGAAATGTCCGTCATCGCCGAAGGAGTGGAAACAGAAGCACACGTGGCATTCCTGCGGAGTGCCGGGTGCGACATGATGCAGGGCTATCTCGTCGCGCGCCCCATGCCGCTGGCGGAACTGCAGACGTGGATTGCCATGCGGCAAGCCCCCGCTCCACATACGGCTCGAGCGCTCATTCCCATGACGATCCGCTGAACGGCGTTACGGCCCAGTGCGGTGCGCCGAGTGCTGCTCCGTCGGTTGTCCGATGCCGGTTACGGTGACGACCCCGAAACGTGCCCCCTTGTCTTGCTGGGTGAAGCGACCCTTGGGTCATGCCCAATGCAGACGCGAGCATCTTTCCCGAGTATTGTCTGTTGATTTATTTGCCGGCGGAAAGGCTAATTTTATAACTCATGGCAGAAACAGAAAGACCCACGCGCAAGGCGGAAAAATTTTCTCAGTCCGGGAAATCCGTTTTTAACGGCCGTCCGTAGATAAACGAGTTTGGTTATTCGGGCCGGGGAAGCCATGGGTGGTCTAAGGGCGTTTATGCCGGTGTTTCTTTTGTCGGCTGGCGTGATTGGCGCGCCGCTGGCCCTCAAGGGGAGGGCAGTGGACGATCATGCTCCGGTCGCGGCGGTCTTCGGCCCTGGCGTGTCCACAACGGAGGCTCTCCGCCGGGTGATCGATGCGGGCGGTCTGCCGTTGCGCGCCGGCGCCTTCGGTAACGTCATCGTCGCCCGATCGGACAAGGAGGGCTTCCTGTCCGCCCTCCACCGCCAAGGGGCTTGGCTTCTCCTTGATCCCGTCTTCGCCGGATGCGCGGACATCCAGCGCTGACTAACACATGAATGCAGCACACTAGGAAACTCCAGATGACTAGTCTCGACACCTTGCGCGCCCGCGCGGAGCGCTTTATCGCCAGGTATGTCTGGACCTATGTGCCGGCGGTCTGCGCCTCGACCCGCGGCAGGATCAGCCCCTCCGGGATCGGCGGCACCATGGCGATGCCGTTGGGCAGATCCTCGCATTGGGCGCAATTGAAAACCGTGAAGCGCTTCAGGAAGGAGATTGCCTGGGGCTCATTCCCGGCATCCCGCGCGCGTCGGCGTTCGTCGTCGGGAATGAAGCGGTCGGCGTAGACGACGGTGGTGCCGGGTTCGCCCTTGCGGACGTTGCCGCCGACCGCCTGGGCCTGCCGGTCGGTGAGCCAGTTCTGACCGGAGAAGCCGCCGGCGAAGACGGCGCCCCACAGGATCAGGACGTTGATCCCCGAATAGGCGCGCCGGAGGAGGCGTTGCGCGGCAGGCCGAGGGAGGCGGTGCCCGCCCCGCCCCAAGGCTGCACCCAGGGCAACCGGCCGGCTCCCAGTTCGGCGATTGCGGGCGGGGATCTCGGCGTACAGGCTGGCGCGTGCACCACCGGAGCGGGCGGTTCGCGAGGCATCGGTCATGGCGGGTCTCCACGACGGGGCAGCCGGAGGCCTCTCCTCCCGCTTCCAAGCCCGTCACGGTCTCCCCCTTCGCTCCTCTCCCTTTTCAGCGGTGCTTGTGCAGCGACGTTCCGCCGCCCAGGCGTCGAGATCCTCGACAGCGTAGCGGACCCACTTTCCAAACTTGTAGAATGCCGGACCACCGCCCAGCGACCGGTAGCATTCGAGCGTGTGCGGCGTCAGCGTCAGATAACGGGCCGCCGCCTCAGTGTCGACGAAACGGATTGGCCCGGCCTCGTCGGCGAACTGGGCGCGCCGGATGGTGTCCGGCGTCGGCCATAGCTGCTGAGCTTTCTTTTTCTCAGCCATCGTTCGTCTCCCCAGCCAGATTGCTGCTCTTGCCGCTGCGCTTCGTTCCCGGCGGCAGCGCGCGATTGGCCCCGGCCCGATGACGGAACGGGCGGTAGTTTCCGACCCTCGTCCGGGACGTATATTGGCCATCGTCATAGCCGGGCGGCTTCTCGCCGACCGACTCGGGCGGATCGGACATGGGGGGCGGTTCGGCATCTGGCATGGCGGGAGGAAGCGGCGCAGGCGTCAACGGAGCTTCTGCTGTTCGGGTGGAAGGCCGGCGACCGGCAATGACGCTCTTCCGGCGTTCCGCCACCGCCTCGGCCGCGAAACGGATCGGATCATCCTCGGTGTGGACGTAGCGCATGAACATGGTCACCGTCTTGTGGGCGGTGAGGACCATGCCGACCTTCAGCGGCACGCCGGAATTGGCTATGTCCGTTGCGGCCCGGTGCCGGATGCCGTGGGTGCCGATGTGCGGGAGGCCCGCCCGTTTCAGGATGCGCTTCCACCCGTGATAGTAGGTGGCTTTGCCCATGGGCTTGGTCGGATCGAAGATCGACGGGCAGACGTAGGGGGAGTCCTCCATGCGTGGAGCGGCTTCGAGGATGCGGAGCGCTTCGGCGCTGATCGGCTTCGACATCCCGCCGGTCTTGCTGTCGGGCCAGACGACGCGGCTGTTCTGGAAATCGACCCAGGACCATTCGAGCTGCACGATCTCCGACATGCGGGCGGCGAACTCAAACTGGAGCCGGATGGCGAGGGTGAGGAAGGGATGCTCCAGCCCCTCGACATCCGCCTGCTCCAGGTAAGCATACAGCGTCTTCAGCTCAGGATCGGTGATCAGCCGGGTCTTACCACGCTCGGGGTATTTGGGAATGTGCCGGCACGGGTTGGAGCCATCCGGCCGATAGCCCCAAACCTCGGCCAGGTTGAACATCTTGCGCAGGCAGGCGAGCACCCGGTTCGCGTTGATCGGCGACCGCTCCATCCGCTTCATGAGCGCGGTCACGTCGGCCCGGGTCACGTCCGCGACCTTCAGGTGCCCCAGCGCCGGAACGATGTGGGTCCTGACGTAGCCCCGGTTGGTGCGGATGGTGGCCGGCTTGTTCCGGGTCTCGGAGTAGTCGCGGATGAACTGGTCACACAGTTCCGTCATGGTGGGCGCCTTTCGGGCGGCGGATCGCTCGGCGCTCGGGTCGCCGCCCTTGCGCACGTTGGCCAGCCAGTCCTGGGCGATGGAGCGGGCCTGCTCGACGGTGATCTCGCCGAAGCGCCCGATGGCGGGCTTGCGGCGCTGACCGTTGCCGGTGGTGTATTGCACCATGAAGATTTTCCGGCCGGCCGGGGTGACCTTCAGAAGGAAACCGGGTACGATGGTGTCGCGGATTTCGTAGTCCTTGTCCCTGACAAGCGCGGTGTCGACGGCGGTTTTGGTGAGCTTCAGTTTGGGCATCCTACCCTCCAGGGGGCTGGATTCCAGGAGCAGCATAGGAGCAGCCAGAAATCCAACGGTGGCGTGGTTCCGGCTAGGACAGGATGAATGCACGACCGAAAAAATCCAGATGGATCAAGTCGTTATCGTACAATATCGCAGAGCCGGATAAAAATAGGATAGCCTTGATTTAACGACTCAAAATCTGTTGCCCGCAAGGGCGTGCTGGTTCGAGTCCGGCCTGGGGCACCATATTTTTCAACGGCCTAGCCGTTGCTGCCAGCCTTCGGCGCCCTGGTGACGCAGAGTGCATCACCAGGGCGTCACCACCCGGCGCGATTTGCATGTCGGTTCGGAGGTCGCAGAATCGGCCAAACTTTGAGCGAAGCCACCTCCATGCCGCCCCGCAAATCCACTACTCCCCCCGTCGCACCTAAGCCGCCACTCGCCTTAACCACGTCTCGGATTGATGCCGCCCAGCGCCTTACCGGGCAGATCAACAAAGGCAAGGCCCTTCGAGATGCAAGCATCACTTCGAGAGGCAAACTTGAAGAATTAGAGTCGGCCAAACGGAAATGGAAGGACTTTTCCTCCCACCTTCTTGAGGTGCTTTTCACCAATGATGAGCCAAAGACGCAGTTTGATGAACAACTGCGCTATTGGATGTTTAGCGTCGACTCCTTACAAGAGGAAATTCAGGATTTCCGAAAGATAATGGGAGCCTATGTCGAGTGCCTGGAATCTATCGTTGAACGCTTAGACTTATTTCCAGAGCCATCCGCCACCCTGCACACTGGGCAGGGCAATAAAGAACGCGACCATTCAAACAGAAAAGTCTTCGTAGTACACGGACGCGATGAAGCTGCAAAGCTTGCGGTCGCACGCTTTCTGGAAGCGATGGGATTTGAGCCGATTATCTTACATGAACAGGCGAATCGGGGCGACACCATTATTGAGAAATTCGAACGGAACGCCGATGTCGGTTTCGCTGTCGTTCTTCTGACGCCCGACGACATAGGCGGGCCGAAGGATGCCAAAGAGTTCCAGCCGCGCGCGCGTCAGAACGTAATTGCTGAACTTGGCTACTTCGTTGGCACGCTTGGTCGCGGCCGGGTCTTGCCACTTCTGAAAGGCGCGCTGGAAATCCCGACCGACTTTTCAGGCGTCGTCTACACGGAAATGGATGATCGGGGACGCTGGAAAACGGAACTAGCCAACGAACTTGATGCTGCCGGCTTCGAAGTGGATTTCCGGAAGGCGGCACGCGCGTAACCCCGCGGTAGTCTAGCGCGGCCTACAATGCGGATCAGACACGGCACTTTGGTGGTCGGCCGCGCCGCCGCTGTGGCGCGATGCCAGCTGCGGGTCTGGCTTCACGGGCCAACTTTTTCCAAACCGCTTCTTCCTGCCGCTTGCGGAAAAATTCGACAATGGTCCGCTTCGAAATGTAGCGGACCCCGTCCAGTCCCTTGAAGAAGGGGAGGACTTTCCGGTCGGCCCATCCGACCACCGTCACCCGTTCGGGCTTCGGGAAGCCAAGTTCGGCGACGGCGTCGCGCACGCCTTCGAAATCAAGGTAGACGTCGCCGGCCGGTGCGGTCGGCGGGCGCGCCTCGGACGGGTCTTTAGGATCGTCGGCCACGGCGCGCCCCGCTGGCGGAAGGTGGATCAGGCGCCGTGCAGCGCGGCGGACACGGCGCCGACGTGCGTCACGAACGCTGCCCAGGCGCGGACGTCACGCGACGCCCCGTCCGCGGCAAGGCGAAGGCACTGAAGGGCGGAATGCGCCGCGCTGCCCGGCGGGATCGCGTCACCTCGAAGCGCGGCGAGCATGGCGCCAGCGGCCAGCGTCTTGAAGGCGGTGGATGCGAGGATGGGGAACTCCGCCGCCGCCCGCACGGCAAAGCTGACCCCGCCGGCCGCCGGGCGATCGCCGGTCGGGGCAGGAATTGATTTCGCCGCGGTTCGTGCTTGGATAAGGTCGTGGGTAGCCATTCTGTCGACTCCTGGTGTCGTGGGATGGTCAGCCCGGCGGGTTGCTGGAACAACTCGCCGGGCGCCCCAAGGATACGGCACACGCGCCGGGCTGAAAGAAAAAGTATCGTCACAGGCAACTTTAGGCCGACCCGTCATGGAAACTTTGACGGTCCGCCATTTTATGACGGCGAAATATTCCGAACCGCCATGCGGGCACAAAAAACCCGGCCCGACTCGCGCCGGACCGGGTTCCCTTTGGATCAGCCATTCCCCCACGAAATCCACACGGCGCCAGAGCCACCGGGCGAGCCGTTCGCAACGCCGGGGTTGTTGTCACCGCCGCCGCCCCTGCCGCCCGCGCCATACACAACGCCATTGATGGTTGCTTCGGACTGGACCCAGGAAAGGTTGACGTCGCCACCAATGCCCACGCCGTTGGCACCAACGTGACTCGCGTTGTCCGTATCGCCGTCTTTGCCGCCAGTTGCCGTAACAGCCACTCCGAATGAGGATGAACCGCCCGGCT
>Ga0196976_1000506_pt1 | contig 24335 bp, 17 predicted proteins | sample S3v_513CmetaG_FD_148644 | JGI IMG/M metagenome (GOLD analysis project Ga0196976, IMG submission 148644) | Soil microbial communities from Anza Borrego desert, Southern California, United States - S3+v_5-13C | ecosystem: Environmental > Terrestrial > Soil > Desert | place: USA: California...
GCCTCTCTTCCGGCGCTCACTGCCCCGCGTACGCCCCCACGCCGCCGGGCGCGTCGCCCTCGGGCAGGAACGCGAAGTAGACGATCCGCGGGCTCGCCCACCGGTCGAGCTGGATCGACTCGACGACGTGGCTCGCGAACGCCGGCCGGCCGGCCCCGTCCACCGGCTCGAACGCCCCGTTCCGCAGCCGCGTGACGCCGCCGGCGGCGAGGCCGACCCAGAGCGAGCCGTCGAGCGGATCGCACGCGACCGCCGAGACCCCGCGCCCCGGGCCCGGCACGCTCAGGTGCGCCACCGTCCCGTCCGTCGCGATCCGGGCGAGGCCGTACCGCAGGGAGCCCACCCAGAGCGTCCCGTCGGCGCAGTGGGACATCGAGTGGACGAGGTCGTTCGCGGACGAGAGATCCTCCTCGGACGGATCCTCCCAGAGATCGAGCGCCCTCCCCATCCACCACTCGTCGCCGCGGAGATCCGGCCCGTAGCCCGCGAGGAAGGTGGTCCGGATCTGGTTCGAGGCCCAGGGGCGGCCGCTCCGCGGATCGATGGACATCGCCGTGCACTCCGGGTTCACGAACCACTCCGGATGGAGCGGCGTGTTCATCGACGGGTGCAGGTGCTCCCAGACGTCCTTCATGTCCGCGTACAGCGGGCCCCAGCCCGCGGTGCGGTCGCGGTAGCCGCGCGCCGCGGCGTTGGCGAGGAGGACCGCGAACGTCCCGTGCTCGCCGCACATCCACGCGTCGCCGTACATGCCGCTCCCCGGGTCGTGGTTCACCACGATCCGGTTCACCTTGTGGAACAGGCGGCGGCCCGCGTTCCAGAAGTATTCGTCCGGATCGCAGGTGTCTCCGCGCTCCTCGCCGCCGTGGCCGCAGATCGTGTGCGGCGGGGACCCGATGTCCACGTGCCGGACCCGTGAGAGCGTGCCCGCCTCGGCGTCGAAGGAGACCACGTCCGCGCCGCCGGTCGCGAGCACCCAGTCCCAGCCCGGCAGGGCGACCTCGTTCGTGAACCCCTCGAACCCGATGATCGCCTGCCCGGGCGCCATGCCCGCCACCGAGAGGATGTTGCACTGCCAGAACGGCTTCGTCGGGACCGGGAGGTGGACCTCCGCGCGGTCGTTGCAGTTGACCGTGAGGCCGGCGTTGGAGGAGTCGAAGCGGAGGAAGGTCGAGTCCGTCCGGCGCTTGACGTGGAGCGCCTCGCCGGCCGCGACGTACACGTTGCCGGCCTCGTCGGCCGAGACGTCGCGGATCGCGGGGGAGAGCCCCTGCAGCGTCCCGTAATAGGTCCAGTCTCCGACGACGACCGGATCCGTGTCGGGCGGCGGCGGAGGTGGGGGAGGGGGCGGCTCGATCACGCCGCCGGGCTGGCTCGTCGAGCCGCCGCACGCCGCCAGGCTCGCTCCGACGGCGATCGCCACCAGGTACCGAGAGATTCTCATCGCGCTCTCCATGGATCGTGATGATGCGTGAACGAACCCGCGCCCGTCGGGCTCGGGCTGGGGTGGGGGATCGTTCACGGAGGGCTTATCCCGCGGACCGGTGCCCGTCGCGGTGCGGGTACATCCGGCCGTATGTCCCACCGGGCCGGGCGTCGTTCAGGATGCCGCCCTGGATCGGCACGCCGCTGCGCTCGAACAGCTCCAGCGCGTCCGCGATCTCCTCCACCGGGTGCTGGCGCGCCCGGAGGACGAGCAGGTTCACGTTCGCGGCGCGTCCGACGAGCAGCGCGTCCGTGACGGCCAGGATGGGCGGGGTGTCCACGAGCACGACGTCGTAGCGGCTCGCCGCCGCCGCGAGCACCTCCGCGAGCTTCGGCCGGGCGAGGAGCTCGGCGGGGCTGTCGGGCGCGGCGCCGCGCGGGAGCAGGTCGAGGCCGGGCGTGCCGGTGCTCTTGACCGCCGTCTCGAGCGTGGCCTCGCCCGCGAGGACCTGCGCGAGCCCGGGCCCGGGCTCGGCCGAGAAGTAGCGGTGGAGCTGACCCTGCCGCTGGTCGGCGTCCACGAGGAGCACGCGCTGGCCCGCGGCGGCCATGAGGTGGGCGAGGTTGGCGCAGACGAAGCTCTTCCCGACGCCCGCCGACGGCGAGCTCACCGCGACCACCTTCCCGCGCGCCTTGATCGCGAACCCGAGCGCGGTGCGCAGGGTGCGGAGGAGCTCGGTCGCCGGATCGTCCGGCGACGCGAGCGCCAGCGGGACGCGCGCGCCCTTGCCGGCGCTCCGCTGCAGGCTCACCTCGCGCGCGCTGTGCGGGATGGTGACGTAGACCGGGAGGCCGGTGCCGTCCTCGATCGTGCGGGGATCCTCGGCGTTCGGGTCGAGGCCGCGCCGGGCGAGCGCGGCGGCGAGCCCGCCGGCGAGGCCGAGCGCGAGGCCCAGGCCCAGCGCGAGCGCGGGCTTCGGCCGGACCGGTCGGTACGGGGTGACCGCCGGATCCACCAGGCGGACGCTCCCGTTGCGCGCCGACTTGGCGATCTGGAGCTCCTGGGCCTTCTCGAGGAGGGTGAGGTAGAGCTCCGCCGCGACGTCCACGCTCCGCGAGAGCTGGGTGGAGCCGAGCTGCAGCCGGGGGAGGGTCCTGCGGCTCGTCCGGTGCGCGTCGCGCTGCTCGATGGCCGCGGCGATCTGGCGATCGAGGTCGCGCACCTCCGGGTAATCCTCGCTGTAGCGCTGGGCGAGGCGGGCGCGGGTGACCTTCATCTCGGTGATCGCCCGGTCCAGATCCGTGTCGCGGTCGACCGCGCTGCGCGCCTCGAAGGGGAGGTCCACCGTCCCTCGGTCCTCGCGGTAGCTCGTGAGCGCCGCCTCCGCCTTCTCGAGGCGCGCCTTGAGCGCAGGGAGCTGGGTCTCGAGAAAGGCGAGCATCCGCGCCGCCTCGCCTTGGCTCCGCTCCACGTTCTGCTCGAGGTACACGGCGCAGAGCGCCGAGACGACGCCGGCCGCCCGCCGGGCGTCCCCGGCCTCGTAGGAGACCGTGAGGATCCCCGTCCCCGCACCCCGCTCGGCGACGGTGAGCCCGGCGAGGAGCCCGTCGATCACCTGCGCCGGCGCGTGCTTCACGAGCTCGAACTCGGTGCCCGGGCGGGCCGAGAGCGCCTCGACCATGACCTCGACGCCGGCCGCACCCTTGCCGTCCGTGGCGGGGAGGCCGGTCGCGCCTTCGACGAGCGGCTCGCCCGCGGGGCCGGTGAGGCGGTAGCGCCCTCCCTCGAGGGCGACGAGCGTCAGCCGCTGCTCGACGAGCCGCTCGGGGACGCGGAGCCACCGGAGCTGGATGCGCTCGCCGCCCCAGGCGAAGCGTTCGAGGGACCGGTGCGGCGCGGCGGCAGGCTCCGCCCCCCGGTGCCGGCGCGCGAAGGCTTGCCCCACCACGGGGAACCACCGCGGCTGCACCGCGAGGTCGAGCCCGAGCCGCTCGGCGGCGAGCCCCACCACCTGGCGCGAGCGGAGCAGCTCCATCTCGGCGTCGGCCGAGGACCGCGGCTCGTAGAGGGCCGAGAGGTCCTCGAACCGGCGCACGCCATCGGAGGGCCGTGGCTCGACCTGCAGCACGGCGGTGGCGCGATACACCGGCGGGGTCACGAAGACGTAGGCCGCGGCCGCCGCGACCGACACCGCGGTCATCGCGAGGACCACCCACCGGCCCTCCACCAGCGCGCGCCACAGGTCGAGGACGCCGGCGTCCCGCGCCGGCGCGCCTTCCTTCGCCCCGCTGCGCGCGCGCCGCGCGGGAGTCTGGAGCTCACGATCTGCCATGGTTTCACTCCTGTGCAGGGGTCGAGACCTCGACCACCCTGCGGGTTGCGCCGTTTCCGCCGACGGCGCCGTTCACCACCGCGTTGACCGCGCCGTTCACGGGGCCCGTCACCCCGCCGTTCGCGGCGAGGCGCTGCACCGCGGGCGCGACCGACCGCGACGGCGGGGGCGCGAGCGGCACCGCGACGTTCCGGGGCACCTGGTACGTGGGGACGAGGGCCTTCAGGACCGAGAGCACGCCGACGCGGTCGCCGAGCTCTGCGAGCCGCCCCAGCTCCGCGAGCCAGGCGGCGAGGTCCGGCGGCGGCGGCGGGCTCTGCGTGGCCCGGATCCGGTTCCGCACCACCTGCGACCGCTCCTCCTCCTCGGTGAGCAGCTCCTCGAACAGCTTCTCCCCCGGCCGGAGCCCCGTGAAGACGATCGGGATCTCGCCCGGCGCCCGGCCGGTGAGCGTGACCATGTACCGGGCCAGATCGGCGATCCGGATCGGCTCGCCCATCTCCAGGACGCACAGCGGGCCGTGGCCGCCCAGGCCGGCGAGCAGCGTGAGCCCGACGGCCTCCGAGATCGTCATGAAGTAGCGCGTGCACTCGGGGTGCGTGATGGTGACCGGCCCGCCGCGGGCGATCTGCTCCTTGAAGATCGGCACCACGCTGCCCGCGGACCCGAGCACGTTCCCGAAGCGGACCGCCGTCATGCGCGTGCTCGAGGTGCGGCCGAGGTCCCGGATCACGAGCTCGGCGACGCGCTTCGTCGCCCCCATGACCGAGGACGGCTTCACCGCCTTGTCGGTCGAGATCAGGACGAACCGCTCGGCGCCGCAGGCGTCGGCCATGTTCGCGACGTGGAGCGTCCCGAAGACGTTGTTCTTGACCGCCTGGTCCGGCGCGTCCTCCATGAGGGGGACGTGCTTGTGCGCGGCGGCGTGGAAGACGTCTTGCGGCCGGTGACGCTCGCCGAGGAGCCGGATGGCGCGGGCCTCGCGCACGTCGGCGACCTCGAGCTTCACGTCGAGCCCGGGGTACTGCTCGGCCAGGCGCCGCCCGCGCAGGTACAGGTCGTTCTCGTTCATGTCCACCATCACGAGCTGGCGGACGCCGAAGCGGGCGAGCTGGCGGCAGAGCTCGCCGCCGATGGACCCGGCCGCGCCGGTCACGAGGGCCCGGCGCCCCGCGACGAGGGCGCGGATCGCCGCCTCGTCGAAGGGGACGCTGTCGCGCGCGAGGAGGTCCTCGGGCGCGACGTCCTCGAGCATCGCGACCGAGAGCCGGTCCGCGCGGGCGAGCGACGCGGGCACGATCTTGAAGGTCGCCCGCGAGTTCGCGCACATCTCCATGATGCGGCGGACGAGCTGACCCGACCGGAACGTGTCCGCGAGCAGCACCGTCGAGATCGCGTGGCGGCGGAGGAGGGCGGGGAGGTCCGAGAGCGTGCCCAGGATCTCGTGCCCTTCGATGCGCCCGCCCACGGCCGCCTGCGAGAGGCTCACGAACCCGACGAGCTGGTGGTCGCTCGTTCGGTCGGTCTCGAGGTCCCGGGCGAGGAGCTGCGCCTGCGCGCCGTCGCCCACGATGAGGGCCCGGGCCGCGCCGCGGGCGCGGTACCGGCGCGCCCACCGGAAGAGGGCGCGCGGGCCGTAGCGCAGCGCGCCGAACGCGGAGGCGGACAGGAAGAACTCCAGCGCGTAGACCGTCCGCGGCATGCGGACCCCGACGATCCACGGGGAGAGGAGCACGAACGTCCCGCTCGCCAGGGCCGCCGCCGCCACGAGCCGCAACGCGTCGGGGAGCCCGGCCAGGCGGAACGACCACCGGTGGAGCCGCGCCGTCCAGTTCACCGCCAGGTGCAGCCCCGCGACGAGGGCGGCGGCCCCGGCCGCGGCCTCACGCCACGGCGACGGGACCGCGCCCTCGAAGCGGAGCCACAGCGCTGCCTGCAGCGCGAACGCGGCGGCGGCCGCGTCCAGCGCGAGGAGCGTCCCCCACCGCGCGATCAGCCGGAACCCCAGCGACGCCCTCATCGTTCCCCCCTCCCGCCGTCCACCCGGTCACCCGCGTGCGGGTGCCGATTGCTCGGGCTTCGCCCTCGCCCCGTCGCCATCCTCGCCCCCCCCGCGCCGGCGCACGCCCCGGCGCCTGGTCCCTCGTCTCTGCACCGCGCGTATGGATGAGTGCGCACCCGTGCTTGCGGAGGGAGCGCCACGCTTGGAGAGGCCCCCGTGTCACGAGCTGGCGAGCAGGCGTCATCCGGGATGCGCGTCAACGCACAGTGAACGAGACGGTACACGGTCGGACGAGGCGCGCGCTCCCGGGCGCGGGCTCGTTCACGCGGGGGTGCGCCGCGATTCACCCGCGGTACGGCGGGAAGAAGCCGGCGGCGGGGGACCACGACGCGCCGCCGTGGGACGCGCGCTGCGCGAGCAGCTCCGCGCTCGCGCCCGCGTCGTGCGTCCAGCGCGCGACGCGGAACGGGACCTCGCCGTGGCGCGCCCAGCCGCGCTTGTACCGGTAGACGCCGTCGCCCGGCTGGTAACCCCCGCCGAGCACGTACCGCCGCTTGCCCAGGCCCTGCGCCCAGGTGGCGACCGCGTGCTTGAGGAGGTAGTTCGGGCCGAGCGGGAACGCGTCGGTGAGCGTCCCGCCGAGGAAGTAGTAGACGTGCTCGGCGGAGACCAGGACGAGGTCGGACGAGACCACCTGGTCGCCGGAGAGGGTGTGGAAGAACGTGTACTGACCGTGGAGCCCGTCACGGATCGCCTCGAAGAGGGCGCGCGGGAAGTAGTACCAGTCGCCCGCCTCGTGGCGCTTCATCGTGTGCTCGTACACCGCGATGAACCCGTCGAGGCGCGCACCGGCGTCGTCGCGTTCGACCCGCAGCCCCGCGCCCTCGGCCACCCGGATCCACTTCCGGACGCGGGTGTCGTAGCCCCGCCAGAGCGCCTCGGCGTCGCCCTCCAGCGGGATCGCGATGTTGGGCGCGCGCTCCTCCACGCCGTCCGGGAGCCGCGCGAGCTGGTCGGGGAAGAGGGAGAGGCGGACGAACGTCGAGACGACGCGGGCGTCGGCGCACCACTCCGCGTGCCGCTGCCAGAAGGCCTCCGCGTCTGGCGTGCCCCACGCGTACGGGCCGCCGTAGCCGTACGGCGAGATGGCGTCCCAGCGCGCCTCCCCCGCGCGCGCCCACGGCTCGGCCGCGAGCGGCCGGAGCAGCAGCGGGAACAGGATCGCCCCGCCCGCGTCCTCGCCGAGCAGGCAGACCGTCCGGTCGAAGGGGCGCGCGAAGAGGCGCGCGTACGCGGGGTGGGCCGAGACCTCCCGGCCCGGCCAGCGGCGCCAGCGGTCCAGCCAGATCGCGGCGTCGGCGGGGTTCGCGGCGTCGAGGACGGCGAAGCGGGCGGCGGCACGCTCGGCCGTAGGCCCTCGAGCAGCGTCCGAGGAGGCGGTGGCGAGCGAGCTCACGCGGTCCGCGCCTCCGCCGCCGCGGCGGCCACGAGCGGGCGCGGGGCCCAGCGCGGCCGCCGCGCCACCCGCCGCACCACCTCCACCACGCGATCCTGCTCCGCCGGGGTCAGCGAGCTCGAGCTCGGGAGGCAGAGGCCGCGCGAGAACAGGTCCTCCGCGACGCCGCCGCCGTACCGCTCGCACGCCTCGTAGATCGGCTGCAGGTGCATGGGCTTCCAGACCGGCCGCGCCTCGATGTCCTCGGCGGCGAGCGCCCGGAGGAGGTCGTCGCGCGTCGCGCCCAGCGCGGCGGCGTCCACGAGGAAGCAGGAGAGCCAGTGCGTGTGGAGCCCGTGCCGGGCCTCCGGCATGGGCGTGAGCCCGGGGATCCCGGCGAAGGCGTCGCGGTAGCGGGCCTCGACGGCCCGCCGCTGCCGCACGCGCTCCTCGAGCACCTCGAGCTGGCCGCGTCCGATCGCCGCCAGGACGTTGGACATCCGGTAGTTGTAGCCCATCGCGAGGTGGTGGTAGGCCGGGCCGGGCTCGCGCGCCTGGGTCGCCCAGTGACGCGCGCGCTCGATCCACTCGGGGTCCTGCGCGGCGATCATCCCGCCGCCCGTGGTGGTGATGATCTTGTTGCCGTTGAACGAGAACGCCGACACCGCGCCCATCGATCCGGCCGGCCGCCCGCGGTAGCTCGCGCCGAGCGCCTCCGCCGCGTCCTCGAGCACAGGGACGCCGTACCGCGCGCACACGTCGAGGATGGGATCCATGTCCGCGGTCTGGCCGTAGAGGTGGACGACGACCACCGCCTTCGGCCGGCGCCGCCGCCCGGCGCGGCCCGCGAGCGCCTCCTCGAGGCGCGCGGGCGAGAGGTTCCACGTCTCGCGGTCGCTGTCCACGAACACGGGCGTCGCCCCCAGGTAGCGGATGGGGTTCACGCTCGCGACGAAGGTCAGGTCGGAGACGAGCACCTCGTCGCCTGGGCCGACGCCGAGCAGCCGCAGCCCCAGGTGGATCGCCGCGGTCCCGCTCGCGACGGCGGCGGACGGCAGGCCCAGCCGCGCCGCGAACTCCCGCTCGAAGGCGTCGAGCTGCGGACCGACGCTCGAGAGCCAGTTGGAGGCGAACGCCTCCTGCACGTACCGCGCCTCCGCCCCGCCCATGTGCGGCACCGACAGGTACACCCGTGGCATCGCTCCCTCCCCCGCCGCCCGTCCGCCCGGCGACTCGACGCAAAGCTATCGACACGGCGCGCGCCGTGCGGACTGCCCGCGGGGGCACCATTCACCGAGGGTCATCACCGCGCGCGCCGTGGCGCCTCGGGCGGGACGGAACCCACCGGGAATCTGCCGCGCGGGGGAGGGCGAGGCCAACCTCGACGGGATCCTCTCGCCGTGAGGAGCCGCATGCCCCGCTTGCTCATCGTCACGACCGTGCCCGCCTCCTTCCCGTTCTTCCTGCCGTACGCGGACTACTTCCGGCGCGCCGGGTGGCGCGTGGACGCCCTCACCGGCACCCTGGACGGCTTCACCTGGCACGACCGCTTCGACGCGGTGCACGCCGTGGACTGGTCGCGCGACCCGCGCGCGCTCCACCGGGTCGCGCGCGCAGCCGGGCGGGTGCGCGAGATCGTGCGGGCGGGCGGGTACGATCTCGTGCACGTGCACACGCCGGTGGCCTCGTTCGTGACGCGGTTCGCGCTCCGGAACCGCGATCCGGCGTCGGGTCCGAAGGTGGTCTACACCGCGCACGGGTTCCACTTCCACGCGGGGAACCCGGCCTGGAAGAACGCCGTCTTCGCGGGCCTGGAGAAGCTCGCGGCTCGGTGGACCGACTGGCTCGTGGTGATGAACCAGGAGGACGAAGCCGCGGCGCGCCGGCTGCGGTTCCTGCCCGACGACCGGATCTGGCGGATGCCCGGGATCGGCGTGGATCTCCGGCGGTACGCCCCGGAGAGCGTCGCCCCCGGCGCGGTGGCGGCGCTCCGCGAGGAGCTCCGGCTCGGGGACGACCCCGCGCTCCTCATGGTGGCCGAGTTCACGGCCCGGAAACGCCACGTCGACGCGCTGGCGGCGTTCGCCGCCCTCGCCGCGGATCGCTCGCTCCCCCGCGTCCGGCTCCTCCTCGCCGGCGTGGGCCCCCTGCGCCCCGCCATCGAGCGGCAGGCGCACGCGATGGGGCTCTCGCGGCGGGTGCACTTCCTCGGGCTCCGCCCCGACGTCCCGGCCCTCATGAAGGCGTCCCGGGCGCTGCTGCTGCCCTCGACGCAGGAGGGGCTGCCGCGCTGCGTGCTCGAGGCGATGGCCATGGGGCTGCCCGTCGTGGCGACCCGGATCCGTGGCACGACCGAGCTCCTCGAGGGTGGCTGCGGGACGCTCGTCGAGGTCGGGGACGCCGTGGGCCTCGCCGCCGGGGCGCGCGCGGTGCTCCGCGACCCGGCGGCGGCCGCCGCCGCCGCGGCCCGCGCGCGCGTCCGCGCCGCGCGGTACGACGAGCCGGCGGTCGTCGAGCAGCACGTGCGGCTGTATGCGGCGGCGCTCGCGGGGCGGAAGGTGGCGCAGGTCGGCGCCGCGCGACCGCAATCCGCGGCCGTGTGAGGAGGCGGATCGGCTCGGCTCGGAGCCCGAGCCCGGGTTCTCCTCGGGCGCGGGCTCGGGAGCGGGCTCGTTCACGGGTACGCTGGCGTCGGCTGCGCGAGGGTGCGGAGCGACCGCGGCCGTACCGCGGCCCGGAAGGACCGCACGAACTCGGCACGCCGCCGCTCGAGCAGCTCGCGCTCGTACTCGCCCGCGACGGTCCAGCTCCGGATGGCCTGCGAGGCGAGCTCGGCCGGGTGATCGAGCAGGTGCGCGATCGCGGCCGCCATGCCGCGCGGGTCGCCGGCGCGGTGGAGCACGTCGGGCGGCAGGAGCTCCGGGATCCCGCCCCGGCGGGAGCCGATCGCGGGGATGCCACGGCTCATGGCCTCGACGAGCGCGCGCGGCAGGCCCTCGACCAGGCTCGGGATGACGAAGAGATCGAGCGCGTCCATCCACTCGAAGACCGCGGGGCCGTGCGGGAGCGCCCGCCCGAGCTCGACCGCGTCGGCGATCCCGAGCGCTTCGGCCCGCGCCCGCCAGCGCGCCGGGTCGCCCGCGCCGATGCAGCGCAGCGTGACGTCGCGGCCGACGCGCCGGAGCAGCGCCACCGCCTCGAGCGCGGTGTCGTGGCCCTTGTACCCGACGTCGTAGGAGCCGACGAGCCCGAGCACCGCGGCGTCGCGGGGGGCGCGCGCGGAGAGCCGGGCGACGCGCGCCTGGAGCCGCTCGGGGGAGGCGCGCTCCGCGATCACGTCCGAGACGGAGATGGTGAGCCCGCCCGGCGGGTAGCGCCGCTGGAGCGCCTCGCGCGTGACGTAGATCGAGAACGGCGCCTGGCGGATCGCCCGCCGGTTCCAGAGCGCGAGCGGGAGCGCTCCGAGGCGGCCCTTCCAGGAGCCGTGGTGCCAGAGCGCGTCGAACGCGTCGGCCACGACCTCCACGAGGTACGGGATCCCCGCCCGGCGCGCCTCGCGGCAGGCGATGGGGCCGATCATGGACGGCAGCCGGATCACCGCCGCGTCGACCCGCGCGAGCACCTCGCGCGCGTGCCGGGCGATCACCGCCGCGCCTCGCGCGGGCCCGAGCGACGCGCGCGGGATGCACGCGAACTCGAGCCCCGGCCCGCTCACCACCGTGCGGGTCCAGGCGTTCGGCTGGTCGAGCCGGCCCACGACGACCACGCCGTCGAAGTGGCCGAGGTACCGCGCGAGGGCCGCGTACGGGATCGCCCCCGTGCCGCGGTAGGTGCCGGATGCGTCCCGGGTGAAGCGTTCGTCGTGGAAGAAGGCGGCGCGCATGGAGTCCCCGGGTCCAAGCTAGAGGTCGCATCCGAGTTCGCAAACCCTTGGCTCGGGATTGCCGTGACGCGGACGGGTGACCATCAACTTCGAGCATGGAGATGGGCTTGCTGCGCGTGCTGCACGTCGTGGGGCAGATGAACCGCGGCGGGGTCGAGACCTGGCTCGTGCAGCTCCTCCGGGCCGCGGACCCCGCGCGGCTCCGGATGGACTTCGTCACCTCGACCGCCGCGCCGGGCGCCTACGACGCGGAGATCGCGCGCCTCGGCGGCGCCGTCGTCCCCTGCGAGCGGCCGACGGCCCCGGCGCGCTACGCCCGGGCCTTCCGGCGCGTCCTGCGCGAGCGCGGCCCGTACCACGTGGTCCACGCCCACCTGCACCACTTCTCGGGCCTGCCGCTCGCGCTCGCCGCGCGCGCGGGCGTCCCGGTCCGGGTGGCGCACAGCCACCTCGACACGCGGCGGCTCGACGCCGCGGCGGCACTCCCGCGGCGCGCGTACCTCTCGGTGATGGCGGGCGCGCTCCGGCGGTGGTCCACGCACGGGCTCGCCGCGAGCGACGTCGCGGCGGAGGCCCTCTTCGGTCCGCGCTGGGGCGAGGATCCGCGCTGCTCCATCGTCCGGTGCGGCCTCGACTTCGCGCCGTTCCGGGCGCACTTCGACCCCGGCCACGTGCGGGCCTCGCTGGGGATCGGCCGGGACGCGCTCGCCGTCGGCCACGTGGGCCGCTTCGACCCGCAGAAGAACCACGCGTTCCTCGTCCCGGTGTTCGAGGCGCTGGCGCGCCGCGCCCCGAACGCGGTGCTCGTGCTGGTCGGGGCGGGGGCGCTGCGCGCGGAGGTCGAGGCGGACGTGGCGCGGCGCGGCCTCACGAAGCGGGTCGTCTTCGCCGGGGTCCGCCCGGACGTGCCCGACGTGCTCCGCGCCCTCGACGTCTTCCTGTTCCCCTCGCTCCACGAGGGGCTGCCGCTCTCGATCCTCGAGGCGCAGGCCGCGGGGCTGCCGATCGTGCTCTCCGACACGATCACGCGCGAGGTGGCGCTCCTGCCGGAGCTCCTCACCTGGCGGTCGCTGCAGGATCCGCTCGACGCCTGGGCGGACGCGCTGCAGGCGGCGGTGGGGCGCCGGTCCCGACGCGATCCCGTGGCGGTCCTCGAGCGGAGCCCGTTCTCCGTCCACCGCTCGCTCGAGGCGCTGCTCGAGATCTACGCGGGGCCGGCCGAGCGCGCGGCGAGGACCGCGTGATCCTCACGCCCACGGTGGTCGCGCTGGCGCTCGCGGCGGCGCCGCTCGCAAGGTCCGCCGCCCAGCCCGCTCCGGTCGTGCCGAGCCCGTCGAGGCATGGGCGGGCCGAGCTCCCGTCGGCATGGTTCGACGTCCGCGCGTTCGGCGCCCGCGGCGACGGACGGACCGACGACTCCGGGGCGCTCCAGGCCGCGCTCGACGCGGCCCGTGAGGCGGGCGGCGGCGTCGTGTACCTGCCGGCGGGCACCTACGTCGTCGCGCCCCCCCGCGCGCCCGGGGGCGGCGTCTCGACCTCGTCGCTCACGATCGGGAGCCGGACCTGGCTCCGCGGCGACGGCGCGGCGACGGTGCTCAAGGTGAAGGACGGCGCCGGGAGCTACCGCGCCCTGTTCACGAGCCACCCGACGCCGCAGACGCCCGCGGAGGACGTCACGCTCTCCGACCTGCGGGTCGACCAGAACTGCGGGGCGAGCGGCGGCAAGGTGGGGCCGGGTGGCGGCGACTTCATCGTCTGGCTCGCCTGGGGCGGACGGAACCTGACGGTGGAGCGGGTCCGGTTCGAGCCGATCTGCGGCGTCAACACCGTGGTCCTCAACGCGCCCACGGCGCGGAACCTGGCGGTGCGCGACTCGACGTTCCGGTTCGTGAAGGGGCCCACCGGCGCGCCCGGCGGCGAGTACGACAACAGCGCGATCTACGTCCACGGGCGCGGGATGGTGGTCAGCGGTAACCTCTTCGAGGCGGACGTCGCCGCCGGCGCGCGCGGCGCCATCGAGCTGCACGGGGCTGCGGGGGTGGCGGCGAACAACGTCACCCGCGGCTACCGCGCCTGCGTACGGGTGGTGGGGACGAGCGAGAAGGGCGAGGCGCCCCCGGCCGGGAACGGCTTCTCCGTGACCGGGAACGCCTGCCTCGACGCGAACGACGCGATCAACGTCTGGGGGATCACCGGGCACGGCGTGCGCGACGTGGCGATCACGGGGAACACGATCACGCTCGCGCAGCTCGACCACCTCGCGGCGCAGCCCGCGATCGAGCACGCGTCCGGGATCTCCGTCGTCTGGGACTCGGCGTCCGGCGTGCTCTCGGGCGACGTGCGCGGCCTCGTCGTCGAGGGGAACACCATCTCCGCGCAGGCCTCGCGCGATCGCGCGCGCAAGGGGGCGTACAGCTCGGCCGGGATCGCGCTCGCGCCGATGGGCAACCTCTCGGACGTGGTCGTGCGCGGCAACGTCCTCCGCGACCTCCCCGCGCGTGGGATCTGGGTCGAGGCGAAGGGGCGCGGCGCGCGGGCGACCCGGGTCCGGATCGAGGGGAACGTGGTCCTCGACGCCGGGCACGACCCGTCCGCCGGCAAGCACCGCGCCGCAATCGCCGTGGCGGGGCTGCTCGAGGACGTGGAGGTCGCGCACAACACCGTGACGGCGTCCCGGACTGCGGCGGGCGGCGTGGACGCCGTGCGCGTGCTGGCCGCGGGCGGGAGCGCGCGCGTCGGGGTGCACGACAACGGGTGGAGCGCGCCCGGGGGCGGGGAGGGCTATCGGCTCGCGGTGGACGGCCCCGTGGACGCGGGGCCCGCCGGCCGGACCCGCGCGGCGCGGGTCGCGCGCGGGGACGGGCCGCTCACGCTCGACGCGTCGACGGCGCGGACCTGGGACCTGTGCTTCGGGGCTGCGGGTCCGTTCACGATCCGTGGACCGACCGGCGCCGTCCCCGGCCAGCGGCTCACGATCCGCATCCGGAACGACTCCGGGGCACGGCTCGGGCCGCTCCGGTGGGAGGGGTTCCGGCTGGCGCCGTTCACGCCGCCCGCGCCGCGGACGAGCCGGGTGGTGGAGGTGGAGTGGGACGGCGGGGTGTGGCGCGAGGTGTACCAGTCGGCGGGGGACGTGCCGGAGTGAGAAGCGAGAAGCCGGGTGCGGGACCGGGAGCGGGTTCGATGGCGGGGGCGGGGACGGGGACGGAGAGGCCGGGAACGGGAAAGCGAAGCCGCCCGCCCCCCCGGAGACGCGGGGGACGGGCGGCGGGGTGATCGGGCTCTCCCTCGCTACCGGGCTTCGATCGCCCCGATGTCGATCCGGCCGTTCACGATCCGGGCGCCGCCGCGCTGATCGAGCGCGCCGGACGTGTCGCCCGCCGACGGGTCGCCGGCGTCGATCGCGGGGGAGCCCGCGCGGAGGGAGAAGTCGCCGCCCGCGGGGTTCACGAACAGCGGATCGCCGGTCAGCCTGTGCGCGTCCGGACCGGTTGCGCCGCCGCCGAAGTACAGGTTGTAGTCCATCGTCCCCGGGTTCGTGCCGAGGATGTTGTAGATGTTGGTGTTGTTGTTGGCGAGGATGTTGCCCTTCCAGACGACCGTGTTGCCCTGGAACGGCCGCATCACGAACCCGAAGTCGTTGTTCGCGAGCGTGTTGTTGAGGACCTGGATCCCGTACACGTTCGAGCCGTCCGCGCTGTACCAGTTGCCGAGCATGATGCCGGCGTGCGTGTTCCGGTAGGCGATGTTGTTCCGGATCACGATGGTGTGGCTGACGGGCTGGTTGGGCTCCGACACGACCGCGTACGCCCAGGAGGAGTCGCGGACGATGTTCCGCTCGATCAGGATGTTGTTGCCGCCGTCGTTGTAGACGGCGTTCGCGGGGTTCCCGTACCAGATGCTGCCGTCGCGCCGCCGGCCGATGAACTCGAGCAGGTTCCCGCGGACGGTGACGTGGTGCGCGGCGCCGTGCGTGTCGATCGCGATGCCGTCGATGTCGTGGAGCCAGTTCTCCTCGATCAGGACGTCGCGCGCGTACTGGTCGATCGTGAGCGCCTCGCTCACCACGCTGACGATGTTGCCCAGCTCGTTCCGGAAGAACGTGACGTGGTGCGCAGGGCCCCACACGCGGATGTGGAGCAGGGCGGCCGCGTGGTCGATGTGCGGGTAGATGTTGCGGTTGTTCAGGAACCGGTTGTGCCGCAGCTCGATGTAGCTCGACGAGCCGTCGATCCGGAGCCCCTGCTGCATCGGGCCGTTGCAGGTGAAGTTCTGGAACGTGAAGCCCTGGATCGTGACGTAGCTCTTGCCGTTGATCCGGAGGAAGGGGACGCCGTCGGTGATCGTGCCGAGGGAGGCGTAGTCGAGCACGACCTTCTCGCCGCCGCAGGTCTTGCCGGTGTAGCCGCCGCAGTTCGGCGCGCCCGAGAACCCGTACGGCTGGAAGACGATGGGCTTCTCCGCGGTGCCGGAGACGTTGAGGGTGAGGCGCTCACGGTAGGTGCCGCCGCGCACGTTCACGGTCGCGCCGGGGGAGGCCGCGTTCATCGCCTTCTGGATCGTGCGCCACGGCTGGGCCTCGGTGCCCGGGTTGGCGTCGTTGCCGTCGGGCGCGACGTAGAGCTGCGGGCCCGTGGGCGGGGGCGGGGGAGGCGGCGCCGCGGTGACGGTGATCGTGGCGCGGTCCAGGGCGGCCGGAGCCGCGGTGCTCTTCGCGAGGACGTGGTAGGTGCCCGCGGTGGCCGGCGCGGTGTACCGGCCGCCGGACGTGACGGCGCCGCCCGCCGCGCCCTCCTCGACGGACCAGGTGACGGTCGAGACCGAGCTGCCCGTGACCGTCGCGGTGAGGGCGAGCGTCTCGCCCGCCTGGACGGAGGCCGCCTTCGGCGACACGCTCACGGTGACGCCCTGCCCGGCGCGCTCCGTCACGACCACCGTCGCCTCGGCGGACTCGCCGGTGCCGTGGGTCGCACGGACCATGTAGGTGCCGGGCGCGTCGGGAGCGACGTACGTCCCGTCGGCCTGGACCATGCCGCTGCCGGACTCGACCGACCAGGTGACCTGGTCCGCAGGCGCGCCGTCGAACAAGGCGGAGAACTGGACGGTGTCGCCCGGGTAGACCTCGGAGAACGCCGGCTCGACCGCGAGCACGCCGGCCGGGCTCGAGCCGGACGAGCCGCCGCAGCCCGTGGAGAACCAGGCTGAGAGGAGGAGGGCGAGGGGAAGGAGTCGCTTCGCGAGAAGCATCTCGGCGGCTGCCTTTCTCTCGAGCCGGAGCTCGAGTCGGGCCCGGCCCGGCGAGCGGTCGCGGCGCGGACGAGCGAGCCGGAGCGTGCGGGGCGGGCGAAGGGTGAAGCCCCGATGCGGGGCGTCGGCACAACCCAGGAGAGATGACTTTCATTCGAGTGCCCCTCCTCCACCGCGGCGAGCGGGCGCCGCGTCGTTCCGGCGCGTACATGTCAGGCACTGCGTGTCGTTCACCGCACGTCCGTGTTCACGCGCGGTTGGCTGGTCTGCCGCTTTGTGTGCTGCGGGCGAGCGAGCAGGCGCGTGATCGCGTGCGTCCGCTCGAGGCGCGAAGCCGCGCTCGAGGCGGGGGCCGGGGGGAACGGGGTTCTCGAGAAACCCCCGGCATGCCGGGCCCTTCCCAGTCCGTGTTCTTTGCTCACGGCTGGCTACGGTTCGGCCCGGGCCCTCGGCCGAGGGCGTCGCCGGCCGCCCCGACCTCAGCGGCTCGCCGATCATCGGCGTGCAGTCGCAGCGGTGCATCGCTGTACCTCGACGGCATGGGCCGCACCACGAGCGGCGCTGCCGCGGGCCAGTACGCCGGTTCCACGAGCGCGAACCAGCGGTCGAAGATCATGGCCCCCGAGTGAAGCAATCGGCGGCGCCCGCGGCCGGGATCGACCTGGCCTGCGTCGCTGGCATCCTCTACGATGACGGGACCGGCCATCGGGCGCCGGCAGGACCTGGAGGGAGATCGGATGAAGCACTGGCTCGTGCGGTGGACGTCCGTGGCGATGTTCGGAGTGGCGGCGGCGTGCGCCTCGACGCAGCAAGCGGAGCCCTCGACGGCCGACGCGGACGCAGCCGCCGGCAAGCTCCCCGTCACCAGGCCGAAGCAGCAGCCCTTCCCGGTGATCATCGGCGGAGCGCCGGTGCGGATCGACGGCGACCTCTCCGATTGGCCGGCGGTGCCGGTCGGCCGGGTGGCGAAGGCGGATGGCACGCACGCCTGCAACTTCCGAGTCTTCGTGGACGCGACCCGGCTCTACGCGGCGTTCGAGGTCACCGACGTCACGCCCGTCGTGAACACCGCGGGCCCGGGCCGGAACTGGCAGGGGGACGCGGTCGAACTCTTCGTCGGCACGCACCCGGAGCGGCGGGACGAGCTCAAGGAAGGGGACGTGCAGCTCGTCATCAGCTACAACCCGCAGGCGCCGCTCGTCTGGAACTACTTCAGCCACAAGCCGATGCCGGGCGCGGCGGTGGTGGTGAAGGACGCGCCGGGCGGCTGGCGGGTCGAGGCGAGCTTCGCGCTCGCCGAGCTCGGGCTCGAGCCGCCCGCGCCGGGCGCGCCGGTGTGGATCGACTTCGCCCTCGACAACGCGGACACGATCGGGCGCGCGAGCCAGCACCCGTGGCACGGGAACCCCGACCTCTACAAGACGCCCAAGCTGTGGAAGAGGTCGAGCTTCGCCCCCCAGCCGTAGCGCGGGCTGGGGCGCGTCGCTCACGCCGCCGCCGCGAGCGCGGCCCGCGAGGTCCGCCGGTGGAGCACGCGGTGCACCATCCACGCCCCGCCGACCACGAGGGCGGCGAACGCCATCGAGCGGAAGAGCTCCATGCTCTCGTTGCGCACCGTCCAGAGCACGAACCCGAACGTCGCCGCCGCCGCCGCGGCGCGGAAGGGATCGCGCGCGAGCCAGTTCTCCCAGCGCTGGAGCACGAGGCCGAGGAGGAAGAAGAAGACGACGACGCCGATCCGGCCGAAGTTGAGGTACGGCTCCGCCACGCCCGAGAAGCCGATGCCGCCGCCGCGCACGTAGAGCCAGCGATCCGCCTGCAGCGTCGCCCAGCCGTTCGGCGTCATCCCGCGCGCGTCCAGGCTCGCGCGCTGGCCGAAGTTCGGCAGCGTGCGGCCGATGGCGGTCGCGTACGAGCGGCCGAGCCAGAGCGGCTCGGCGCCGGAGTCGATGCGGTCGGCCGTGATGACGAGGGGGTAGAGCGAGGTCCCCGCCTCGGTGAACAGGGCGAGCGGGTCGTACGCGGCGAGCCCCGTCGCGAGGTCGGCCCGCGTGTCGCGCGTGTACCGGACCGCGGGCACGAGCACGATCGCCGCCACGGCGAGGGACAGCGCCGCGCGCCGCGCCATCACGAAGTCCTTGTGCGCCCAGACCGCGATGAGCGTCGCGAGGTGCACGATCACCGGCCCGCGGAACCCCGCGAGGAAGAGCGGCGCGAGCACCGCCAGGACGCCCGCGACGATGACGACCAGCTGGCGCCGGGTCGCCCCGACCGCCGCCACCACGAAGCCGATGGGAAAGACCATGAGGCCGACATTGAAGAGGCGCGCGTCGGCGGTCATGGCGCGGTGGAAGAAGGCGCCGTAGCCGCTCGTGAACACCCCCGCCTGCCGCCCGCCGTGGAGCACGAGGGCAGCGCCGAGGAGCGCCACCGCAGCGCCGGCGAAGAAGAGCATCGGCCGCGACGGGATGGGGGCGGCGCCGTGCGGGACCGCGCCCCGGAACCGCGCGCCGAAGGTGAACGCGGCGAACGCGATCGACACGAGCGACACGGCGGAGGGGAAGGCGAGCGACCGCGTCCAGGCGGGCGCGGCCGCGGCCGTCGCGCCGAGCGCGAGCGGCGCCACGAGCCCGAGGTGGAACACCCCGAGCAGCAGGAGGTACAGGCAGCCGAAGGAGAGCAGACCGCTCGGGTGCGAGCGCGCGAGGATCGCGAGGCAGACGGCCCAGACCCCGGTCGCGACCAGGGGATCGCCCGCGGCAGGGAGGAGGAGGGTGAGGGCGAGCAACAGCCCGAGGGCCAGCGTCCGGAGCGCGTTCACGACGTCCTCCTCCCGGCGGGTAGGTGCCGCAGGGTGAGCGCGAGGAGCAGGCCGACCGCCGCCACCTCGAGCAGCATCGACCCGCCCCACGCGAGCGCGGCGCCGCGCAGCCCGCCGCCGGGGACGAGCCACAGGCAGAGCGCCGCGCAGGCCGCGGTGGTGCCGGCGAACACGGGGAGCTGCACCGCGAACCGGCGCGCCGCGGTGAGCGCGAAGCCGAGGATCGAGGCGGCGTTGGCCGGGACGCCGATCGCCATGAGGAGCACGAGGAGGTCGGCCCGCCCGCCGAAGCGGGCCCCGAAGAGCAGCCGCAGGATCGGCTCACCCGCCACCGCCGCGACCGCGACGCCCGCGACCCCCAGGCCGGCGGCGAGGGCGAGGAGGCGCAGCACCAGCGCGCGGAACGCGGCCCGGTCCCCGGCCACATGGAGGGCGGCGAGCCGCGGCGTCGCCGCCTGCCCGAGCGCGTTCACCACCACCCCGCCGGCGACGAGCAGGGACGCGAGCGCTGCGAACTCGCCCAGCCCCGCCGTGCCCACGAACCGCTCGAGGAAGTAGCGCGGCACGTTCACGCGGAGCGAGACGAGCATCATCACGAGCCCGAGCGGGAGCGACGTCGCCACGAGCCGCGCGGCCGCGGCGCGGTCGAGCCGCGGCCGCAGCGCCTCGCCCGCGGCCCGCAGGGTCGCGCCCGCCGCCGGGACGTCCCAGAGCACGAGCACGAGCAGCCAGGCGACGCCCATCGCGCCGACCGCGGCGAGGAGCCCGCCCCCGGCGGCGGGCACGATCGCGAACGCCAGCACCGACAGGGCACCCTTCGCGACGAGCGAGACCGCGATCGGCCGCATGCGCTCGTGCTGCTGGAGCGCGCCGTGGTGGACGTCCGAGAGCCCCTCGATCGCCTTCGTGGCCCCGACGGCGAGGACCACCGCGGAGGCCGCGAGGCCCCGCCCGGAGAGGGCCTCGAGCGCCGCGAGGGCGCCGAGGGCGATCGCCATGCCCGCGATCCGCACCGAGAGGTAGTCGCCGAACCGGAAGGCCCGCGCCGCGTCGGTCGCCTGCGACGCGCGCAGGTGGAGCCCGGCGAGGAGGAACGCGGGCGCGGTGATCGCGAGGGCGAGCGCGAACGTCCCGAGCGCCTCGGGCGAGGCGAGCCGCGCGAGCACCACGACCAGGCCCCACTGCGAGCCTGCCCAGACGACGTTGCCCGCGAGGGTCCAGCCGAAGCTGTGGCGCAGCCGCGGCCGCGCCGCCGCGACGGGCGCGGCGGCGCTCGAGCGCCGTGCTGCGACGGACTCAGAAGTCATCGAGCCGCGTCCCGCTCCGGCCGGCGACGCCCTCGGCGGCGCCCACGCGGAGGCGGGCCTGCTCCTCCGGGGTGACGTAGACCTCGTCCCAGAACCGCATCGCGTGGCCCGGCCGCACCGCGGGTGCCGCCAGCTCCTCCTCGAGGACGAGGTCGCGGAGGCAGAGCTCCGCCTCGTTGAACCCGAAGCCGGCGCGCATCACCGCCGAACTCGAGAAGCGCGGGTTGATCTCGAAGATGCGCGGGCCGTCCGCGGTCTTCCGGAGCTGCACGTTGATCGGCCCGAACAGCGCGAAGGCGTCCGCCGCCCGGCGCGAGACGGCCTCGATCTCGGCGTCCCGGACCACCTCTGCCTTGTAGGTGAGCCCCGCCGCGAGCGTCCGCCGGAAGACGATCGTGCCCACGGTGCCGCGCCGCGGGCTGCGGTAGACGCCCACGCTGTACTCCTGGTCGTCGGGCCGGAGGTACTCCTGTACCACCGCGTCGGGCACGAGCCGGAGCGCGGCGCGGAGCATCTCCTCGTCGGGGACGACGTGCAGCCCGCGTGACCCCGAGCCGTGGCGCGGCTTCACGACGAGCGGGAACGGATGGCGGGCGAGCAGGGCCCGGAGCGCCTCGGCGTCGCTCCCCAGGGCGGTGTCCGGCACCGGGAGGTCGCGCGCGCGCAGCGCGCCGGTGAACGTCCACTTGTCCATGAGCGTGGCGAGCGTGTCCGGCGCGTTCACGACCACGCGCGCGCCGGTGCGCCGCTCGAGCGCCTCGCGGTGCGGCGCGACATGGACGAGCTCCGCCTCGGAGCCGAGGCAGACGAGCTGGACCCGCTCGCGGACGCAGAGCTCCTCGAGCCGGCGCAGGTACCCCGGGCCGTCGGCGGTCGCGCGGGGCAGCGTGTAGGCGACGTCGGCGCGGTGGAGACCCACCGAGCCGGGGTCGGCGTCGGTGGCGACGATCCGCGGCGCGAGCGGCGACTGGCGGAGCGCCTTGAAGATGCTGACGCCCGGGGGCGCGCCCACCCCGGTGACGAGGGCCGTCAGGGGCCCGTGCGCGTGCGTTCCCATCCCGTTCCCTCCCCGAGGCGCCCGGGCAGGCTCGCCCCGCGCCGGCTCAGCACCACCCCGAACGTGCGCCAGACGATCCGCAGGTCGCGGCCGAGCGTCCAGCCGTCGAGGTACTCGAGGTCGAGCGCGATCCGCTCCGACCAGGGCAGCACGTTGCGGCCGTTCACCTGCGCCCACCCGGTGATCCCCGGCCGGACGGCGAGCCGCCCCCGCTGCGCCGGCGTGTACCGCTCGACGTGGTGGGGCAGGTCGGGCCGCGGCCCGACGAAGCTCATGTCGCCGCGGAGCACGTTCCAGAGCTGCGGGAGCTCGTCGAGGCTCGTCTTGCGGAGGATCCGGCCCGCGGCCGTGATGCGCGGGTCGTCGGCGTAGCAGTACGTGCCGAGCTTCGAGCGGGGCGCGTCCTGGACCATGGTCCGGAACTTCAGGATCGTGAAGATCCGCCCGTCCTTCCCGACCCGCCGCTGGCGGAAGAGGATCTCACCCGGCGAGCTGGCCTTCACCACCGCCGCCAGCGCGAGGAGGAGCGGGGAGAGGCCGACCAGCAGCGCCGCCGCGAACGTCACGTCCAGCGCCCGCTTCACCGCGAGCGAGAGCCGGGGAAGGGGCGGAGAGGGCGGGGAGGTCATGGACGATCCTCGGTTCGGAGGTGAGGGGGGGGCCGTCCGCGTGGAAGCGGGCGCGGAGGGCGCGGTACGCGGCGTCGAGCCCGGGCAGGCGCCCGGCGTTCGCGTGGTAGAGCTCCATGAGGCGGCGCTTGAGTGGGTGCTCCGGCCGGGGCGGACGGGGCGCGCCCCGGATGCGGCGAGGCGAGGCGCCGTGCACGAACGCGGCGCCCGCGTACTCCACGCAGGTCCGGCCGATCTCGGCGGTGCGGTGCGCGTCGCTCCCCGCGACCGACGGGAGGCCGGCGCGCAGCGCGAGGTCGTGGCTCCGCGCGTTGTTCTCGAAGGTGTCGCGGCCGTTGAAGCCCTCGAGGAGATCGGTCCGCGCGAGCACGTCCCGCACGAAGGACTCGGATCGCCGGCGCTCCGCCCGGAAGATCCCGCTCCCGCGCCGGAACGGGTGCGGGAGGAGCACCTGCGCGCCGTGGGCGCGGATGGCGTCGAGCAGGTGCGGGAGCCGCCGCTCCCCGATCATGTCGCGGAGCCCCACGCCGATCACGTGCGTGCCGTCGTCGCAGGTGAACTCGCACCCGACGACGACGTGGAGGGCCCGCGGCGCCGCCGCGGCCAGGGCCACGGCCCCCTCGATCGTGTCGTGGTCCGTGACCACGACCATCCCGAGCCCCGCGGCCAGCGCGCGCTCCAGCACCTCGGCGGTGCTCGACCGCGCATCGTGCGACGCCCAGGTGTGGAGGTGATAGTCGACCCGCAAGGCAGCGCCCCCCGGCTGCCTCGCACGATGTTCATCGCCGGGCGGAGCGGCGCCCGTGCCACGAGGGGCTGCTCACTCGGGAGGGCAGGGTGCCCTCACTGCGCCTTCGCGATCGCCCGCGCCAGGTCGTCCTTCGTCATCCTCGAAGCGCCGCGGATCCCGAGGCTCCGCGCCCGCGCGTACAGCTCCTGCTTCGTGTGCCCGAAGAGGTCCACGCCGCCGAAGGTCTCGCCCTTGCCCTCCCGCTTCTCCTTGGTGGAACGGGTGGAGCGCGGGTCCGACGGCCCCTTCCGCTTCTTGGGCTCCCAGTGGTCCTCGACCTTCTCGAACGTTTGCTTGAGCGAAGCCATGGCGGTCCGGTGGGCCCGCTCGCCCTCACCGTACTGCTCCACCGCCCGGTCGTGCGTCTTCTTCCACGTGCGCTGCGCCTTGGCCGGGGAGCGCCGCAGCGTCCCCGGGAGCTCGTCCTGTGGCATCGATGGCCCCCTGCGCGAAAGGTCGTCACGCGCGCCGGAGCCCGCAAAGGGACCGTCACCCGGGCGGGCGCGGCGCTCCCGACGCGGGGCGTGGCGGGCACTGCGTTCAGGGCGACGATGCGGTGGGGGTCCGCAGCCGCCTCGGCCACGCGCGCCCGGACCAGCTCCAGGCGCTGGAGGTCCGCCGCTCTCGTCGCCGTGGTCCCTCCGTTCGGCCGGCACGCGCGGCGCCGAGCGCCTGGCCATGCTGCGATCCGGCATCGACGATCTCCGGCTCTACTCAGCCGTGGTCGCCGTGCCGTGAAGGCCTGTACCGTAGGTTGCGTCCTTCGCGCGGCGCGTCGCGACGGGCGCGCGCGACGCGCGACGCGGTCAGCGCTGCGTCCAGCCGTCCGGCCGGAGCATCGGGAGCGCGAAGACCTGGGTCGGCTCCAGCGGGAGTCTCCCGGCGCGGGGCTCCGCCGCCGCGGCGCGCCGCTGCGGGAGGAAGGCGGCCCAGATCTCCGGCGGCACGGACTCTTCACGCAGGGTGGTGAGGTGGCGCTGCGCGAGCAGGGACCAGAGCGCCCGCTCCCGCGCCGCCCACTGGGCGAGGTCCGTCCCGAGGAGCGCGGCGACCGTGGCGCCCGCGCCGACGCGGGCGAGGATCGCGACCTCGAGCGGCGTCGCCTGGACGCCGAACAGCGGCGGCGGGCCGAGGTAGAGGGTGGCGGACAGCGGGAGCCGCACGGGCCAGCGCGGCGTCTCGCGCAGCCCGAGGAACCGGAGCAGCTCCGCGAACCAGCGCGCGCCGTCGGCCTGCGCGGCTGCGTCGAACGAGATGCCGGCGCGGGAGCGCCCGCCGGCCACCACCGCCCAAGCCACGTGGCCCGCCGCCGTGAGCCGGCGGGAGAGCCCGGCGTGGCCGAGCGCGAGCTGGACCCGTTCACCGGGCCGCAGGGGGCGCGGGGTGACGAGGCGGCAGCCCTGAGC
>Ga0196976_1000507_pt1 | contig 24306 bp, 19 predicted proteins | sample S3v_513CmetaG_FD_148644 | JGI IMG/M metagenome (GOLD analysis project Ga0196976, IMG submission 148644) | Soil microbial communities from Anza Borrego desert, Southern California, United States - S3+v_5-13C | ecosystem: Environmental > Terrestrial > Soil > Desert | place: USA: California...
GGCGGTGGACTGGACGCAGCTGGGAACGGCGGCGCGGCCGTGGTTCCCGGCGATGCGGCTGTTCCAGCCCCGCGCCGGCGAGACGCTGGATGACGTGCTCGTCCGCATCGCCCTGGCGTTGCGCCGGCTGGCGCCGCCGGCCGTAGCGGCGGCCCCGGCTCTGGCCCCGGCCTCGGCAGCGACAGCGATCGACCCCGCGCGGGTGGAGGCACTGGTCGGCGAGGCCGTGGCGCTGCACCGGGCCGGGCGCCTGCAGGAGGCCGAGGTGCGCTACCATCAGGCACTCCGCGAACAGGCGGACCACGCCGATGCGCTGCACCTGCTGGGCCTCCTTTACCACCAAGCCGGGCTGCACACCGACGCGCTGGAATGGATCGGCAAGGCGCTGGCCGTCGACCGGCGTTTCCCCCAGGCCTTCAACCACCTCGGGCTCGTGCATCAGGCGCTCGGCAAGGACGGGCCGGCGCAGGCGTGCTTCGAACGCGCGGTGGCGCTCAAGCCGGACTTCGCCGACGCGCTGACCCACCAGGGCCTGCTGGTCCAGCGCACCGCACGCATCGACGAGGCGGAGCGCTGGCACCGCCGCGCCGTCCGCCTTGATCCCGAGAACGCGGCGGCGCACGCCAATCTCGGCTACGTGCAGGAACTGCGCGGCGGATGCGAGCGGGCGCTGGAACACTACCGCCGCGCCGCCGCGCTGCGCCCCGCCCTGCCCGACGCGCACAACAACATCGGCACCATGGAACGCGCGCTGGGCCGCACCGCGCTGGGCGAGCGCCCGTTCGAGCGTGCGGTGCGCATCGATCCGGGCTTCGCGCTGGCCGCCTGGAACATCGGGCTGCTGCGGCTGGCGCAGGGCGACCTGGAGGCGGGCTGGGCCGGGTATGACCGGCGTTTCCAGGCCCGCCAGCTCCAGAAGCCGCGGCGCATCCCGCTGCCCGCCTGGCAAGGCGACGACCTCGCCGGCCGCCGGCTGCTGGTGTGGTGCGAGCAGGGGCTGGGCGACGAGATCCTGTTCGCCTCCTGCTACGAGGACCTGGCCGGGCGCGGTGGCCGCATCGTTTTCGAATGCGACCGCCGGCTGGTGACGCTGTTCGCCCGCGCCTTCCCATGGGCGGACGTGCGCGCGGAAACGGTCGATGCCGAGCGCAACGAAACGATGGCCCAGCCGGACGCCGATCTGCAGGTGCCGGCCGGCACCCTTGCCCGCCTCATGCGGCGGACGCTCGGCGCCTTCCCCGCCCGGACCGCCTTCCTGCGGGCGGACGCCGCGCGGCAAAAGCTTTGGCGCGAGCGGCTGGACGCGCTCGGCCCCGGCCTCAAGGTCGGCATCGGCTGGCGCAGCCAGATCGTCACTGCGCAGCGGGAAGCCGCCTACACGCGACTGGAGGCGTGGAGCCCGGTGCTGGCGGTGCCGGGGGTGCGCTTCGTGAACCTGCAGTACGACGAGTGCGCGGCGGAGATCGCGGCGGCGGAGGCGCGGTTCGGCGTGACCATCCACCGCTGGCCGGACCTGGACTTGAAGGACGATCTGGAGGGGGTGGCCGCACTGATCGCCAACCTCGACCTGGTGATCGTCCCGGCCACGGCGTCGGGCGAGTTGGCGGGCGCGCTCGGCACGCCCGTGTGGCGCCTGGGGGGGCCGGACTGGACGTGGCTGGGCGCGGGGGCGCGGCCATGGTTCCCCAGCATGCGCCCGGTTCAGCCGCGCCCCGGCGAAACGCTCGCCGACACCTTGGGCCATGTGGCGCGGGAGCTTCGCCGGACCGCCAAAACGCCGTAAGCGCTACAAGGCGCGCAGGGCGCGGGCGATGCGGGCCAGCACCAACTCCAGCGTTTCCCCCGGCCGCGGCGCGAACAGGCGCATGGCGGGGAACCAGGGGCGCGCTCCCGCGCCCAGCTGCGTCCAGTCGGCCGCGCCGAACCGCCACGTCGGCGTGCCCAGCGCCGCCGCCAGTTCGCCCACCGAGGTGGCCGGCGATACGACGAGATCGAGGCCGGCCATCAGCGCGGCGGTGCCGTCGATGTCGTTCTTGAGGTCGAGGTCCGGCCAGCGGTGGATGGTCACGCCGAACCGCGCCTCGGCGTCGGCGATCTCCGCCGCGCACTCGTCGTACTGCAGGTTCACGAAGCGCACGCCGGGCACCGCGAAGACCGGACCCCAATCCGACAGCCGCGTGTAGGCGCCCTGGCGTTCGGCGGTCATCAGGCCGCTGCGCCAACAGATCCCCACCGCCAGCCCCGGCCCCAGCGCGTCCAGCCGGTCCCGCCAGAACCGGCTGCAGGCCGGATCCGCCGCCAGATACGCCGGCCGCGCGGGAAAGGCGCCGAGCGCGGGGCGCAGCCAGCGCGGCAGCGAACCGATCGGCGCGTGCACGTCCACGGCCGGCGGGTCGCCATCGCCGGCGGGCCGAACCTCGACGGACGGGAACGACCGCGCGAACAGCGGCACCAGACGGGAGTCGGACTCGACGATCACCCGCCCGGCGCGCGCCGCGAGGTCGGACAGGCAGGAGGCGAACAGCACCTCGTCGCCGATGCCCTGCTCGCGCCACACCAGGATGCGCCGGCCGGACAGATCCTCACCCCGCCAGGGCCGTGCCGGCACACGCCGGACGGCGCCGGCGAAGGCACGGTCGCGGAAACGGTGGTCGTAGCCCGCCCAGCCGGCGGCAAGGCCGCCGCGCGCCAGCGCCAACAGGCCCAGGTTGAATTGCGCGCCCGGATGGTCGGGATCGAGCGCCAGGGCACGCCGGCCCCAGGACTCCGCCTCCGCCGTCCGGTCGGCTTCGCGCAGCAGGCGGACGAGGTTGCCGAGCGCGTCGGCCACGTCCGGCGCCAGCGCCAGCGCCTCCCGATAGCGGGCCAGCGCCTCGGCCGGGCGGGCGAGCTGGCGCAGCGCCACGCCGAGGTTGAGCCGCGCCGTCGCCAGCGTGGGTGTGCGCGCCAGCGCGGCACGGTGGGCGCGTTCCGCCTCCGCCGGGCGGCCCAGGCGCAGCAGCACGGCGCCGAGGTTGTCGTGCGCTTCGGCAAGAGCCGGGTCGGCGGCGACGGCCCGGCGCTGCCAGCGCTCCGCCGCCTCCAGGCCGTGCTGCGCCTCCAGCGCGTTGCCGAGGTTGGTCATTGCCGCGGCTTTGCCGGGCTCCAGCGCCAGCGCGCGGACGAAGCAGCCCGCCGCGTCGCCCGGCCGCTTCAACGCCAGGAGTGCGCCGCCGAGGCTGAGATGCGCAGCGGTGTACGCCGGCAGTTCGGCCAGCGCCGCAGCGATGCGCATCACCGCGGCGTCGTGGTCACCGGTCTGGTGCGCCAGCAATCCCCACAGGTGAAGCGCCACCGGATCGTTGGGACGCAGGTCCAGCACGCGGGCATAGAGCGGGGCCGCGGCGGCAAGTTCGCCCCGCTGATGGTGCCCGGCGGCCTCCTCCAGCAGGACGTCGGGATCGGGAGCCGGTTCGGGGGCCGAATGGGGCGATGGAGCTGACGCCAGCCGGCGCAACGCCAGGGCGATGCGGACGAGCACCTCGTCCAGCGTCTCGCCGGCGCGGGGCTGGAACAGCCGCATCGCCGGGAACCACGGCCGCGCCGCCGTTCCCAGCTGCGTCCAGTCCACCGCCCCGAAGCGCCACACCGGCACCCCCAGCGCCCCCGCCAGCTCGCCCGCCGACATCGCCGGCGAGATCACCAGGTCGAGGTTGGCCACCAGCGCCGCCGCCCCCTCCAGGTCGTTCTTCAGGTCCAGGTCCGCCCAGCGGTGGATGCGCACCCCAAAGCGCGCCTCGGCGTCGGCGATCTCCGCCGCGCACTCGTCGTACTGCAGGTTCACGAAGCGCACCCCCGGCACCGCCAGCACCGGACCCCACGCCTCCAGCCGCGTGTACGCCCCCGCGCGCTCTCGCGTCATCAGCCCGCTGCGCCAGCCGATCCCCACCACCAGCCCCGGGCCCAGCGCCGCCACCCGCTCCCGCCACGCCCGCACCCGCTCCGCATCCGCCACCAGCCACGACGCGCGCGCCGGAAAACGGCGCAGCTCCGGCCGCAGGAAGCGCGGCAGGCTTCCCGCCGGGACGTGCACGTCGGCGTCGCGCGGGTCGTCCGTTGGCGCCCGCACGGTGGCGGTCGGGAAGGACCGGGCGAACAGGCCGGCGAGGCGCGGGTCGCATTCGACGATCACATGCCTCGCCCGGCCGATCAGGTCGGCGTAGCAGGACGCGAACATTAGCTCGTCGCCCACCCCCTGCTCACGCCACACCAGCACACGGGCGGCGTTGACGTTCTCGCCACGCCAGGAACGCATGGCGAAGCGGCGGGCATGGGGCCGGAACTCATCGGTCGAGAAGCGCCAGTCGTGCTCCGGCCAGCCCTGGCGCAGGTCGCCGCGCTCAAGCAGGAAGAAGGCAAGGTTGTGGTGCGCCTGCGCGTTGCGCGGGTCCGCGGCGAGCGCCTGACGGTACTCGGCCAGCGCCTCGTCCGGCCGGTGCCGGCGTTGCAGCAGGAGGGCAAGGTTGCTGTGCGCATCGGTCAGCCCGGCGTCGAGCGTGATCGCCGTTCGGTGGTGCGTCTCGGCCTCGTCCAGGCGGCCGAGGGCGGAGCAGGCGTTGCCCAGGTTCGTCCATGCCGCCGCGAGGCTGCCGTTCACCGTGACGGCGCGCCGCAGGGCGGTCGCGGCGGCGTCGAACCGTTCCAGGCCGAGCAGGACCGTTCCCAGGTTGGTGTGGGCGTCGGCGAAGGCGGGATCGAGGGCGAGTGCGCGCCGGTGCGCCGCGGCGGCCCCGTCGCGCCGGCCGCCGGCCGCCAGCAGGTTCCCCAGGTGCGTGTGCGTGAGCGCCAGGTCAGGGCGCAGCCGCGCGGCGCGCCGGCAGGCCCGCTCGGCCTCCTCCACGCGCTTGGCGCCGTACAGCGCGGCCGTGTGGTTGACCCAATGCCCGGCGGCATCCGGCTGTGCGGCGATGGCGTTGCGCTGGGCCGCCTCCGCCGCGCCGCTCCGCCCCATCAGGCGCAACGCGTCGGCAAGACCGGCGTAGGCGGCGGCGTTGCCGGGATCGGCCACGGCGGCCACGGCGAAATGCGACGCGGCCGCTTCGACGTCGCCCTGCCGCTTGCGGATCACGCCCAGCAGGTGGTGGGCGACCGGATGGCGTGGCCGGCCGGACAGCGCCTCGTGCGCCGCCGCCGCGGCGCCCTGGAGGTCGCCGGCGCGATAGCGGGCGATGGCCTCCTGAACAACGGCCTCGACGTCGGGTTCGGGCGCAGGTTCGGGCGCCGCGAGCCGGCGGAGACGGTGGGCGACGGTGGCCAGAGTGTCGGCGAGGGTCTCGCCGGGGCGGGGCTGGAACAAGCGCATGGCCGGGAACCACGGGCGGACGGCGCTGCTCAGCTGCGTCCAGTCCGGCCCGCCCAGGCGCCACACCGGCGTGCCGACCGCCGCCGCCAGTTCGCCCACCGAGGTGGCCGGCGACACGACGAGGTCGAGGTTGGCGATCAGCGCGGCGGTACCTTCGAAGTCGTCCTTGAGGTCGAGGTCGGCCCAGCGGTGGACGATGACGCCGAAGCGGCGCTCCGCGTCCGCCAGTTCGGCCGCGCAGTCGTCGTACTGAAGGTTGACGAAGGTCACGCCGGGCACCTCGAACACCGGCGCCCACTGTTCGATCCGGGTGTAGGCCACCAGCCGGTCGGTGGTCATCAGCTGGCTGCGCCACGCGATGCCGACCCGCAGCCCGGGCCCGAGCGCGTCCAGCCGGCTCCGCCACGCCGCGACGCGGGCGGGATCGGGCTCCAGCCAGCCGGGTCCGCCACGGCGCGATGCGGACGGGAACGCGGCAAGCCGCCCGCGCAGGAACATCGGCAGGCGCCCGGCCGGGACGTGGAGGTCGGCATCGGGCGGCACCACCGTCTCGCCGCCGTCCGCCGCCGTGGTCTCCGCCCGCACCGTCGCCGCCGGGAACGACCGCGCGAACAGGCCGACGAGCCGCGCGTCGCATTCGATCACGACGCGCCCGGCGCGCGCGGTGAGATCGGCGTAGCAGGAAGAAAACAGGATCTCGTCGCCGACACCCTGCTCGCGCCACACCAGGATCGACCGGCCGGCCGGATCCTCCCCACCCCACGGCGGCGCGGCGATGGCGCGGTCGGTGTAACCCTTGGCGCGAAAGCGCCACTGGTATTCCAGCCATCCGCCCCCGAGGTCGCCGCGCTGTAGCCGGATCATGCCAAGGTTGAGGTGCGCCGGTCCGAGCGCCGCATCGAGCAGCAGCGCGCGCGACAGGCACCGCTCGGCCGCCGCCCGATCCCGCGCTAGCCAGAACAGCAGCCCCAGGTTGGCGTGCCCGTCCGCGCAGGCCGGGTCGAGCACGAGCGTGCGGCGCTGAAGCGCCGATGCCTCGTTCAGGCGGCCCTGGATCTGCCGGACCAAGCCCAGGTTGGTGAGGGCGGCGAGATGGTCCGGGGCGAGGCGCAGCGCCCGGTGGTGCAGACGCTCGGCTTCGGCCAGCCGATCCTGCTCCAGGGCGGCGCTCCCGAGCGCGGTGTAGGGGTCGGCCCGGTCGGGCTGCACGACGATGGCACGGCGCCGGCAGGCCGCGCCGGCCGCCACATCGTGACGACAGGCAAGGGAGTGAGCGAGGTTGTTGAGGGCGTGGAGGTAGTCCGGCCGAAGCGTTAGCGCCCTGCGGTACGCTGCCTCCGCCCCACCGGTGTCGCCCTGCCCGTCCAGGCCAGTGCCCAGGCCGTTGAGCGCCGCCGCGTCGTTGGGGGTGAGCACCAGCGCGCGCCGCAGGGCGGCGGCTCCGTCCTGCGGTCGCCGCAGCTCGATCAGCGACAGCCCGAGGTTGTTGTGCGCCGCCGCCAGCCCGCGATCGATCGACAGGCAGCGGCGATAGCACGCCGCGGCCTCCGCGAACCGGTGCAGGCCGTGCAACGCACGGCCCAGGGCAAAGTGCAGGATCACGTCGCCGGGATGCGCTTCGGCGCCGCCGCGCAGGATGGGTTCGGCCTCCGCGAAACGGCCGGCCTCGACCAGCGCCAGCCCAAGCTCCGTGCTCAGTTCGGCGTCGGCCGGCGTATCGCGTAGGGCCCGGCGCAGCGCCACCTCGGCGTCCGGGTGGCGCATGGCCCGCATGACCAGGGCCAGTGCCCGCCACGCGCCGGCGTGCTCGGGCGCGCGTTGCACCACGCCGAACAGGCCGTGCGCAGCGGCGTCGAAACGGCCGAGTGCGCGGTGCAGCAAGCCCAGGCTGTAGAGGGCATCGAGGTGGTGCGGCTCGTCCGCCAAAACGCGCTCATAGAGCGCCTCGGCTTGGGCGAGATGGCCGTCCCGATGCAACGCGACGGCCTGGGTGAACAGCGGCCCGGTCGTGGTGGACGTCACGGCGTCGGGTCGGATGGTCCATCGGGCGGAAGATCGCCGTCATGGCCGCCGTCATGGCCGCCCTCATGGCCACCCTCCTGGCCGCTGTCGATTGCCCCGGCGGCGGTGGTCTTGAACATCTTCCGGCAGACCTTCAATGCCCGATAGTAGTTGCGCGCGTCCACCAGTTCGCTGATCTCGTCCAGCTCTGCCGCGCACTCCGGGCGCGCGGCGCGCGTTTCGTCGAGAATGTTCTCGAAGCGCGCGTGGTTCAGCCGGGCGTCCTCCGGAAAGATGTAAATCAGCTGGATGACGAAATAGAGCTTCTTTTCGATGCAGTCGATCTGCTCTTCCTTCAACACCTCCCGCCCGCGCAGAAAGTTCGCGGTGTTGTAAAGGTAGAATGAGCCAGGCCGATCGCCGGCGCCGATCACGGCACCATTGATGATGACCTTCTCGTTGGGACGAAGGACGAACTTGAGGGGCATGAGATCGAACCCGGTGCCTGCCAAAACGGGACACGGCGCCGAGGGCGCCGTGACGAGTACCAATGGAAACGGGCGGCGGCTTGCGCCGCCGCCCGCCCGGGCTTGATCCTACCCGAAGTCCGCGGCTTAGAACAGCCGCAGGATGGACTGCTGCGACTGGTTGGCCAGCGAGAGGGCGATGGTGCCCAGCTGCTGCCGGGTTTGCAGCATCAGCAGGCCGGCACCTTCCTCGTTCTGGTCGGCCAGCGTCATCTTGTTGGCGCCCTCGACCAGCACGTCGCTGAACTCCTTGGTGAAGTTTTCGCGGGTCGTGATGATGTTGAGGTTCGTCGACAGCGTCTGCGAGGACGACCGCAGCTTTGCCTTCGCCTTGTCCAGGCCTTCCACCGCCTTGTCGATGTCGGCGCGGTCGGTCCAGTCGTTCTGGGCGAAGTCGACCTGCAGACCCTGGCCGCTGGTGGTCAGGTTCTGGGCACCCAGCGTGATCGAGTTGGTGTTCTTCTCGTTCAGCTGGACGGTCAGGTCGTTCGAGGTGTTGGCGTTGGTCACCTGCACGGTCACCAGGTTCGCCGCCGAACTGGCCGACGCCGCCTGCTTGACCGTCTTCTGGTCGACGCTGAAGCGCACGGTGCCGGTGTCGAAGGCGAACGACTGCTCACCGTTGGCCAGCTTGCCTTCGCCGCGCTCGTTCATGCCGTCGCGGGTGACGACGGTGCCCTGCAGGTTGGAGACGGAGATCGACAGGTCGACCTTCTTCTCGATGACCGACACGCCGTTGCCGCCGTTGGCCGCCTTCTCGAGCAGCGTGCGGTCGACCGTGAACGACACCACGGTGCCCGACGCGAAGCTCTCGGAGATGTGCTTGCTCAGCGCGTTGGTGGCCGACGCGCTGACCGTCATCTCGCGCGCCTGGCTGGCGTTCGTCGCACCCGTCAGCGTCAGGTCGCCGTTCGCGGCCACGGTCGCCGTGGCGACGTCGTAGCTGGTGCCCGACAGACGGCCGCTCGAGATCGCGGTGCTGATCGACGCCTGCAGCTTCGAGGCGATCGCCATCTTCGCGGTGGTGGTCATGTTCACGTCGGCCGAAGTCGCCGTGTACGAGAACGTCTGGCCTTCCACCGTGATCGAGAAGATGTCGCCGGCCTCGATCGTGCCGCTCAGGCTGACGCTCGTCACCTGCGGCGTGCCCGACTTGGCGGCGGTGGAGGTGTTGGCGGCGATCGTCTGGCTGTTGTCGAAGTAGGCGATGGTGCGCGACTCGTTGCCGTCGCTCACGATGAAGGTGCGCTGCTGGCCGGTGGCGCCGCGAACCTCGATGCTGACGTCGGAGAAGTTGCCGAGCGTCGAGGACATCGTGCCCGACATCTTCAGGCCGGTCAGGCCGCGCGCCGCTTCGGCGTTGGCGATGTCGCCGGCCGCACCCTCGATCGAGCCGTCGCCCTTCACGCGAACCGTGTAGGTGTCGGCCGACACGACGTTGGTGACGCGGGCGTTCTCGACGCCGGTGATGGAGTTCACCGCGGTGCGCGAGGCGCTGGTGGTGTCGAGGCGCAGGCCGTTGCCGGCGAGCAGGTTCTTGCCGCCGTAGCCCGAGTCCTCGGCCAGCTTGTCGATCTGCGCCTTCAACGAGTTGAACTGGGCGGCCAGCGCCTTGCGGGTGGCGACCGAACCGGCGTCATTGCCCAGCGCCGAGTAGGCGGCGGTCGTCAGACCCTTGGCCTGATCGAGCATGGAGTCGATGGAGGTGAGACCCTTGTCGGCGGCCTTGATCGTGCTGATGGCCTGGCCCATCGAATCCTTGAGGGACGACAGGTCGCCGGCGCGCTGCGTCAGACCCTTCGCCGCGAAGTACGCGGTCGGGCCGTCCAGCGCGGTGTTCACCTTGTTGCCGGTCGCCAGAATGTTCTGCTTCTGAGCGATCTTGTCGTTCACATTCTGCAGTTGCAGAAGGTTCGAACGCATCGATGCGCCGAGCGTGACGTCGTTGACAGCCATGGTAGCCACTCCGTTTGGAGGATTGCGGCCGACCGGGGTATCCCGGCGGCGAGGGGACTAATTCCCCTGCGCCGGAGGTAGGCAAGAAGCGGGCCAGTCAGAAATTTCCCGGTACTCAAGGCAATCCGTGCCGCTCGGCAGAAAGGGATAGGCAAATTTTGCCCATCGACCGGCAGAATATGCCGGGTTACCCGCACCCTTTTGCCGGGTCGGCAGCTTCTGCCGGGCGCAGACCGGCAGGAATTGCCGCATCGCCGGCGTCCAGTATGATGGTTTCGCACACTCCCAAAGGCCCGGCGGTGAGCGCAACGCTGCCCCACGACCAGCCGACGCCGAAGCCGGACAACAGCAGGCGATACGACCTTCGGGCGAGTTCGTCCCCCAGCGCCTCGGTCAGGGCCAGCGGGATGGAGGCGGAACTGGTGTTGCCGTGGCCGGCCAGCGCCAGCACGGCCTGCTCCGGCGTGGCGCCGATCTTCTGCGCCAAATGCCGGATCATCTGCGCGTTGGCCTGGTGCAGCACGACGCGGTCGACCTTCGCCATGCTCCAGCCGGCAAGGTCGAGCACCGCGCGGATGTTGCCGGGCACCTCGCGCAGGGTGAAGGCGAACACCTGCGTGCCGTCCATGAACAGATGCGCCGGTTCGTCCGGCCGGCGCAGCGCCCCGCCGGGAACCATCAGGTACGGCGCGCCGGCCCCGTCGCTGCCCAACGCGAAGGCCATCGGTTCGGCTGCATCGTCGAGTTCCAGCGCGGTGGCGGTGGCGGCGTCGCCGAACAGCGGTGCCACGGCGCGGTCGGCGGGGTCCAGCACGCGCGACGTGGTGTCGCCGGCCAGCAGCAGCGCCCGCCGCCCGCCGCACGCCTTCAGCAGCGCCGCCGCCGCCCACAGCCCGTAGACGTAGCCGGAGCAGCCCAGTCCCATGTCGAAGACCGCCGCCCCCTTGGACAAGCCCAGGCGCCGGTGCAGCAGCAGCCCGGTGCCCGGCAGGATGTGGTCGTGCGTCTGCGACACCAGGATCAGCAGCGCCACGTCCTCCGCCGCCCAGCCCAGGCGGTCGAGCAGGCGGCGGGCGGCCGCTTCGGCGAGGTCGGAGGTGCACTGGTGCGGCGGCACCACGTGGCGCGCCTCGATCCCGGTGGCCTTGGCGATGCGCTGCGCGGCGTCCTCGCCGAAGCGCGCGGCGAGGTCGGCGACGGTCTCCCGCCGCTCCGGCACGCAGGACACGATGCCGGCGAGCCGGACACCTTGGATAACGGACGCGACCATGGTGCTTCTCCCCGGCCCGCTTCAGCAGGTGATGCCGCCGTCCACGACCAGGGTCTGGCCGGTGACGAAGGCGGCGCCATCGCCAAGCAGGAAGCGCACCAGCGGCACCACGTCCTCCACCCGCCCCAACCGGCCCAGCGGCGTGCGGCGGACGATCTGCTCGCGCTGGTCGGCGGCCAGCGTGCCGGACATCTCGGTGTCGAGGTAGCCGGGCGCCACCGAGTTGACGGTGACGGCCAGTCGCCCGACCTCGCGCGCCAGCGACCGCGTCAGCCCGTCCAGCCCCGCCTTGGACGCCGAATAGGCCGCCAGCCCGACGTAGCCGCGCTGCCCGATGATGGAGGAGACGTTGACGATGCGCCCCGGTCCGCGCTTCACCAGCTTGGCGCGCAAAAAGGCGCGCGCCGCCTGGATGGCGCCGGTCAGGTTGACCTGGATGACCTCCGCCGTGTCGACCTCCGGAAAGGTGGCGAGCACGCCTTCGCGGGCGATGCCGGCGTTGTTCACCAGCGCCCACAGCGGCGCGTCGCCGGCCCAGGCCAGGGCGGCGTCGAAGAACGCTTGCACCTCGGCACCGTCGCCGATGCGGCAGGCTTTCCAGAACAGGTCCGGGCCGGCCAGCCGCTCCAGCGCCTCCGACGGTGCGCGCGAGCAGGTCGAGACGCGGAAGCCGTCGGCCAGCAGCGCCTCCACAAGGCCAAGGCCCAGGCCGCGGCTGCCGCCGGTGACGATGACGTGACGCTTCTGGCTCACCCGTTCCCCCCGCGCCGCTTCTTGCCGGACGCCGCCAGTTCGATGCGCTCCACAACATGGACCAGCCGCGGCCGCGCCGCTGGCTCCAGCGCCGCCACGGCGTCGCGGACGGAGGCGCGCACGGACGCCTCCCCCACCCCCGGCGCCGGCACGACGGACGCCGTGAGGATATGGCCGGTGATGGGATTGGCGGCCGCCGTCACAAGCGCGTCCTGCACGCCGGGCGCGGTGAGCAGCAGCGCCTCGACCGCCTCCGGCGACACCTTGACGCCGCCGACGTTGACGCGGCCGTCGGCGCGGCCGGTGAACAGCACGCGGTCGCCGACCACCGCGACCAGATCGCCGGTGGCGATCCAGGCGTCCTGTTCCGCCACACCGTCGGCGTAGCCGAGCATGGCGCGCGGGCTGCGCACCTCCAGCATGCCGTCGCGCACACGCAAGCCCACCGCCTCGACGCCCGTCTCCAGCCAGAAGGCCGGGAAACCGGCCTGCCCGTCGGTGACGGCGAACAGCGATCCCGCCTCGGTGGAGGCGTAGATGTGGCGCAGCCGGGCGTTCGGGAACGTCTGCGCCAGACGGTCCAGCAGCGGCTGGTCGGCGGGCTCGCCGCCCAGGGTCACGGCCTTCAGCGGCGGGCGCGCGTCGCCCAGCGCCATCAGGAAGGCGCGCCAGAAGCTGGGCGTGCCGCTGACGTGCGTGGCGCCGTGCTCCAGCGCGGCGCGGGCCAGCCCGGCGAGCCCCTCGCCCGGCGCCGCGATCAGCGTCGCCCCGGCGGCCAGCGCGGTGAGGATGACCTGCACCCCGGCGAAGGCCGCCGGCTCGTAGGTCAGCAGCCAGCGCGCGCCGCGGTCGCCGGTGCCGCGCAGCCGGCCGCGCAGGCGCGTGAAGTCGTGGCGCACCACCTTGGGCGCGCCGGTGGTGCCGGAGGTCTGCAGCAGCACGGCGAAACCGCCGCCGCTGGGGAGGCCGGCCGGCACCGCCTCCGGGTTGCGGCGCAGCAGCAAGGGCACGCCGGCCTGTTCCGCGGCAACCAGCGCGGCGATCACCGTCGCCACGCGGTTGCCGTCGGCCACCGCCGGGCCGGTCGCGTCGCGAAACGCCTCGGCCAGCGCGCCCGCGCGGATGGCGAGCTGCGGCCAGCCCAGCTCCTCGTCCCGCTCGACCAGGCGGAAGCGTGCGTCGATCCAGGAGGGCGGCCAAGGCTGCGTCACGGCACCCCGGCCGCCGCTTCGGCGGTGTAGAGCGACGCCAGCTCGCCCACCGTGGTGAACTGGCGGAAGCCGGTCCGGAACGGGTCCTGCCCGGTGCGCTGCTCCAGAACCACCAGCAGCGTGGCGAGGTCGAGCGAATCGATGGGCAGGGTGCCGCCCAGGAACACGGTGTCGGCCGCGAGCGGCGGCAGCGCCTCCCCCTTCTCGGCAAGGATGCGGCCTAGCTCTTCCGCGATCATCATGATCATCGGGGCGGATGCGGACATAAAACTCCTCACGCGTCACAGGCAGCCAGGAAATCGCGCAGAATGGCGGTGACCGGGCCGGCGGCCTCACTATGCGGCAAGTGCCCGGCGTTGTCGAAGAGATGAAGCGCGGACGGACGGTGCGGCTTCGGCGGCGGCAGCCGTGCGGCGTCCGGCACCGGGATGACCCGGTCCTGCCGGCCCCACAAAAGCTGCACCGGCATCGGCAGCGCCGCCCAGTCGACCGGCAGCGTCTCCCCGGCGTCGAGGAAGGACGCCCGGACGATCGTTTCCAGGGCGGCGCGGCGCCGCGGATCGGCGGCCTGCGCCAGCAGCACAGTGGCAAGCCGGTCCGCCAGCGGCGACGGCCGGGCGAACAGCGCGTCGGCGAGGGCGCGCGCCTCCGCCATGCCGGCCAGCGCCGGCAACCGCCGCAGATAGTCCACATCGAAGCGCGGCCCCACCCCGGCGGGCGCCACCAGCGACAGGCTGGCTACCCGCTCCGGCGCGTGCCGGGCAAGGCACAGCGCAAGGTAGCCGCCCATGGAGTGCCCCACCACGTGCACCAGCGGCAGGCCCAACGCGTCGAGCAGCCGTTCGACCCAGGGTGCGAAGTCCGCCACCCGGCCTGAGCCGACGTCGAGCGTCGATTCCCCGTGCCCCGGCAGGTCGACCGCCACGGCGCGCCGGCCGGCGGCCAGGGCCGCCAGATTGAACTGCCACGTCAGCAGGTCCCCGGCGAAGCCGTGCAGCAGCAGGACCGGAACGCCTCCCCGGCCCAGCGACAGGACGGACGCCGGGCCGCCGGGAAACGCGATCCGCTGGCGCCGGAGCCTCACGCCGGGACGGCGACGCCGGCGAGGTCCAGCAGATCGGCGACGGTCTTGGCCTTCGCCAGCTTCTCGCCCTCGACGACCTTGTTCAGCTTCTCGTCGACCAGCGCGATGAAGCTGATGACGGCCAGCGAGTCCCAGCCCTCCAGCGCGCCGAGCGCCTCGTCGCCGGTCAGCGTGCCGGGCGACAGTTCGAGCATCTCGTCAAGCGCGAGCAGGAAGTCCTTGCGATCCATAGGATTCTCCATAATTGGCGGCGGCCGTCACAGGTGCTTCTGCGCGACGGCGCGGTTGAGCTGGTACCAGTCGGGGTGGCTGCGCAGCACGGTGCAAACATCCTGCCAGCCGAAGCCGGGCGGCAGCGTTTCCAGCACGCGGCACACGAGGTCGAAGTCGGCCGGCTCGTCCACGCACCAGCGGTGCGGCTCGACCGGCGCGTCGGGGCACAGCGGCGCGCCAAGGCGGAAGCGGTCCGGACGGCGGTAGATGTAGGGGGTGACGTGCTCGCGCTCGGCCGGGTCGGCGGCCTGCGCCGCCGCCTCGTCCAGGGCGGCGCGGGTGAACACCTCGGCGTCCAGGCCGCGCGGGAACCGCGTGGTGTCGATGGCGAGGTAGTCGACGGGCGGGCTTTCCCGCCGTCCGTCGAGAAAGCGGCCGACGGCTTCGTCGACGAGGGCCGGGTCGATCAGCGGGCAGTCGCCGGTGACGCGCACCACCACCTCGGCCCTGTGCGCCTCGGCCGCGGACGCGAAGCGGCCGAGCACGTCGTGCTCGTCGCCGCGCACCACCGGCACGCCCAGCCGGTCGGCCATGGCGGCGACGGGATCGTCGGTGGCGTTCACCGTGGTCGCCAGCACCACCGCATCCACCGACGCGCAGCCGCGCAGGCGGTCGAGGTGGTGAGCCAGGAGCGGCCGGCCGGCCGCCTCCATCAGCACCTTGCCCGGCAGCCGGGTGGAGGTCATGCGCGCCTGCGAGATGCAGACGACGCGGGGGCGGGCCGCGGTCATGGCGCGTCCTCCTCCGGCGCCAGCATGCCCCAGGCCAGCGGCTCGCCACGCCTCAGGGCGCGCGCGGCGCGGCGGCCGAGGATGGCGGGGAGATGCTTCGGAGCCAGACCGAAGCCGGGGCGGATCGAGCGGACGCTGGCCGGGGTCAGACGCTCCCCGGCGGCCACGTCGGCCACGACGTAGAGCGAGCGGCGGTAGTCGCGCCCGCCGGCCTCGCTGGGCTCCAGCGCGTAGTTGACGCGGCCCAGCGCCTGCCATCCCGTGCGAACCGCGTCGACCATCGCCTTGAATTCATGGGGTTCCAGCGAGAAGTCGGCGTCCACGCCGCCGTCGGCGCGAGCCAGGGTGATGTGCTTCTCGATGACGCAGGCGCCCAGCGCCGCGGCGGCCACCGGCACGGCGATGCCGTGGCTGTGGTCGGACAGCCCGGCCGGCACGCCGAACGCCTCCGCCAGGTGCGGGATGGTGCGCAGGTTGCAGTCCTCGGCCGGCGTCGGGTAGCCGCTGACGCAGTGCAGGAGGACCTTGGGAACGTCGCCCGCCGCCTCGACCGCCTCGGCGATCTCGCCCAGGGTGGCGAGGCCGGTGGAGAGGATCAGCGGCTTGCCCGTGCGGGCGGCGCGCCGGATCAACGGCAGGTCGTTCAGCTCGAACGAGGCGATCTTGTAGGCCGGCGCGCCCAGCCCCTCCAGCAGGTCCACCGCCGTGTCGTCGAAGGGCGAGCTGAAGATCGTGATGCCCAGGCTGCGGGCGCGCTCGAACAGCGCCGGATGCCAGTCCCAGGGGGTGTGCGCCTCGCGGTAGAGGTCGTGCAGCGTGCGCCCCTTCCACAGCCCGCCCTGCAGCAGGAAGCCCGGCCCGTCGTGGTCGATGGTGATGGTGTCGGCGGTGTAGGTCTGCAGCTTGACCGCGTCCGCCCCCGCCGCGTGCGCGGCGTCGACCAGCGCCAAAGCGCGGCCGAGGTCGCCCTTGTGGTTGCCGGACAGCTCGGCGATCACGTAGGGCGGGTGGCCGGGCCCGATCGGGCGGCCATCGATGATCACGTCACTGGTCACGTCGCTGGTCACGTCGCGCGGCACGGTGCGGAGTCCCATGGTTCGTTCCGGCGCCATCCTGCACGCCGTTTCCTTGACCCGTCCTTAATTCCGGACACCGGCGGCGACGAGGCGGCGCGCCTCCTCGCAATAGTCCAGCAGGCGCTGCACCGAATGGCGGCGGTCGACGACACCGTCATAGCGTGCCCTGGCGGCTGCGGACTGGGCGGCGCGGAAGTCCCGGTCGGCGCACAGGGCGGCGGCGCGCGCCGCATAGGCCGCGCGGTCGGCGGCGTGAAACTCCGGCCCGGCGACGCTGGCGACGTCGCCCGACGGCAGCGTGACGACCGGCACGCCCTCGCCGATGGCGAAGGCGGCGCTGCCGCCGCCGCCCTGGCGCGGCGGGTTGAGGAAGGCGCCGACACGGCCGTAGAAGGCGCGGATGTCGTTCAGGTGGCCAAGCGCGCGCAGACGCGCCGCGTGCCGCGAGGCGGCGAGGCGCCCCGGCAGGTCGCCGACCGGGCCGGCGAAGGCGATGACGGCGTCCGGGCAGCGGTCCAGCACATCCTCCGCCAGCGCCAGGAAGCCGGCGTCCACCTCCTGGTCCAGCCGGGTGCCGACGACGGCGAAGACGAAGCCGGCATCGCCCAGGCCGAAGTCGCCGCCCGCCCCGGCCGTCGGCGGCAGGGTGAAGCCGAAGCTGAACGGGCGGAAGCGCCGCGCGAAGGGCGCGCGGTAGAGCGCCGGGATCGATTGCGTGTGGTCGTGCTCGTCGTATCCCAGCACGATGTGCGCCAGCGAGAAGGTCAGGCCCGACGTGGTCGGCAGCGTCACCACCGGCCGCGCCCCGGCCTCGGCGAACAGGTCGGCGGCGATCACCGATCCGCCGAAGGTGACGAGCACGTCGGGGTCGTAGCCGTCGATCGCCTCCAGCACCTCGTGCATCTTCTCGCGCGAGAAGGCGCGGCCGGTGAAGGACGCCATCCTGACGCGCCGGCCGAACATCTCGATGGCGTGCACGCCCTCGTACTGCTCGACCAGCTCGGCGACCATGGGGGGGATGTAGATGTTCTCGATGCGCAGCGGCATCATGTTGGTGTTGATGATCGCCACCTCGAGTCCGGCTTCCTGCAGCCGGGCGGCGTAGTCGAAGCAGTCGCGCGACGGCTGGTGCCGGTCGCTGGTGAACTGGTTGGTGACGACGGCGACGCGGCGGATCGGACCCGGCTTGGGCTCGCGGCGCGGCGGCACCGCCCCCCAGCGCCGGGCAATCAGCCGCACCATGTGCTCGTAGAAGCGGTGGACGTCGCAGGGGCCGAAGGCCGCGGCCTTCTCCGGCGCCGCCGCCCCCATGAACATCTGCCGCGACACGCACCAGTAGGTGTAGTGCAGCAGCTCCGGCGCCACCTCGTCCCCGCCCATGACCAAGTAGTGCAGGATGCGTTCCAGGTGGTACAGGTCGCCGGTCAGATGGAAGAGCACCGAATGCAGGCGCACGGTGTCGCCGGTCGGCGCCTCGCGGCGCAGTTGCTCGGCCAGCGTGATGCGGGCGTCCAGCGGCAGGTCGCGGCGCAGGGTGTCGCACAGCGCCGTGAAGCGGTTGATCTTGTCCGCGTCGAACTGCCGGTCGGTGAGGAACGGCAGCAGCGCCTGGATGGCGGCCTGCACGGCGGGGACTTGTTCGACCACGGGGACACCCCTGGATAAGGTCTGTCAGCGCTCTCCTGTTACTCCCGGGAACGGCACGGTTGCAAGAACAGCCGGGTGGTTCGGGCCGCCCTGATCACGGGCATCACCGGCCAGGACGGCGCCTTCGCGGCCGGGCAGCAGGATGTGCTGTACCTCGGCAACCTCGATGCCCGCCGCGACTGGGGGCGTGCCCGCAATTATGCCGAGGGCATGCAGCGCATCGTCCGGCACGAGGTGCCCGGCGCCCCCGCGTCGGCTTCGCCGAACTGGTGCGGGAAATAGTCGACGCCGACCGCGCCCGCATCGCCGTCCGTCCGCGCTTCCGGACGGACGATTAACTGCGCTCGCCCATCCAAGAGCGGTAGGCGCGGTGGAAGGCGTGGATTCGCGCCTCGTTGGCGCCGGGCACCGCCGGCCGCGACGCCTGCCGGATGCCGCGTTGCACGGATTCGCAGATCGCGCGGTCTTCCTCCAGCACCCGCCAGTTGACCTCCTTCAGCGCCTCCTCGACGTGGCGGCGCACCGGTCCGTCGCGCTTGTCGGCCTCGGCCAGAAACAGGCGGAAGCGCAGGTCGCAGCGCTCCGGCGCCACGGGGTCGTAGGTCTGCACGCTCATCATCGCGCCGTGCGTGATGCCGACGGCGAGGTTCGGGAAGATCATGAGGTTGTCGTAGTCACGGTGCCGCTCCGTTCGCCGCAGCCCCAGATGCTTGACGAGGCCGTTCCAGTACCGCTCCCCGGTCTCCGACAGTGCGGCGATGCCGCGGGAATGTTCCGCCGTTCCAGACACTTCCCAGACCGGCTTGAAAAACGGCTTGAAGGTCTCGGGATGCACGCTGGCGACGTGGTAGACCTCCAGCACGCTCTCCACGCCGATCTTCCAGTCGGTGGCCCAGGGCATCGTCCGGTCGTCGAAGCGGTCGGTGAACATCTCCGACGCGTGGTCGAGGATCGGGCCGTAGTCCCCCAGGTGCTCGTCCAGGGACGGGCCGCCCGGCTCCAGCCGCACGAAGACGAAGCGGCCGCGCGCCGCCACCTCGAACCGCCTCAGCGCCAGCCGCTCGCGCTGTGCCCGGTCATAGCCGAAGAAGCTTTCGTTGCCGGGGATGCCGACCGGCACGCCGTCGCCGTTGTAGGTCCAGCCGTGGTACGGGCAGGTCGCGCGCCCGTTGCCGCAGGGCTTGTCGTGAATCTTCGCGAAGCGGTGCGAACAGACGTTGTGCAGCGCCCGAAGCGCGCCGCCGACATTGCGCACCATCACCGACGTGCCGGCCAGTTCGGCCGTGATGTAGTCGTTGTCGTTCCGCAGATCGTCGGTGAAGCCGGCGAACAGCCAGCTGCGCCGGAAGATGCGCTCCACCTCGCGCGCATAAACCTCCGGGTCGTGGTAGGCGGCGGGCGCGACGGCCTCCTCCAGCCTGGGCGGCGTGTTCGCGGCGGCCGTATCAACCATTTGGACACCCCCAGGATCTAGCATCGGCGACGCTCTCCTGTTACGCCTGGGAGAGTTCGGGTTTCAAGGTCCGCCGCCGGGTCCGCCGCCGCGTGCGACAATCGGGACGGCGGAAAAGCGGAGGCATCATGGTCAAGGCCGTCGTCGACGGGGTGCGGATCGCCGGTGTCCGGGCCGCCGTGCCGCAGCGCCGCCACTCCTTCCTGGAGGATCCCACCCCCTTCACGCGCGAGGAGGCGGAGAAGCTGTGCGCCTCCACCGGCGTGCGCGAGCGCCGCATCCTGCCCGCCCACCTGTGCGCCTCCGATCTGTGCGTGGCCGCCGCGGAGGGGCTGCTGGAGCAGCTCGGCTGGGATCCGGCCAGCGTCGACGTGCTGGTCTTCGTTTCCCAGGATGCCGACTACAACCTGCCGGCCACCGCCTGCGTGATGCAGAAGCGCCTGGGCCTGTCCACCTCGGCCGCCTGCTTCGACGTGGCGCTGGGCTGCTCCGGCTTCGTCTACGGCACGTGGATCGCCGCGCGCCTGCTGTCCGGCCTCGTGCCGGAGCCTGGACGCGGCCGGGCGCTGGTGCTGTGCGGCGACACATCGTCGCGCCACCTGCGGCCCGACGACCGTGCGACCCTGCCACTGTTCGGCGACGCCGGCTCGGCCACCGCGCTGGAACGCGCCGACGACGCGCCGCCCATGCACGTGGTGGTCGGCACCGACGGCGCGGGCGCGCCGCACATCCGCATCAAGGCCGGCGGCCGCCGCCACACGCTGGTCCCGCCGGGCACGCCGCGCACGGCCGAGGAGGAGGCCCAGCTTTTCCACGACTCCCGCCTGACGCTAAACGGGGCGGAGGTTTTTTCCTTTACGCTCAAGGCTGTGCCACCGCTTGTTCGGGAAGTGCTTGAACTGGCCGGCACCACGGCGGACGCGGTGGACTGGGCCGTGCTGCACCAAGCCAACAAATTCATGCTCGATCACCTGCGCAAGAAGACGGGTTTCGCCGAGGAGCGCTTCGTGGTGGACATGGCGGAGTTCGGCAACACCAGTTCCGCCTCCATCCCGCTGGCGATCAGCCACCGCCTGGGCGAGGATCTGTCGGCGCACCGCTGCAAGCTGCTGATGGCCGGCTTCGGCGTGGGCTGGTCGTGGGGGGCGCTGGTCGGCGACATCGGCCCCATCCCGCCCGCCCGGGTGATCGAGATGCCGGACGATTGGCTGCCGATGAAGGTGTAACTGGTGCGGCGGATGAGAGCGTGCCGGATAAAGGCGCATTAAGTTTTCACTAGGCGGGCCAGTGGCAGGAATTCTCATACAATGACCCAACAATCCCACGCCATCATCAACCCCATGGACCAGACGGGCCGGCATGTGCTAGTGACAGGTGCATCATCAGGAATCGGCCGCGCGACGGCGGAACTGATGGCGGGGCTCGGTGCCCGGTTGACGCTCGGAGGCCGCGATCCGGGAAGGCTGGAGGAAGCGAGAGCCCGCTTGCCGGGAAGCGGCCATAACATCAGGCCCTTCGACCTAACTCACCTTGACGATGTGCCTAGCTGGCTGAAGAGCATTGCCGAAGCCCACGGGCCACTGGATGGGCTGGCGCATTGCGCCGGTATCCAGGAGACGCGCCCCATCCGCTCTTTCGAGGCGGTGGCGTTCCACAGGATCATCGACGCCAACCTTGGCAGCGCTCTCGCCTTGGCGAAGGGTTTCCGACAGAAGGGTGTGCACGGCGGGCGGGCAGCTCTCGTCTACGTCTCGTCAATCGCTGGGCAGATCGGTACGCCCGGCAATGTGATCTACGCTGCTAGCAAGGGCGGAGTTCAGGCGGCCACGAAGGGCCTAGCGCTCGAATTGCTGCGCGATGGCATCCGCGTGAACTGCGTGGTGCCGGCGCTGGTCGAGACGGAGCTGGTTCGGCAGGCACGCCTGAAACTCACCGAGGAACAGTTCGCACGGATGATTGACCATCAGCCCATGGGGCTTGGCCAGCCTGACGATGTGGCGCATGCCATTGCTTTCCTGCTGTCGGGCGCCAGCCGCTGGATCACCGGGTCACTGCTGGCGGTCGACGGTGGCGCGCTGGCCTATTGAAACGCGGGAAGAACCAGGACCAATGTCGCGGAAAGCAGCTCTTATCACCGGCGTCACAGGGCAGGATGGCGCTTACCTTGCCGAGTTCCTGCTCGAGCGCGACTACATCGTGCACGGCGTGAAACGGCGCGCCTCGACCCTGAACAGCGAACCCGTCGACCACCTGTACCGGGATCCGCACGAAACGGATACGCGCTTCTTCATGCACTACGGCGATCTAACCGATGCAACCAACCTGATCCGCATCATTCAGGACGTCCAGCCGACCGAGATCTACAATCTTGCGGCTCAACGCCATGTTCAGGTGAGTTTCGAGACGCCGGAATACACCGCGAACGCCGATGGCCTCGGCACCTTGCGCCTGCTCGAGGCCATTCACATCCTGGGAATGAAAGATCAGGTTCGCTTCTATCAGGCATCGGCGTCGGAATTGTTTGGGTCGTCGCCGCCCCCGCAGAATGAGCACACGCCGTTCCACCCGCGCAGTCCCTATGCGGCGGCCAAGCTGTATGCTTACTGGATCACTGTGAACTACCGAGAGGCTTACGGCATACATGTCTCGAATGGCATCCTGTTCAACCACGAAGGGCCGACACGGGGCGAGACTTTTGTGACCCGCAAGATCACGCGCGCCGTAGCCGCCAAAGAGGCTGGGCTTCAAAAACAGCTTCACCTCGGGAATCTGGATGCCAAGCGCGACTGGGGACATGCACGCGATTACGTTGACGGATGTGGCGCATCGTTCAGCATCACACCCCCGACGATTTCGTGCTGGCAACCGGCGAGCCGCACACTGTACGGGAATTTGTCGAGTTGGCATTCGCGCAGACTGGCCGTCCCATCGAATGGTGTGGCGAAGGACTCGGCGAGATCGGCGTTGAGGCGGCAACGGGAGAGGTGCGTGTTGCCATTGATCCGCGCTACTTCCGGCCATCCGAAGTGCACCACCTCCGCGGCGATCCGAGCAAGGCCCGGACGATGCTCGGCTGGCGCCATCGCATCGATCTGCACGAGATGGTCCACGAAATGGTCGGCGCCGACCGCGCGCACATCTTGAACCGCTCGGCCCGCTCGAGCGGAGAGTAAAACCTTTCTCTGGCTCCTTGTACAAAGTAGGCAAAAATGTTCCGCTTTCGCCGTCCCAAGATCGACGATGCCACCACACTGCTTGAATGGCGCAAGCTGCCTGACGTGACCAAATACATGTTTACCGATGTCGAACACGGCATCGCAGAACAGGAAGCCTGGCTACGCCGATGCGAAACACGTGACGACATGCGTCACTTCATCATCCAACACGAGGGACGGCCTGTCGGCTATCTCGCCTTTGCGCAGATCGACAGGAATAATCTACATTGCTCTACGGGACATTACTTTGCGGCAGCGCAGGATCGCAGACTACTTGGAGGTTTCATGCACGCCTTCATTATGGATTATTGCTTCTATGCCCTCGGCATGAACAAGGTTGTGAATTCTTTCATGGAAGGCAACACCAAGGTCCTGAAGTTGCAGACCATCCTGCGCTACCGGCCCGTCGGGGTGTTCAGGGAGCACGTGCGCAAGTACGGCCGCTGGCACGATGTCCATGTTTTTGAAATGCTGAAGCGAGAGTGGGAAACGCACCCGCGTCCCTTCCCGCGCGAGGTGACTCTGGCCGCCTACGAGCCTTGAGCAGACAACAAGGCCGAGAAAGCGCGGGCGATCCGCGATGCCCCGTTCCCATCGACCAGCGCGCGGGCAGCATTGCTCATCGCGTAGCGGCGGCCGGGATCGTTCCACAACGCTATGGCCCGCGTTGCAATCTGCGGCACCACGTCGCCATGCCTCGCGTCGATCAAGTCAAACCAGTCGTGCCCCGCTGCCGCGGCGGATGGCGCCTGATTGTCGGCGATGAGCACCGCCAAGGTTGCCACGCCCAGTGCAGCCAGTTCCGCCATAGTGCCGCCGCCGGCGGAAATGGCCAGCCCCGCCCGTGCCATCAACTCGCCCATCCGCAGGGTATCACAGTGGACGTCAACGCACTCGAAGCGCTGCGCAGCCGTAACGATCTTGATTGTTTGTAGGTTGCCGGACCCGACGACGACCTCCAGACGGCATCCGGCAGGCAGCCGGGGCGCCAAGTGCTCGATGCAGGGCAAGGTGAGGCCAAGCGGGTCGGAGCCGCCGAATGTCAGCAGAAGAGAACGACGCTCGCGGATGTCGCTTAGCGGCTTTTGGGCCGCCACTTGGATTTCCCGGCGCAAGGGGGCATAGCCGGGTCCCAGCAGCAGCGCCGCCGCAGGGGCGCTTCGCGCGTACATCGCGGGGGTAGCCTGGATGGACGGGTTGACCACCACATCGGCATACAGCGCCGGAAGTTCGGCTAGATCGTCGAAGATCAGCACCCGCCGCCGCGCTGCCGCCAGACCGGCCCGATATCCCACATCGAACTGGTAGCCGTCCAGCACCACACCGCCCACTTGAAGCGCATCAATCAAAGCCAGCGTTGCCGACAGGTCTTCGCGGCTGCCACCCACGTAGGGAATCGCGTGATAGCCGAGGCCCGCGGCACTCAGCCTCGCCAAAACGGCGTCCGCCGGCCGCGCGATCGTGAAAACCGGTTGCTGCCCTTTGTCGAGTAGCGCCTCCGCCAAGGCGAAGCAGCGCATCACGTGGCCATTCCCAATAGTCGGAGATGCATCGGCGCGAATGAGAATTACCGCCATGTCCGCGATTCACAGCCTTTGTCGGGGCAAACGAAGCCTCTCACCTCGCCGCCGCATCGTGTCCGCCTGGGCCAACGAGCGTCCCATGCACGCTTCGAATGCCTCCAGATCCCGCTGCCCGGACCAACTTTCGGCCGCAGCATGCGCCGCGTGCGAAAGCCGCTCCAGTGTGGCGCGGTCGGCCACAAGCG
>Ga0196976_1000508_pt1 | contig 24293 bp, 23 predicted proteins | sample S3v_513CmetaG_FD_148644 | JGI IMG/M metagenome (GOLD analysis project Ga0196976, IMG submission 148644) | Soil microbial communities from Anza Borrego desert, Southern California, United States - S3+v_5-13C | ecosystem: Environmental > Terrestrial > Soil > Desert | place: USA: California...
CTGCGTGGCCTCGCGATCGCCGAGCAGATCGACGGGATGGTTGATCTCGGCCAGGAGTCGGCCTGCCCGGACGGACGGGAACCGCGCTTCGACATCGTGACGCTGGATTCCATAACGGCCATCGCCTCGGACGAGAATGAGGAGCGTGCGCGGGCGCTGCGCCCGGCCAACGGCACGGATCCGCCACGCGGCACCCTGCGCACCATGGGGCTGGCCCTCATCGACCGCTGGCGCCAGAACCACGTGATCGCGCGCCACGTCGTGGCGGCCAGCCAACCGACTGAAGAGACCCCCTCGACGGGAGGCTTCAGAAACGGCATCCTCTTCGACGCCTCGGACCTGACCGTCGGATACAAGCTCGATGTCGGCGTGCTCTCCAAACGCGACCCGAAGAATTCGCGTCGGCGCTGGCACACGCTCATGCGGCGCAACGTAGCGTTCCGTCTCGGCGCCGGTGACGGCACCGGCGAGGAACCGCCCATCGACAAGGCCATCGACCATCTCTACCCTGACAAGCTGGCCCGTCTGCGCGCGGACGACGGCATGCTGACCGTTGCCGCCGCGTGGCGCGAGGATCTAAAGATCCCCAAGGCGCACATGAAGAGGGCCGTCTTTACGGAGGAAATCATCGGGGCGTGGCGCGGCGACCCCCTCGGGCTGGCCTGCACGCCGACCGAGACGACGCTGGACGCCCGCGACCTGAAGATCGGCATGGTGTTGTCGCTGCCAACCAACCGGGGCGACCAGGACTTCACACCGCCACCGCTGCGGTTCGGCTGGCGTTACCATTTCGGGCTGCGTGCGGTCTATGCGGGGGGCGTGTCCATTCCTCTGGAACGGGCGCTTGGCCATTACGAACGGAGCCATGACGGCAAGCTGGTGCTGCCGCCGGTCTCCGAACCGGGGCGGATCTATCGCCGGCACGAGCGCATCGACACTCCCATCCTTGCCACGCCGGAATGGGCCTTCGTCGCCCCTGGCACCCAGCCGGTCCGGAACCGGAACAAGGAGGTCCAACTGCCCAGGCGGACCACGGCGGAGCAGACGAGGCGCATGGTCGTGCGCACCATCCGGGACAGGGACAACGCCCGGCTGCTTGGCTTGGCCGAACCGAAGCAGGGCGGCACGGCGCAGGAGGCGCAGATTGCCCGCCGCGTTTTGATCCCACCCGCTGTTGGGCTGGACTTCGCCAGCATGCACGGAGTGTTCGACGACGGCGCCGAGATGGAAAGGAATGTAGTACGGCTGGAGCCCCGCTGGCTGCGCTCTGGCCAAGCGGAGCCCGATGAGATGGTGGCGGTGGAATGGGTCCCTCGGTGGGATCGCCAAGGAAGCGAGCCACGTCAGGTCTGGACGAAGGAGCACGTCGCCTGGCGGCGGACGGTCATCGCGTCACGCCCCAAGGGCGGCCTGTCGTGGGTCGACTACAACGCGGCGTGGGGTGGCTTCCCGATCTTCCGCATGAAGCACGCCCGTTCATCCGCGCCGGATCCGCAGGAGGGCGCGCCGGTCCCGCTGCCGTCGCCGGAGTTGACGGATCTGGGGGAAATCGTCGATCGCGGGGACTCGATTCCACTGACCTTCTCTGGTCCCGGCAACATCAAGATCAAGGCCGATCCGGAATGGAGCGCCCGGTCCGGGGTGCCGTCCGGCTCCGCCGTGTTCCGGCCACTGAACGGTGGGCGCGCCAAGGAGCCACGGCGCACGCCGTACTATCCCGACCCAGCCGCCACGCACCTCGTACTCCAGGTCGAGGTCAAGGGCGGTGAGCGGCAGGCGCTCTTCGTCCAGTTCTACGGCGGCGAAGCCAGAGAGAACACACCAAAACCCCCGCAATATCCCCATGTCATACCGGTGGTTCTGGACGTCGTCCGGCAGAGCAATGGTCCGCGCGCGCTGATCGCCTTCGCAGATGGCAAGCGCAATAAGGTGTGGGCATACAGCGACAAGGCTTCGTTGGACCCGCTGCACGCTGGGGCCGGCGGCGCAGCCCCGGCGGTACGTCACGTGATCGTGCAATTGCAGCCGGGTGAGGAGGCAACGATCCGGGCGTGGTGCATCCCAAGCCCGGTGTTCCTCCAATTCATGTTCGAGGGCACGGAGTCCGCGGCCGCGCTCGCCGTAGCCTGCGGCTGCGGCGCCGGCGGTATACCCCCCGACCCGGCCGCCGTCAACCGGGCGTGCCAAGCCGGGATGGCCGCCCTGTGCGGCGATCCGCCAGCCAAGTCTGATGGGGCACCGCCGCCTGCCGGTTCGGTGTGCGGGCAGGGCGTGGGCGGACTGCGGCTGCCCACCCAGAGCGAGATCAACAAGATCGCGGATCGGGTCCACCGCTTTATGCAGGAAAATCCGATGACGGAGATCGCCGCCGTGGAGGAGATCGAGGCGGTGCACGCCGTCGACCTTCCCGAGGATGAGCCCACCTTTGTGGCCGACGCGCAAGCGCCCGTCCGGCTATTGCGCGTTCCTGCCAGTCGCATTCAGGCGATCCTGACGGCTAAGGCAGGAACCGAACCGCTGCGGGATCCAAGGCGTTGGAGCTTGAAGGAGCAAGTCCCGGAAGCGGTGGACGTGCTGCTATCCGGGCGGGTGCGCCTGCACGGCCCGACAACGGGGGCGATCGAGATCCTTGCAACCACCGCCGCCGCGGCCCGCGGGCGGTTCGACGACACCGGTCGTGGCCGCAGCCGCGATGATCGAGCCCGCGGCATCTGGCCTCAGCCGGACGGGCGGGGCCTGACGCGCCCGGAGGAGGTGTTTGGCTTTCTCCCCCATTCGGACGGCCGCGTCACCCTTCGCCGTGAAACGGTGCCCCTGTTGCGAATCGAAGGTTTCGGACCAAAAATCAATGAGATCGACCTTCTGCAAGCGCAAGAATGCGCGGCACACGGCGGCGACATTCGTGCCTTGCGTTTCCCCTTCCCCGACGGCCGCGCGCGCTATGTCGAGCTGTCCGTCGTAGCTGTGTCGCGACATGGAAGCGTTCTGCGCACCCGTTACGACGAGCTGCCGGAAATTCTCACCACCCCCCAGCCGCAACGTCCAGAGTCTAGGCCGCCCCCCTCCGCGACACAGTACGGCCCGCCGAGGATGGCCGACGCGCGCCTCACCTCAGCGGCACGCCATTCTCGGGGGCTGTGGCTCCCCGCAACCGTCCGGCCCGCCCGCATCGTTCCACTAAGCCTGATTCCGTCGTTCCGCTGGAGTGAGGCCGTCAGTTCCACCGCGGGTAAGGACATCGCTGGCGACGGCGTCGGCGTCACCACTCGCGGCCGGCTAGGGCGAGAGGTGAGCGTGACGCGCCGGCCCAACATTCGCGTCCGGATGCAACGTCCCTGGTTCAGTTCCGGAGAGGGCGAGCGGATCGGCATCGTCCTGTGGCCGCCGCATCTTTTCGACCTGGACGCACAGGATGTCCGGCAGGACGTGATCCGGGAGCTTGTGCCGGGCGCCCCACCCATCCAGCTCAACGACCTGCCGGACGATGGAGGCAACGTCCTGGGGCTGCAGGATGCCGACCTCGGTCCTGGTGGTGCCTGGGTGACCCGCTGGGGTGCGGATCCGATCCGCCCCGGCAACCTGCCGCAAGGCTGGCTGCTGTCCCCCGACAACTTCAAGCGGCTTCACTGGGGGCCGGAAGCCGACTGGACGAACCCACCAGGGGAGGAACTGACGGACGGCGTGATCGTCCCGCATGCGCTCATGCCCGTTCCGCTCAGCATGGATGCCTTGGAGTCGCGTGCGGTCAGCCCGCCCGGCGGCTTCATGTCTGTGACGTTGGTGACCTACCAAGCGTTGTTCGATGCCGAGCAGGAAATCTGGTACGCCGATGTTGAGTTGAACGCGCTGGGCGTGGACTCGCCTTTCGTCCGCATGGGCCTCGTGCGCTACCAGCCACATGCGCCGACACCGCTCCGTGTTTCCGAGCCGACAATAGGCTGGACCCAGATCCTGCCAGTCCGAACAGTGAAGGCCATCGCGGAGCCCGACGGTCCGGAGACGACCCGCATCATCGTCAGGGCATCAGGCGCCGCCCGTGAACGTGGTGACAAGGGATCCATTCCCGAGACGAGTTCCGCGCAACGCTCCGTCATGCGGATGATGCTCGTGCGCCGGCACAAATCCGACGGTCAGGATCACGGGGAAACGGTGGTCGCTGAGGCGCTGGCCCGTTCGTCCATAGACGACAACGGCGTTCGCGAATGGTGTGAGGAATTCCAAGTAAGGACTTCGGACTTCCGGGCCAGAGGCTTGGCATGGCTAGTCTATGTTGAGGAGGTCGACCGCCTGCGCCCGGCCACGTACGTCGATGAGCCGCGTCCTGACACCGCAGCCGATGATGATTTCGCAGAAACCGGTCCCCGCTTTGCGGCGATGCTCGATCTGGAGGAGATCCGGCACGGGTAGGGAGATTGGAAAGATTCTGTCATATATTAGTGCTTAAGTATGCACAGAAAGCGGTGCTCTGGCCCCATTTTCCGGCGAGATTGGGGTGGAGCGAATCTTCCAGATTGAATGATCGGGAGAACGGTTTGTGTGTAAGCGTCTCTGTGGGCTGCCTTATCGGTTGCTGGAGCCCCTCATGCCGCCCGCCAAGCCGGGAGGGCAACCGCGGTCGGTGGAATGCGCCGCTTGCTGGATGGTCTCTTCTACGTGGTCCGGACCGGCCGCCCCCTCCGGCGTTTCCGAAGTGGCAGACGGTGTACTGGCACATGCGGCTGTTCCAGCGTACGGGCGTCTGGAAAACGATCCGCCACCACCTGCTGGTCATGCTGAGCGAGCGCGAAGGGCGTGAGGCCAGCCCGAAGAACTGCCGGAGGTTTCCGAGACCATGGCCACCCTCGCCATGATCCGCCTCATGCTCCACCGCCTCTGCGGGACGGTGAAGGGTAAGCCGCTCCATCCGTTCGATAGCTGGCTGAGCGAGGCCGAGGTCAATGTGCTGGCAGGGATCCGCCGCATTGAGGAACCGGTGCGCGCCGCGCTGAGCGAGCCATGGAGCCGCGGCTAGAGCGTTTCCGATCGAGCTGAATCGGAGAGGTTGGGGGATTCACAAGGCCCGTCGGATCGGCGAATCTGGGTGTGTGGTTGAACGGCCCGGAGCTGGACATGGCGGCGCCCTATTCGCAAGACCTCAGAGATCGCGTTGTCGCGGCGGTGTCGGGCGGCTCGTCGGCGCGCGCCGCCGCGGCGCGCTACGGGATCAGTGAAAGCATAGCCATCCGCTGGGCACAGCGCTTGCGCGCGGAGGGGCATGCCGCGGCGCGGCCGATGGGCGGGGATCAACGCTCGCGCCTGACCGGCCACCGCGACGCGGTGCTGACGCTGATCGCCCATCAGCCCGATCTGACGCTGGAGGAGATCCGCGCCGCGTTGAGCGCCCGCCATGAGCTGAGCGTCGGGCTTGGCACGGTGTGGCGCTTCCTCAAGGCGCAGGGCCTCACGCTCAAGAAAAAGCCTGCACGCGGTCGAGCAACAGCGCGCTGACGTCGCCGAGGCGCGGCGCGCCTTTATCCGCCGCCAGCCGGCGCTCGATCCCGAGCGCCTGGTGTTCCTCGACGAGACCTGGGCGAGCACCACCATGGCACGGCGCCGGGGCCGGTGTGTGCGCGGCTTGCGCCTGCTGGCTCCCGTCCCGCATGGGCATTGGAAGACGACCACGCTGATCGCCGGCCTGCGCACCAGCGGCATCACCGCGCCCTATGTGCTCGACGGGGCGGTCAACGGAGTGATCTTCCGCGCCTACGTCGAGCAGGTCCTGGCGCCGACGCTGAGCGCCGGCGACATCCTCATCCTCGACAACCTGCCCAGCCATAAGGTCGCCGGCGTGCGGGAGGCGGTCGAGGCGCGCGGCGCCCGGATCCTCTACCTGCCGCCCTACAGCCCCGACCTCAATCCCATCGAGCAAGCCTTCGCCAAGCTCAAGGCTCTGCTGCGCAAGGCCGCCGAGCGGACCCGCGACGGTCTTTGGAGCGCCATCGGCCGCACCATCGATCTCTATCAGCCAGACGAATGCCGGAACCTCTTCAGAAACTCCGGCTATGCAACCTGATCGGAAATCGCTCTAGTGGGCCAGCGTGCTGTCCTTCAAGTCCGGCCGTCGTCGCCCCACCGCAATGGCCCAGCAGAGCAGCCGGCGCAGGGCCGGGGCGAAGCACGTCTCACCGGCATCGATGGCGTACTGGACGTCGCGCAGGACATGGGCGAGGCAGACCTGGTGGGTATCGGCGTGGCCCTGCTGGGCGCCCCAGCGATCCGACACCCAGCAACGCGGCCGATGCTCGCCCAGCACCTCGGTGATGACCTCGCGCCCCGGTCTCGTCGCAACCAATGACGGTGGCTTGGCGTAGCCGCTCCACGATGGCAGCCTCGGCTTGGCCGAGCGGGCGGTTCGCCCGGCGTAGCGTATTGGCGATGGCGCCCTCGCTGATGCGCAGCCCAAACAGCTCGGCCATCAGCCGGGAGAGCCGATCGTAGCCAACCGTGTGCTGGTGATGCAGATAGGCCAGCATCGCCACGATCGACGGGCCGAACGGCGACCCGGACGGCATCGTTTCGGGCGGCGTGGCGCGCACCCGGCGCCGACAGGCCGGACAGCGCTGCCCGAACAGCCGCACCCGCGTGATCACCGGCCGGATGGGCGGCAGGTCGATGTGATCATAGGCGTGACGCAGCCGCTGGGTGTCGGCGGTCACCGCCGTGCCGCAGCGGGCGCAGGCGTGCGCGTGGCAGTCCACGACCTGATCGGGATCGGCGGCCAACGCGCGCGTCACCCCGGGCCCCTTGCGTTTGCGCCGCGGCTTCTTGGGACGCGGCGGACGGTTCGCCTTCTGGCCGCGCGAGGGTGGCAGGCTGGAGTTGTTCGGCGTCTTCGGGGGCTGGTTCAGCTTCGCCTCGAGCGCCGCGACGCGCTCCAGCAGCGCCAGGATCAGCGAATCCTTCTCCTCCGGGCTCGGGCGGGACAGATCGGGGCGAGTCATGGAGAGGTTGACTCATATCCAAGCCCGCCAGGCAATGTCCCGTTAGGGGCACCCCCAACCCGGATCAAACCCGACGGCGCCCATCACCGGCCCCCCCTGAGCAATTACGGGCCGCATAATCCGGTGTCCACTCGCGCGGGGGAAGCTCACCGCGTCGCGTCAAGGAGGCGGTGGGCATGATTCACGCTCGGGAATGGCCGGGGGTCAGCCGAAGGTGTCGGCGGTGATGGCGCGGTACCAGCCTTCGCCGTACAGCGCCTCCTTGCGGCGGAATTCGGCGTCGGCATCCTTCGGGCTGACGCCGCCGGAGTTCGGCACCTCCTCCGCCACGCCTTGCGCGTTCACCCGGTAGACGCCGGCCACCGAGATGCCGTAGCCGTCGCCGATCAGGCTGTAGCAGGTGTTGATGAACTGCGGGTCGGGCAGGCTGGTGCCGTTCAGCGCGGCGACCACGGCCGCCGCCGCCACCTTTGCCTGCGCCGTGGCGCAGAAGGCGGACTTCGGCATGGCGCCGGGGATGCAGGCGTCGCCTACCACGTGGATGCCCGGCACCTTGCGCGATTCGAAGGTGCGGTGGTCGACCGGAGCCCAGCCCTTGTCGTCGGTGACGCCGGCCGCGTCGGCGATGGCGCCGGCCTTCTGCGGCGGAATGACGTTGACCACGGCGCCCTTGTGGCGCTCGCCGAACTCGCTGACCAGGACCTTCTCCTTGGGCTCGACGCTCACCACCTTGCCGTCGCGGCTGGCCGGCACCCATTCGATCAGGCCGGGGTAGAGCTTCGTCCAGGCGTCGGTGAACAGCCCTTGCTTGGAGAAGGCGTCCTTGGCGTCGAGGATCAGCAGCTTGGAGCGCGGCTTGTGCGTCTTCAGGTACTGCGCGATCAGGCTGGCGCGCTCGTAGGGGCCGGGCGGGCAGCGGAACGGGTTGGCCGGGGCGGCGATGATGACCAGCCCGCCGTCCTCCAGCGCCTGCAGCTGGCGGCGCAGCAGCGCCGTCTGCGCGCCGGCCTTCCAGGCGTGCGGCAGCACGTCGGCCGCCGGCTCGTCGTAGCCGGGCACGGCGTTCCAGCGGATATCGATGCCCGGCGACAGGATCAGCCGGTCGTAGGGCAGGGTGAGGCCGCCGGAGACGGTCACCGTCCTGGCCGCCGGGTCGACGCCGGTCGCCGCGGCGTGCACGACCTTGACGCCGTGCTTCTGGCTCAACGCGTCGTAGCGGTGGGTGATGGAGGGCAGGTCGCGCAGGCCGCCCAGCACCAGGTTGCTGAACGGGCAGGTGACGAACTCCCGGCTCGGCTCGACCAGCGTCACCTCGATGGCGGGGTCGAGGCGCCGGATGGTCTTGGCGGCGGTGGCGCCGCCGAAGCCGCCGCCGACCACGACGACGCGGGCTTTCGCGGCGCCGGTGGTGGCCGCCCGGGAGGCGGCGGGGCGGAACAGCGACAGGCCGGCACCGGCGCCGGCGGCGGTGAGGAGGGAGCGGCGGGTCAGGGAAGGCAGGCGGTTCATGGGGCGTCTCCTCACTTCACGGCGCCGAAGTGGTCGGCGATGGCCTTGATCTGCTCGGGCGTGAAGCCGGCCGCGATGCGGTTCATGACCGTGCCTTTCAGCTCGCCCGACCTGTACTTCAGCAGGAACTCGGCCACCGCGTCGGCCGGCCGGCCGTGGATGGCGGGAATGCTGCCGGGGCTGCGCCCATCGGTGCCGTGGCAGGCCGCGCAGGGCCCGGCGAGAAGCGCGCCCTCGCCGACGGACACCGCCTTCGGCGCCGTCGTTTCGGCCACCGCCGCGCCCGCCGTCATCAGGCCGGCGATCAGGGCCAGGAAGGCCGGACGCCAGGGATCGTGAAGCATTGGTTGGTTCTCCCCCTTGTTCTTTGCGTGTGAGTCCTGGCAATGCCGTCAGGCGGCGTCTTCGTCCGCGGCGAGTTCCTTGCGCAGGTGCTTGAGGGCCGGCGTGACGATCGCGATGAAATAGGCTTCGCGCAGACGGCGTTGGGCGGCACCGTTGCGCACGTAGCCGCGCGCCCCGGCGTGCAGCATGGCGGCGTTCGCCGCCCGCAGCGACGCCTCTCCGGCGGCCAGCCGGGCCTGAAGGAGGCGGCGCCGGTGTTCGGGTGCCTGTTCGTAGGGGCTGGCGGCCAGCGCCTCGACCTCGCGGGTCAGCGCGTCCAGCGTTTCGCGGATCGCTTCCGGACGGTCCGGCAGATAACGGTTGACGTGCTCCAGAGTGCGGTCGGACTGCTCCATGATGTCGAGGCAGCCGCGGATCAGGCCCAGCGCCATGCCGGCCTGCAGCAGGATGAAGCCGGGCCGGATGCGGGCGACGAAGGGTTCCGCCGGGTCGGCCAGCACATGGTCGTCGGGTACGAAGACGTCCTTGAACAGCACCGAGTACGTGCGCGTCCCGTCCAGCGCCACGAAGCCGACCTCGCCGAGCTTGACGCCCTCCCACGCGCAGTCCACCAGCGCCATGACGCGCCGGCCGCTGGCCACCTCGAAGATCGTCCCGAACAGGTGGCCGGGGCCGAGGTTCGACACCCACGGCAGTTGCCCGCGCACCACGTAGCCGCCGTTCACCGCCTCGGCCGACAGGCGCAGCGGCTCGATGCCGGACAGCGCCTTCAGGGGGTTGGACAGGCCAGTGCCGCCCAGCCGCTCGCCCCGCGCGGCGGGGCCGAGCAGGCGGTCGCGCAGCGCGTCGTTCCCGGTCGACACCAGGTACCAGACGAGCGCGTCCTGGCACCACGTGCAGAATGCGGTGGACAGGCACTCCCGCCCGACGCGCGCCATGGCGGCGATGGCCGGCGCGAGGCGGCCCGGCCGCCCGCCCGGGCCGGCGGCGTGCGCGGCAAAGGCGCCGGCCGCACCCAGGGCACGCAGCACCGCCTCGGGGTACAGCCCCTCCTGGTCGATGCGGCGGACGAGCGGCGCGAGGTCGGCGTCGACGATCCGCCCGACCTCGGCCAGGAGGTCGGATGGGGTGGCGGCAAGCGTGGCGGCGGGCATGGCCGGGCTCACGCCAGGGTCACGTCGACCGGGACCGGGCTGCGCACCGTGCCGGCCACCGGCGACCAAGCGACCGCGTGCGCGACCAGTTCGTCGAGTGCTTCGCGATCCGCCTCCGCGTCGAGCAGCACGCGCGCCCGCACGGCGGTGAAGCCGACCGGCTTCGGCCCGGTGTCGCCGGTGCCGATGTCGCCGGTGCCCCAGACCGAGGTGATGTTGATGTCGCCCTCCAGTTCCACCGCCAGCGAGCGGATAGCGATGCCGCGCGCCACCGCGTTGGCGTGGACGCCGACCGCCAGGCAGGATCCCAGCGCGGCCAGCAGCGCCTCCGACGGGTTGGGGGCGGTGTCGTCGCCCAGCAGCTGCGGCGGCTCGTCGATCACGTGGGCGGGCAGGTTGCGCACGAAGTTCAGGTGGCGGAAGCGCGCCTCGGCCACGGTGCGGACCTTGACGGTGCGGACCTGCGTCGGGTCGGCCTTGCCCTTGGCGATCAGGGCGTTCAGCCCGGCCTTGTCGATCGGGGCGAGGGACGCGGTGAGGGTGGTTTCGGTCATGGAAGGCTCCTTGGAGGGAAAGGTCAGGTGGTGCGCAGCCAGGCCGTGCGGCGGATCAGCGCCACGCACAGCCCGTCGAGCGCGAAGCCGATGGCGCCGATGGCCAGCACGGTGGCGGCCAGACGGTCGTATTGCAGGGTGTCGCGGGCGTCGTTGATGGCGTAGCCGAGGCCGGAGGTGACGCCCAGGAACTCGGCCGGGACCAGCACCACCCAGGCCACACCCAGCGCCAGCCGGATGCCGGTCAGGATGTCGGCCGCCACCGCCGGCAGCACGACGGTGGTCAGCAGGTGCCGCGCCCCGGCGCCCAGGTTGCGGGCGACCTTGAACCAGTGCGGGTCGACCTTGCGCAGGCCGGCGGCGGTGGCGAAGGTCACCGGCCATACGGCGGCGGCGGCGATCAGGAAGACGATGGCGCCGTCCCACGTGGGGAAGGCCAGCACCGCCACCGGCATCCAGGACAGGGGGCTTATCATGCGCAGGAGCTGGAACGGCAGGTGCGTCACCGCGCTGGCCGCGGGCGAGCGGCCGAGCAGGATGCCCAGCGGCACGCCCAGCGCCACGGCGATGGCCAGCCCGCCGCCGACCCGCCGCAGGCTGGGCACCGCCATGCCCCACAGCTCGCCTCGCCGCAGCATGCCGGCGAGCGCCGCCAGCGCCGGTCCCGGCGCGAAGTCGGCGAAGGCCGCCGTGCGCGGGTTGCCGGCCACCAGCGCCGCACCCAGCCACCACGCCGCCAGCAGCAGCGCCAGGCCGGCCGCGGCACAGGCGGCCTGCCGTATGAAGGAGGCCGCGCTCACGGCGACAGCACCTCCTGCCGGTCGAAGGGATCGCCGGGGTTGACGCTGGGATCCGCCTTCCACTCGGGGAAGCGGTCCAGGGCCCGGCGCACGAAGTCGTAGGCCACGAGGTCACGGGCCACGGCGTCCGGATCCAGGCGGTCGAGGAAGGTGCGGTCGCCGCCGACCACCGTCTTGCCCATCGCCTCGACGATCAGCTTCGTGGCGCTGGGGTAGGGCCAAGGCTGGAAGTCGATGCGCCCGTTGCCCCAGGCGGCGCGGTTGCGGTTGGCGCCGCTGGCGGCGTAGGCCGGGTCGTCGTAATGGCCGATCGCCCGCTCGATCACCGCCGCCGGCATCGGCAGGTAGTTGCGGCCGTCGGCGGACAGCAGCTTCGCCACGTCCTTCTTGTTGCGCGAGGCGTGGATCTCGGCGCGGACGACGGCGTTGACGACCTTCTGCGTCCACTCCGGGCGGCGGGTGGTGTTCTCCTCCTGCGTGGCGACGACGCAGCAGGGATGATTTTTCCAGATGTCGCCGGTGAAGCGCAGGATCCGCCCGCCGGCCTTCAGCTCGCCCAGCGCGTTGAAGGGTTCGGCGACGATGTAGCCGTCGATCTTTCCGGCGGCCAGCGCCGGTGGCATCTCCGGCGGCTGCAGGATCTGCAGGTTGACCTCGTCGGGCGCCAAGGCGTCGCCCTGCGGCTTGATCACCGGCTTCAATCCGGCCGAGCGCAGCGCCAGCTGCAGCACGATGTTGTGCATGGAGTACCAGAAGGGCACGGCGATCTGCTTGCCGCCGAGGTCCGCGAAGGACGTCACGCCGCCCTGCCCGGCGACCACCAGGGCGGAGCCGTTGGTGTGGCCCCACGCCAGGATCTTCACCGGCACGTTGTTGTTGTAGCGCATCCACACCGGGATGGGCTTCAGCAGGTGGACGAGGTTGAACTTTCCGGCGGCGAACCCCTCCACCATCGGCGCCCAGCCGCGGATAAGCGTGGGCGGTTCGACCTTCAGCCCCTCGTCCTCGAAGAAGCCCAACGCGTGGGCGACCAGCAGCGCGGTGGCGTCGGTGATGGGCAGGTAGCCGATGCGCACCACCTCGTCGTCCGGCGCCTGGGCGCGCGCCGGGCCGCCCGCCAGGAGCGCGGCGAGGCCGCCGGCCGCCATCCAGTCCAGCACGTGGCGGCGGGTGGGACGGGGGCCGAAGGGGCCGGTGCCGGGACCGCAGCAATCATCCATGGTGTGTCTCCCGAAAGCGGGCCTCAGGCCGACGGCGCGGCGAGGCCGAAGAGGGCGCCGAAGCGGCGCGGCAGGGGGGTGTCCGGCACGCTTTCCGCTGCACCGGCCGCCTCGAACGGCGCCAGCAGGGCGTCGCGGCAGGCCCGGAAGGCGGGATCCTCGCGCCGCCGCTCGGCGGGCAGCGCGATGCGCACGTCGGCGGTGACCCGGCCGGGGCGCGGCGCCATCACCACGGCGCGGTCGGCCATCAGCACCGCCTCGTCCAGGTCGTGGGTGACGATGACCAGCGTCAGGCCGAGCCGGCGGGCGATGGCCCGCACCTCGTCCTGCAAGGCCGCGCGGGTGAAGGCGTCGAGGGCGGAGAACGGCTCGTCGAGCAGCAGCAGCTCCGGTTCGGTGGCGAGCGAGCGGGCAAGCGCCACCCGCTGCTGCTGACCGCCGGAGAGGAGTTGGACGTTGTCGTCCGCGTGCCCCTCCAGGTGGACGAGCGCCAGCAGCGCCTCCGCCCTCTCCCGCGCGGCGCGCCTGCCGACGCCGGCATAGCGCAGGCCGAGCGCCACGTTCTCCGCGGCGCTCATCCACGGGAACAGCGACGGCTTCTGGAACATGACGTTCCAGCGCGCCGACGGGCCGGTGACGCGGTGCCCGCCGACGTGGACGCTGCCGCCGGCAGGATGCAGCAGGCCGGCCAGGATGTGCAGCAGCGTGGACTTGCCGCAGCCGCTGCGCCCGACCACCGCCACCGCCTCGCCATGCGCGACAGTCAGGTCGATGCCGGACAGGACCGGCGGGCGGCCTCTGCGGAAGGCGTGGCTGACGTTCCGGACGACGACGTGCGGTGTGTTGTCGGCTGACGTGGTCATGCTCGTCTCCGGTCGGGTTCGGCCCGCGTTTCGACGGCCTCCTGGCCGGCGTCGGGCACGGGCCGGACGCGCCAGCCGGCGCGGCGGAAGGCGATGCGCCGGCCAAGCGGCGGCGCATCGCCCAAGCCGGCCGCCAGTTCCGCCTTTTCGGTGAACGGCAGCAACGCGAGGTCGGCCAGGGATTCCAGGCGCGGGTAATGGCGCGCGCCGGCCTCCCACTTGCGCCGGCAGAAGGGCACACGCCGGGCCAACGCCGAAAGCTGCCGGCGCAGCAGCTTCAGGTGGATCGCGTCCAACTCGTCCGGTGTGGCGTATTCGAGCGGGTGTGGCATCGGTCCCTCGTCCCCTGTGGGTTCGATGCGGAATTCCGGCGCCAAAAGTCTATTTCGTCAATAGAGAATCGCGAACGATAAACGTGAAATCAGGATAAATTATCTACTTTACAAATAGGCAATTGAGCGCCACCCTTGCTCAGGAGCCACCCGATGGGAACAGGGAGAGACAGGTTCCGCTGCAAAGTTTGACGACGGGTGCGGCGGGCCGCAGGATCGGTGCCGTCAGGCGGCCGCGCCCGACAGGGTGGCGATGAAGGTCGTCTGGGCAGGCATGCCGTTGGCGGGAACGGCGGCGACATGCCCCTTGCGCGCCATCGCCGGGCACTCGCAGCCGGCGATCGTCCGGCGCGCGGTGTGGAAGCTTTTGCGGTGTGGAAGCTCTTGAAGCCGAGCCCCGGCCGGACCCGCCGCTTGATCCGCCGGTGATCCTGTTCGACGATGCGGGTCAGCGCACCGCACACAGGATCACCGCGGCCGTGATCTGCCAGCCCTTGAAGGGGCTCTTCTTGGACCGTATGACCTTGCCACCCCCGCCGCCGAAAGCGGCCGGGTTCTACCCGATCCCACCCAGCCGCAAGCGCTGCAACAAAACCCCCCCGGAATGCGACGCGGTGGCCGTGTCATACCGGCGGCGCTTGATGGCTTCCAATTGAGCGCCGCCGGTAAAACCCGACAGATCAATGCGATAGCTCTCGCCCTTTGCTAAGCAAAGGGCTGCCGCCAGCGCGTTCAGAATGAAAGCGCGATAGGCATTGATTGAAAGGATGATACGGACGGCGCCTTCAGGCGCCGTCCGTATCATCTGACAACCGCGCCAGGATTCCGGGGCGAACCACACCCAAAGGCAGCGCCGCCTTCAAAAAGTTGGCGGCCTGGTCGTGTATTATCCAATTCGCGACAGTTCAGGCGTCCTATCCGCGGACGCAGGCTGAACATCCGCCTTGCCGCGCATTTCCGTCAGCATCTCGCGGATGTGCTTCACGTCGTTCTCGATCATGGCGAGGCGCACCTCGCTGCTCTCCTCGGTGACCTCGACGCCCTGTTCGCTCATGCGGGCCCGGGCGTCCTCTTCCTTGGCGTCCTCCATGGCGCCCACGATGATGCCGAACAGCAGGTTCAGCGTCGTGAAGGTCGTGAAGATGATGAAGATGACGAAGAACGGCCAGGCGCCCGGCTTGTGCTCCAGCACCTTGTCGGCGATGTCGGGCCAGCCTTCCAGCGTCATCATCTTGAACAGCGTGAACAGCGACGCGCCAAGGCCGCCGAACAGGTCGGGGTTGGTGTCGCGGAAGAAGTTGGTGCCCATTACGGCGGCCACGTAGTACATGACCAGCAGCACGCCGGCCACCGACGCCGCGCCGGGGATGGCCTTGAACATGCCGCTGACGACCCGGCGCATGGCGGGCAGCGCCGTGGCCAGACGCATCAGCCGCAGCACGCGCAGCGACCGCAGCACCGACAGCTCGCCCGACGCCGGGACCAGGGCGATGCCGACAACCAGGAAGTCGAAGACGTTCCAGCCGTCCCTGAAGAAGCCGGCGCGCAGCACGATGAGCTTCAGCACGATCTCGATGCAGAAGATGACCAGACACACATTGTCCAGCATCTCGAGCGCGTGCACCTGGCTTTCGCTGAGGCCTTCCACCGTCTGAACGCCGAGGATGATGGCGTTGACCAGGATGACGCCGATGATGGACCATTGAAAGACGGGATTGTTGATCAGATTGCGGATTGAAGAAACCATACATGCTCTCCTGGAATTCTCTTTGCCTGTCCGTAGACGGCGGTTGTTCGGGTGGTCGTGTTCGGGTGGTCGACAAGGGCGGGATCCGGGCCATCGCCACGCACGCCGGCAAGGGTAGAAAAGCGCCCCGCGTACAAGATTCCATTGACGGGACGTCAGGCACCCGCGCCGACGTCACAGGCACGACAGCCGCGCTGACCAGAGGACGCGTCCCTCACCGGCCGGCGCGGCGCTGTCCCTACCCCTTGCGGGCCCGCAAGGCCGCGAGACGGTCGGACAGGTTCGTCGACGCGGGCTGGCCGGACGCGGCGGCCAGGGCGGCGGCAATGTTGGGATCCTCCTGCTCCGGACGGGTCGGCGTCAGGAGCTTGGCCTTGGCATGGGCCGATTCGGCAGAGGCCAAGTCGCGCGCGGTGGCGTCCTGCATCGCCTTCAACGCCACGCTCAGGCCGCTGGTGGTGCTGGCCAGGCCGGCGGCGCGGCGGGCGGCTTCCGCTTGGCGTTCGGCCATCTGTCGCTGCTGCTCGGCCCGGCCCATGTCACGCTCGGCCCGCTGGAGTTGGGATTTCGCCCCCTTCAGCTTGGCACCGGCGTCGGCGTAGCTCTTTTCCAGCATTTCCACGAATTCCAAGGCGTCCGCGGCGTCCTGGGCCTCGCGGCCGACATCGGGCGCCATCTCCTCAAGCATGGCGACGATGGTGGCGAGGCTCTTTTCCAGCGACGCCTTGCGCGCCGGATCGGCCTCGACCTCCATCTGCCGCTGCAGCTGCTCGGCCGCGGCCATGCGCTGATCGGACAGCTTGCGGATCTCGTCCGCCTCCTTCTTTTCGCGTTCATACGAGGCTCGCGCCTCGGCGACCTGGACGCCAAGGTCGTCCAGGTGCTGCTCCATGGTCCGCAGTTCCGCCTCCGTGGCGGACTTGGGGTCCCAGCGCACCAGCGCCTCGACCGCGCCCTGAACGGCCTGGTCGGTCTTCACGCCGAGCAGATTGCGGATGAACGAAATCATGCACGTGTCTCCTAGGGGAACGGAATTCGGATAGGGATCAGCCCGCCATCGCGGCGGCGTTCATCAGGGCCACGGCCAGCTGGACCCCGAGCAGCGTGGCGGCGCTCGCCACGTTGCCCGCCTCGATCTGCCCGCGCAGCCCGGGGATCAGCAGGGCCGCCGCCGCGAAGGCGACCAGCTGCAGGATGAGCGCGACCACACCCCAGAGGGCGATGTCCACCACGGCATGGTTGGTGGCCAGCGTCGCCGCCAGGGGGATCGAGAGGGCGACGATGGTGCCGGCCAAGGTGATCCCGGCGGCCACGTTGCCTTCCGCCACGAGGTGGCGCTCGTTGAAGGGAGTGATCCGCATGTAGACCGCCGCCCCACCGACCAGCAGGACGAGGGTGACGGCAAACTGGCCGAGCAGGACCGGCAGGCCGGTGCCCAGCGCTTGGAGGATGGCTGCGAAGGTGGTGTCCATGGTGCTCGCCGCTGTCTTCAGGAATGGGAAGGCGTCGTCTGGATGGGGGAAGGACCGTCAGGCGAGGGACAGCGACGCCGGGTTGACGTCGATGCCGGCGGCGACCTGGACCCAGGCTTGACCATCCTGTTCGATCACCTGGACCAGGACGTACTCCGTCTCCGGCGCCGGATCCGCTGCCCCGGTGGCGGCGGCATAGAGCATCGCCTGATTGGTGGCGGTCCGGGTGCCGCGCACGGTCTCCACCGTCTCCGCCAGTTCGAACGGCTTGATCCGGCTTTGCCCCGGCGACCACGCGCGCTGGTAGAGGTTGCCGTCCTTGGTCTGGAACTCCGGCCAGCCGATCATGCCTTCCTTCTTGTCCAGCCAGAAAGCCCACTCCCCCGCGTCGGCCGGCGAGACCTCGTCGATCACCGCGAAGTAGCGGCACTCGTCGGGCACGTTGTCGGCGTTCAGATGGAGCTGGAAGAAGCCTTTGCCGCCGGGAACATACAGGCGGTAGGCCGTGACGCCGCCCGCGCGCACCGTTCCCACCGCTTCCACCCCGACCAGCCGGTCGGTGCCGCTGACCTCGGGCGCCACCACCTTGGTCGCGCCCGCGGCCAGCAGGAAAGGCGCCGGATCGACGGTCAGCGTCATGCCCAGGCGGAACAGCGACGGGCTGTAGCGCTCCCCGGACAGTTTCTGGTGGACGTAGTTGCCGAGGGTTCCGAACAGCGGCACGGCGTCTTTCTCCCTTTTTGCGTTCGCGGCCGGCACCCTGGCCGCCGCAGCTTGGCGGCGACGGCGCCAGACGAGCCAGAAAACGAGCAGAGCCGCGGCCAGCAGCAGGACGATCCACCACGTGCCGCCCATGCCGGCGCCCTGCTGCGCCGCTCCATCGGAGCGGGCCAAGTCGACCGAGACGTCGGGCGGCAAACGGCCGGGGCTGCGCGGCTCGTTCGAATAGCGCGCGACCGCGCTGTCCAGGCCGCCGAGCTTGCTCCGCAACGCGGCGTCGCCGTCCGCCAAGCGCTCGGCGTGGGTTCGCCACGCGTGGACACCGGGGTCGTCGGCGTTGTCGTGGAAAAAGGCGGCGTGGCCGGGCCGGCTCAATGTGTCCAACAGGAACCATAGAAACAGGCCGTTCCACAGCCCGAACTGCGGCGCCGATCCAATGGCATGGGGCGGTGGCGTCCAGCCGTACCGGCTCCACGGGTCAGCGCGCGTCGCTGCGGGCCGGGGAGCTGCGCTGGACCGAGGCACCCGGACGTGCGGCAGTTCGAAGGAATCGGACGACTTGGCCTCATCCGACGGGCGTGACGTCTTCGCCGCGGTTCTGCCGGGGGCCGGCGCGGCCACCGGCGGTGCGCGCTCCGTCTGCTGGCGGCTGCGGTAGTGGTCGAGCGCATCGGCGGCTGCCTGACGGCTGAACGCCTGATCGCCGGCGCTGGAGGGGCGAGTGGCCGACGAGGGCCGATCCGCAGCGGTGTTCAAGCCCGGGCGGCTGTAGCCCCCGCTCGATGGCCCCGGATCGCTCCGGGAAACGGTGATGGACGACGGCGTGCGGGGCGCCGACGGCCGGGAGTAGCCGCCGCTGCTGGCCGACGGGGTCCGCGACGACGAGGACGGCCGGGAATAGCCGCCCGATGATTTTGCCGACCGAGCCCAACTGTCCGTCGGTGTGAACGCCGTGCCGGCGGCCGACAGCGCGGAGACCGCGAGCACGGGCGCCACCAGCCGACCCGCCGGCACGCCGGCGGGATGCAGCGCCACAAGCAGGGCTAGAATCGCGGCTCGAACTGGCTGGCTTATCAGCGGACGGCGCATGCACGGCTCCACGCGGGGGAGCGACTGCCGCGACCCGTGCCGCGGCAGTTCTGCCCACTTACTTCTCGGCTGCGGCCAGCGTGTTGATCGCCTGCGCCCACAGAATGAACTTGTTCGTCGCGAGATCGCGGATCGACTTGATGCCGAACGCCGCCTTCAGCGCCTCGGCGTCCTTGTCCGACACTCCCTGGAGGGCGGCCGGCGACAGCTCAGCCACTTCCTTCAACGGCTTTTTCTCATGCGCCTTGTCAAGAACGTGCTCCAGGCTCTGATTCATTATAAACTCCATTGCAGGCAGAACATCGTAGGTCAATAGAAAGAAGCAATTTTCTTTTGTCCAGACAAAACCATCACAGTGGTGGCTCTGCCGTAAATGTCGTGGCAGAATTGTAGCGACGGCAGCAAATGTCACCCCTGTAATTTCGTATCGCCGCGCGCAACAGAACCGATATATCCGCATCGGCTTCTGATGGAATGGACGCCCCTTCGTCTCTGGTGTGTGACATCACTTGAAGGGGATTGGCTCTCTGGAGACGGAGGGGTGGAGATCGGGTAGAACCCGGCCGCTTTCGGCGGCTGGGGTGGCACGGTGATACGGCCCTGGGATCCGGTACCGCTTGGACTGTGCCCGTGAAAAGCGCCGCACCCGGCGCGAAGCGTCGCCCGGGTGCGGCGGCAGACCGGCTACTCAGCGGGCTGGAGCACACCCGCGGCGTGGCCGTGGGCCGGCGCATGGGCGTGCGCCGGACCGTGGGCCGGGCCGTGCGCGGGCGTTTCCAGCAGGCGGTTCAGGTAGCCGAGCATCACGGCCGAGACGATGAACAGCGTGTGGATGACGCACTGCCACAGCACCGCCTTCTCGTTCAGGTGATGCTCGGAGTTGACGAAGGTCTTCAGCAGGTGGATCGACGAGATGCCGATCAGCGCCATGGCCAGCTTGACCTTCATGGTGTTGGCGTTGACGTGGCTCAGCCACTCCGGACAGTCCGGATGCCCCTCCACCCGCAGGCGCGACACGAAGGTCTCGTAGCCGCCGATGATCACCATGATCAGCAGGTTCGAGATCATCACCACGTCGATCAGGCCGAGGATGAGCAGCACCGCCGCGCTCTCGTCCATGGTGGGATGGTGGAAGATCTCGGCGATCTCGTGGAAGAAGCGGTACACGTAATAGGCCTGCGCCAGGATCAGGCCGATGTAGAGCGGCGCCTGCAGCCAGCGGCTGAGGAATACGAGTTGGGCGATGCCGCGGGTCATGGCGTCGGGACGTCGGCGGCCCTGATGGTGGCCGTGGAAGTGATGCTGGCTCATGCGCGTGACTTCCTTGGGGTGCGCGTGTCCGTGCCGCCGGTCAGGCCGGAACGGCAATCTTTTCGACCACCGCGAGCGGCGCCTCGGCGCGGTACGCCGCTTCGATCTGGCCGCGGTGGAGGTGGGTGAGGCGCTGGATGGCGGCCGGTTCGGGCTCGCGGCCCCCGGCGCCATCCTTGGATTCGCGCCACGCCAGCATGGCGAGTGCCTGGGCGAGCACGTCGATCAGCCCCGGGTCCTCCTCCAGCAGGCGGGCGAGCGCGCGCCGTTCGAACTCGTAGGCGAGCACCGCCGTCTCGGCGACGACCTTGGCAACCTGCGGCTGGCAGGCGAACAGGGAACGGCGGCCGAACGATTCGGTGGAAATGAAGCGCTCGTCGACGAGCTTCGCGCCGTCGCGGTCGGTCATGGTCCGCTTTGCCATGCCCTCGCCGATGATGAACAGCGAATGCCGCCGCTCGCCGGCGTTGACGATGGTGGCGCCGGCCGCATAGTGGTGGTCGATCAGCAGTTCGGTGATGCGCTGGCAGACGTCCTCGGGCAGGGACCGGAAGACGCGGCATTGCTGGACCAGACGGAAGGTGTCCATGGACCGGTCGGCGATGCGGGCCCGGCGCGGCGACTGGATGATCTCCGACTTGGGGAAGGACACGGTGATGCCGGCGTCGCGCATGCACTGCAGGATGTTCTTGATCACCGCGTGTTCCGACTTCTTCCAGTCGGCGAAGGCGGCGATGGTCACGCCGACCTCGTAGACCACGCCGTCACGTTCCATCTTGCGCGCGAACACGGTGGGCGGCGCCACGTGCTTGACGCCGGCCGCGCCCAGCGCGGCGGCGTAAAGGATACGCTCGGCGCTCTCCACCGAGGTGTCGTAGTCGATCACCACCTCGATCAGCCGGGTCGAGCGCGTGCCGTCCAGCGCCGACAGGTTCATGATGACGGCGTTGGACAGGCTCAGGTTCGGCAGGATGAGGTTGCCCGTCGGCGTCTGCAGCGTGGTGGCGCGCCAGGTGATCTTCAGCACCTTGCCCTGCCACTTGTCGTTGATGCGCACCGTGTCGCCGGGCTTCAGCGGCTTTTCGATGTTGAGCAGCACGCCGGTGAAGGCGGCCAGCAGCATGTCGCGCAGCGCCAGGCCGATGACCATCACGGAGGCGCCGCCGGTGGCGACCAGCGCGGTGATGTCCCGCTTGAAGACGACGGCCAGGATGACGCAGATGCCGATGAAGATGACCAGCACGCCGGTCAGGTCGCCGACCAGCGGTGGGATCTGCTTGCCCGACCGCCGCTCCAGCCAGCCGTGGATGACGTCCTGGCGCACGAAGCGGGCGGCCAGCAGCGAGGCGACGAACAGGAAGGCCGCCATCAGGTACTGCACCAGCGACGCCTGGGGCAGGCCCGAGACGAAGGCCAGCGGCCGGGTGAACAGGTCGTCGAGCAGCAACACCACGCCGAGGACGGCGGCGATGGCGGCATAACGCCCGTATCGTACCGAGAAGTTGCTCATCGTGCCCCCCTTACGCCGCGACCGGCAGACGGAACACGAAGCCCGGATCGTTGGCCTTGACGGAAGGCTCCAGCGTGCCGCCGTAGAACTCGATGATGACGCGCGACAGCACCACGCCGACCAGCGGAGCCGCGTTCGGCGTCGCCGTCGGCGTGGCGCCGAGGCGTGAGAGGAACTGGCGCGATTCGTCCAGCAGCGCCTCGTCCGGCGCGCCGGCCGCCGCGAAGGCCGAGCCGCTCACCGACACCTCCAGCCAGCCGGCGTCGTTCACGCGCCCGCTCAGCGCGATCTTGCCCTGGCCGCCGCGCTGGGCGGCGTAGCCGACGAGGCCGCTGACGGCGCGGCGCAGCAGGTCGCCGTCGGCGCGCGTCGCCGGCAGGTCGGCCGGCATGGCGGTGGTGATGGCGAGCTGCGGCAGACGGCGGTAGGCGGCAACGTCCTCGTTCAGGACCTTGCCCACCACGTCCGGCAGCGACAGGAGCGGCGTGTCGGCCTTCACCAGCTTCTGGCGGAACAGCTCCAGTTGCTGGTAGTCGGCCGCCAGCCGGCCGAGACGGGTGGTTTCCGACAGGGCGAAGGCGAACCGCTCGCGCAACGCGGTGGCTGCGGCGTCGTCGGGTTTGCGCCCTTCGGCCACGGCTTCGACCGTCTGCGCCACCGACTGGAGTTGGCCGGCGACCGCCTGCAGCGGTTCGCTGACGGCGGTCACCAGGTTGGTGAAGAAGCCACGCTTGATGACGTCCACTTCCTTCAGCTTGGCGACGGCGGCGTCGCAGGCGGCGGCGCGCTCTTCCAGTTCGATCTTCTGGCGGTTGAGCGCGCGCGTCAGCCCCTCGCGCATGGAGCCGAACTTGAGCAGGCCGAAGCTGCCGACGACGGTGATGATCAGGAAGAGGATGCCGGTCTTGATCGCCACCGACTGCTGCACCTCGGCGAAGGCGTCGGTGACGTCCAGCACGTTGGCGACGACGATGGTCGGCACGCCGGAAAAGTTGACGACCGGGAAGGTCTTCACGAACACGGTCTTGCTGCCGGAACTGGCCAGCGTGTAGCCCTTGGCGCGCGGGTCGAACTCCATGCCGCGCATCGTTTCGCCGGTGATCGGGTCGGAATAGAGGTAGAAGACGTCGTTGCCTTTCCAGGCGTCGTTCTTCGGGTCGGCGGGGCGCTCCACCCGGTCCGACACCTCCTTCATCAGGCCGACGGACCACTTCAGGCCGGTGGTGGCGCCGGCGCGCTCCAGCGGGATGTCGAAGCCGGTGGCGTACTCGACGACGCCGACGTGCTTGTCCTCGACGACCACGGGGACGATGGCGCGGATGGCGATGATGCCGCCGGCCCCGGTTTCGATCGCCGAGATGCGCTGGCGCCGCTCGTTGGCGGCCACGACCGACTTGCGGAAGTTGCTCAGATCCTGCCCGAAGCTCTTGGCATCACCGGCGCGGTAGTAGAGCTTGGCCGGCGGCTGCCAGAAGTTCAGCTGGGCCACCCCGTGCGTCTTTTCCAGCGTCTCCTTGTAGAAGGGCTCCATGCGGGCGACGAGGCCGGCGCGGTCGTCACGGGCGAACGCCTCGATGGTGACGCGGCTCTGCAGCATGACGTCGGCGGCGATGTTCATCGCGCGGAAGCGTGCCTGCACGAGATCGCGGAAGACGGCCTCGAAGCGATCGGCGTTGCGGTCGGCGTTCTTGACGATGGCGCCGGTGCCATTGGCGTATTCGTTGATGGCATAGAACGCCGACAACACCGCCGCGGCGGCCATGACGCCAACAACGACTACCAGCTTTGCTGTGAATGAACCGGCTTTATCCGCCGATCCGGCTTTCGATGCACTAGCCATCTGCCAATATCCTCCAGGATTCCGTCACTTCGATACATCTTTATTAAACGTGGACAGGCCGCCGCCTGCGGCCTACAGTGCGCGACCAACCCTTCACAACTCTAGCGGGCGCCCGATGGGAGAAAACGAGATCTGGTGTCGCGCCTGGCGGCTGCTGGTGAAGCACCAGCGCGAAGTCGACGCCGTCATCACCCAGGAGATCGAGCGCTGCATCGCCGCTGGCGACGCGGACGGCGCCGATGACTGGCGCCGGGTGCTGGCCGCGCTGGACGACCTGCGTTAGCCCCGCCGCAAGCCTGGACTGCCGTCGCCCGGTCGGGAATCCGACGGAACCGGAACGCGGGTGTCGCCCGCGACCGCATGCCTTGCCGCGAAGTTCCACACTTCCACCTCGAAAACCTCAAATACCCGCACAGCGCCGGCACACATCGAGGAAAGTCCACGACATCCCAACGCAGCTATGCTGCCCAGCAACTTACCCAAAAGCAATAGTATAAAGTCAAACAAAAATCGCGTATTACACAAACGTAACAGCAATGTGGACGGCCATCCACATCCTATCAACATTGCATTGACACGCTTGATTCTACGCCTTGCAATGAACGCACGACAATATAGTGTGCGCAGCCATGGCCGATGCCCGCCGGGCTGGCCGTTATCCCCACCTGAAATTGGAGGAAGTCATGCTTCGCACACTGGCTTTGTCGTCGCTGCTCGTCGTCGGCCTCGCGGGGGCGGCCCTGGCACAGTCGGCCAACGTCGTCGGCACCTACACCTACAACGGCACCGACACCGACGGTTCGGCCTACAAGGAGGCCGGCACCGTCGTGGTGACGAACGAGAAGTC
>Ga0196976_1000509_pt1 | contig 24233 bp, 15 predicted proteins | sample S3v_513CmetaG_FD_148644 | JGI IMG/M metagenome (GOLD analysis project Ga0196976, IMG submission 148644) | Soil microbial communities from Anza Borrego desert, Southern California, United States - S3+v_5-13C | ecosystem: Environmental > Terrestrial > Soil > Desert | place: USA: California...
CCGCCTCCGGGATGGCCGGGTAGGGGAGGATGTCCTTGGGGTTCACGATGGCGAGGTCGAGCCCCGCCTTGACCGCGTGGAAGAGGAAGACCGAGTTCACGACCTCGCGCGCGCTCTTCGCGAGGCCGAACGAGACGTTGGAGACGCCGAGCGTGGTGAGCACGCCGGGGTTCTCCGCCTTGATCCGCCGGATCCCCTCGATGGTCTCGACCGCGCTGTGCCGGTACTCCTGGCTGCCGGTGGCGAGCGTGAAGGTGAGCGCGTCGAAGACGAGGCTCTCCGGCCCGAGGCCGTACTCCGCCGCGACGGCGACCGTGCGCTTCGCGATCTCCGCCTTGCGCTCGGCGGTCTGGGCCATCCCCTTCTCGTCGATGGTCATCGCCACCACCGCCGCGCCGTAGCGCTGGCAGAGCGGCAGGACCTTCTTCACGCGCTCCCCGGACTTCTCGAGGTTCACGGAGTTGACGATGCAGCGGCCCGGGTAGGTCTTGAGCGCGGTCTCCACGACGTCCGCCTCGGTGGAGTCGATCATGAGCGGCGCGTCGACCGACTGCGCGAGGAGCTTCACCAGCGTGCGCATCTGCGCCGCCTCGTCCTCGCGCTCGTTGAGCGCGACGCACACGTCGAGGACGTGCGCCCCCGCCTCGACCTGGCCGCGGGCGATCTGCACGAGGCCCGGGTAGTCGTCGGCGAGGAGGAGCTCCTTCACCTTGCGCGAACCCTGGCTGTTGAGCCGCTCGCCCACGACGAGCGGCCGCGGGTCCATCTCGAGCGGCACCGCCTTCATCGCCGACGAGAGGTCGTTCCCGGGGACGCCGCGCGTCCGCCTCGCGCGGGTCACGACGCGGAGCCGCGCCACCACCGCCGCGAGGTGATCCGGCGTCGTGCCGCAGCAGCCGCCCACGAGGTCCACGCCGTACTCGGCGACGAACTGCGCGAGCGCCTCGGCGAGCGCCTCGGGCGAGAGCTTGTAGACGGCGCGCCCGTCCTCGTTCTCGGGCATCCCGGCGTTGGGCAGGACCGACACGTACTTCGAGCACCGCTCGCCGAGGTACTTCACCGACGCCCGCATCTCCGCGGGGCCGGTCGAGCAGTTGAGGCCGACGCAGTCGACCGGCAGCCGCTCGAGCGTCGCGAGCGCCGAGCCGATGTCGGTGCCGAGCAGCATCCGGCCGTTCTGGTCGATGAGCGTCGGCTGGGCGATGACGAACACGTCGCGCTTCGCCTCGCGCCGGGCCGCGTCCACGCCCAGGACCGCCGCGCGGAGCTCCAGCATGTCCTGCTGGGTCTCGATGATGATGGCGTCGACGCCGCCCTCGATGAGGCCGCGGGCCTGCTCTCGGAAGATCTCCTCGAGCGCGTCGGGCGTGATGTTCCCCAGCGCGGGATCCGACGACGAGGGCAGCATCCCGGTCGGGCCGATCGAGCCGGCGACGAACCGCGGGTGGTCGGGCGTCGCGAACCGCTCCGCGGCCCGGCGCGCGAGGTGCGCTGCCTTGAGGTTCACCTCGTGGGTGCGGTGGCCCATCCCGTACTCGTCGAGCTTCAGGCGCGACGAGCCGAACGTGTTGGTCTCGACGATGTCGCAGCCCGCCGCGAAGTAGCGGGCGTGGATGTCCTCGATGACGTCGGGCCGGGTGAGCGCGAGGAGGTCGTTCGCGCCCTCCATCCCGCCGAAGTCGGCGGGCTTGAGCTGGAGCCGCTGGATCTGGGTGCCCATGGCGCCGTCGAACACGACGGGCCGTCGCTCGATGAGATCGCGGAGGTTCACGTGCGGTCTTCGCTTCTCCCCCGGGGCGCGGCGGCGAGGCGTGCCGGGCTGCCCTGCGGGAGGCTTTTTAGCGGTTGGCTTCACGCGGCCGCAATACGCCTCAAATCGCCGCGGGCGCCCGGATGAGACGGAACGCCAGGGTGGATCTAGGCCTCCGCCCCTCCCCCTGTCAAGCTCACGGATGTTGGTCCGTGTTCACGGACGGGCGCCGCTCGCCCGCGGGAGCGGGCGCCAGATCGGCGGGCCGACAGGAGAAACGCCCCGGGCTCCTCGTCCGGCGCGGCGGATGGCACGGAGGTAGACTCCCTCCATGATCCGCGAGGCCCGCTACTGGGAGCCGACCGGCGACGGTCGCGTGCGGTGCACGCTCTGCCCGCGCGACTGCCGGCTCCGCGAGGGCCAGGCGGGGTTCTGCTACGTGCGGGAGAACCGCGGCGGGAAGCTCGTCTCCATCGCCTGGGGCCGCTCGACCGGGTTCGCCGTCGACCCCATCGAGAAGAAGCCGCTCGCGCACTTCCTGCCCGGCTCGAGCGTGCTCTCCTTCGGCACCGCCGGGTGCAACCTCGGGTGCCGCTTCTGCCAGAACTGGGACATCTCCAAGGCGAAGCTCGGCGACGAGCGCGCGTCCGACGGCTGGACGCCGGAGCGGGTCGTGGCGCTCGCGAAGGCGGAGGGCGCGCCGGGGATCGCCTTTACGTACAACGACCCGGTCATCTGGGCGGAGTACGCGATCGAGGTCGCCGAGGCCGCGCACGCGGCCGGGCTCTACACCGCCTTCGTGACCGCGGGGTACGTCGGCCCGGAGGCCCGGCGGGACATCTTCCCGCACATGGACGCGGCGAACGTCGATCTCAAGGCGTTCACCGAGCAGTTCTACTCGAAGATCACGCTCGCCCACCTCGGGCCGGTGCTCGAGACGCTCGAGTGGCTCGCGAAGGAGTCGCGGACCTGGGTCGAGGTCACGAACCTCGTCATCCCCGGCGAGAACGACGCGCCCGAGGAGACCGCGAAGCTCGCGCGCTGGCTCGTCGAGCACATGGGCCCGGACGTCCCGCTCCACCTCACCGCCTTCCACCCCGACTTCAAGCTGCGCGACCGCCCACCCACGCCGCCCGCGACGCTCACCCGCGCGCGCGAGATCGCGCGCGGCGAGGGGCTCCGGTACGTCTACACGGGCAACGTGCACGACGCCGAGGGGCAGACGACATGGTGCCCGTCGTGCGGCGAGGCCGTCATCGAGCGCGACTGGCACGCGGTCCGGCGCGTCCGGCTCCGCGGCTCGGCGTGCGCGCGGTGCGGCGCGAGCATCGCCGGACGGTTCGACGACGCGGCGCGGAGCTTCGGGGGACGGCGGCACCTGGGCCTGCCGCGGGCGTGAACGCGCCGCCGGCTACTCGGCCCGCGCCGCCGCGCAGAGCCCGCCCGGCGCGGAGAGCTCTTCCCAGCTCTCCTCGGACATCCCGCACGCCGACTTCCCGCAGCGGCCGTCGAGCCAGTCGCAGAACTCGATGCCCGCGGGCGCGGAGCAGGTCTCGAGCTTCTCCTCGCACACCTCGCGGGCGTCCCGGTTCGGGTTGAGCCGCGTGATCTCGTTCTGCACGTTCCGCTCGCACGCCGCCCGGGTCTGCCCCGCCGGCGTGCAGTCGCAGAGCCGCTCGCCGAGGTCCTGGCATTCGTTGCCACACCCGGACGCGACGAGGGCGCAGGCGATCGCGGCGAGCGAGAGGGCGAGGCGCATGAAGGGCGCGAGGATCGCCCGGAGGGGCCCGGGCGTCAAGCGGCTCGGCGGCGCGGCCTCGGGGGCGCCGCGCGGTCCACGGGCGGTCCGGGAATACCTGGCGGCCTCGTCCGTCTGCTATGGGAGACCGCCATGCTCGCCCTGCTCCTCGCCCTCGCCGTCGCCGCCCCCGCCGAGCCCCCGCCGCCTCCCACGGCGTCCGAGGCCCAGGCGCTCGTCCGGAAGGTCCAGGCCCACTACGACCAGACGAAGGACCTCCGGGCGAAGTTCCAGCAGACGTACACGTACTCGGGGTTCGGCCGGAGGCAGACCTCCTCGGGCGAGCTCCTGGTGAAGAAGCCGGGGATGATGCGCTGGGAGTACAGGAAGCCCGCGCCGAAGGTCGTCGTCGTGAAGGGGACCCGCCTCGTCCAGTACGAGCCGGACGAGAACCAGGCCTACGTCGACGAGCGGTTCGACGCGAGCGGCATGAGCGCCGCCCTCACGTTCCTCCTCGGGAAGGGCGACCTCGAGAAGGAGTTCGACGTCTCGGTCCGTCCCGGCGGGACCCTCGTGCTCCGGCCCAAGGTGGAGGATCCGCGGGTCGAGAGCATCGAGCTCGTCGCCGGGCCCGAAGGGCAGATCCTCGTGACCCGCGTCGTCGACGGCTCGAACAACGTGAACGAGATCCGGCTCGAGGACGTCCGCCGGAACGTCGGGCTCCCCGACAGCGCCTTCGAGCTCGAGCTGCCGAAGGGCGTCCTGCGGATGGAGCCGCCGGGGAAGTGAGGCGGTTGCGTCGCTGCAGGCGAAGGCACAGCGCTCGACCGGGCCCGGACGGCCGCCCCACGGCAACGCGCCACAGGCGAGGCGTACGGCGCGCGAGAGCAGCACCTGACTCTGCGAGTCAGGACCGCCCGAGCGCCTCCGCCCGCGCCCGCTCCATCGCCGCGCGCACCTCGGGCTTCGGCCGCGCGAACAGCGCGAGCGCCGCGCCGAACGTGAAGCCGCCGAGGTGGGCGGCGACGTCGGCGTACGGGAGGAGCGCGCTCGCGAAGGCGAGGATGACGAGCACGACCACGACGCGCGAGGCGATCCGGCGGAGCGCCGCCGGGGGGAGCCGGGTGCGCTCGCGCACGCCGAGGAACAGGAGGAGGCCGGCGATCGCCGCGGTCGCCCCGGTCGCGCCCATGTAGGCGCGGCCAGGCGCGAACGCGAAGCTCGCCACCGTCGCGACGAAGCCCCCGCCCACGAAGGCGCCGAAGAGCCACTTCCCCCCGAGGAGCTTCTCGACGAGCGGGGCGACCGCCGCGAAGACGAGCAGGCCGACGAGGAGCCCCGCGAAGTCGCCGTGCACGAAGGTGGCGGTGAAGAACCGGTACGGCTCGCCGCGCTCGATGGCCGAGGAGATCTTGGCGAGGGACGTGACCGCCCAGGCGAGCTTGTCCGGATCGCGCTGGAGCGGCGGGAGCGCGTTCGCGAGGCTGGAGACGACGAGGACGAGCACCCCGAGCCGGAACGCGGTGCGCCCCTTCCTCGCCTCGAGGCTCCGGTCGAGCCCGGGGTCGCCGGTGGCGCTGGGGGGCTCCGGCGCGGCCGGGACCTGCCCTCCCACGCGCCGGCGGCGGCTCGCGGCGAGGTCGCGCCAGAGGCGGACGCCGAGGCCCGTGAACAGGAGCGGGACGGCGGCGAGGAAGATCGACTGCGGCGCGCTGAAGCCCCACTCGAGCGGCGGCTGTCCGGGCGGCGGCGGCGCGCGCCAGCTCCGCACGCCGAGCGCGGCGAGGGCGATGGACGCGGTGCCCACCACGGGCACGACGACGAGGAGCGTCTTCAGCCACCGCTCGAGGCTCGCCTCGCGCGGGCTCGGCCCGGAGTCCGGCGGGACCGGGATCCGCGCGAGCGCGCTGCGCAGCGCGCGCACCGCGAGGAACGCGGCGACGGGCGACAGGAACAGGCACACGAGGAGGAGGAGCCCGGCCCGCATCGGCGATGGCGCCAGAAGAATGGCGAGGGGGAGGACCACGATCACCGCGACGAGCGGGGTGAGCGGGTGCCAGAGCGCGCGCAGGGAGGGCATGCCCCTCCTATACTTCAAAGGAGCGGGGGGCCCCAGCGAAGCTGGGCCGGGCCGAGCCCTTCGTACGTTCGAGGTGGAGCAGATGACCGACTCCGGAGATCCCCGCATCGCCTGGAACGCCTGGCGCGAACGCCGGGACGCGCGACTCCGCGCGCCCGACGGGTGGCTCGCCCTCGTGGGGCTGCACTGGCTCTCCGAGGGCGAGAACCGGGTCGAGGGGCTCCCGGGCGTCTTCGACGTGCGGGGCGCGGACGTGACGCTCCGCGCCCGCCGGGAGGACGGCTGGCGCCTCGGCGACGCCGCGGCGGTCGAGCACGCCCTCCGGACGGACGCGGAGCGGGACCCGGACCGGCTCCGGCTCGGGACGCGCACCGTGATGGCCATCCGGCGCGGTCCCGCGCTCGCGCTCCGCGTCTGGGACGCGGCGAGCCCGGCCGTCCAGGCCTTCCGCGGGGTCGACGCCTTCCCCTTCGATCCCCGGTGGCGCGTCCACGCGCGGTGGGAGCCGTTCGCGGCGCCGCGCGAGGTGGAGCTCCCGTCGAGCACCGGTCCGGCGCAGCGCGCGCGCGTGCCCGGGCGCGCGCGGTTCACCCTCGGCGGCGAGGAGCTCGCGCTCGAGCCGACGCTCGAGGCGGACGGCGCGCTCCAGTTCGTGTTCAAGGACGCGACCGCGCCGCGCGAGACCTACGGCGGCGGCCGGTTCCTCGCCGCGCGGCCGCCCGTGTCGGGCCGCCTGGTCCTCGACTTCAACCGCGCGTACAACCCGCCCTGCGCGTTCACCGCGTTCGCGACGTGCCCCCTCGCGCAGCCCGAGAACGTCTTGCCCGTGCGGATCGAGGCGGGGGAGAAGGCTCCCCACCTTCCACCGCTTCCATGAAGGCCTCGCAGCAGAGCTCGAGCAGCGCTTCGTCGCTCGGCAGGTCGGGGTTCGCCGTGCGGTCGAGCTTGGCGATGGCGCTCTCGCACTGGTGCTTGAGCGCGTCCCACGAGATGGCTTCGTAGTCGCCCTCTTCCAGCCCCTCGTCGTGGTCCTCGCGACCGCGGGCCGCGTTCTCTCCCAGCGCGCGCGCGAGCCCCTTCAGATCCTCGATCGACGTGGTCGACGCGACCTCGACGCCCGTCGAACGCTCGAGCCGCGCGGCGACGTCGAAGTGGCCCTTCCTCCGGGCGGCCTGCGCGGGCGTCGTCCCGTCGACCTTCGTCCGCGGATCGGCCCCGTGCGCGAGGAGGCACTCCACGACGTCCATCTTTCCCCACGCGGCGGCCCCGTGCAGCGCCGCGGCGTCGATCGGCGCTCCGCCGGCCAGCAGCGCCTGCACGGTGTCCGCGTCCGCGCTCACGCACGCCCAGCCCAGGACGGTCCAGCCCCTGTGGCCCTGCCGCTCGCGCGGATCCGCCCCGGCCCGCAGCAGACGGGCGATCACCTCGCCGCGGCCGTCGAACTCGGCGGTGTGGAAGAGCGCCGTCTCGCCGTCTTCCCGGGCCGCGACCGGCGCCCCCTGCGCCAGCGCGAGGTCGAGCGCGGCGAGGTCGTTCACCTTCCCGAGCCGGTGGAGCACGCCGGGCGTGCGCAGGTCCGCGCCCAGCACCACGAGCACGGCGATGCGCGCGCGCCGCCCGGGCGTCCACGGATCGACCTCGCCGGGCTTGGTCGGGAACGTCGTGCCCTCGCCGCACACCAGGAGGAGCGCCTCGCGGAGCTTCCACTCCGGGGGCACCGGGGGCGCCGCGCCGCCGAGCTCCGCGGGGAGGGCGGGAAGCCGCCGGGTGGACAGGAGCTCCGCGACGAGGTCGTCGTCCTCGAGGGCGGGGCCGACCCGAGGGTTCACCGGCGTGAACCGGTGCCGCCGGTCCACGAGCTCGTGGATCTGCCACAGCGCAGCGGCGACGAGCAGCGGCCTCGCGCCGGCCGGATCGCCGGCGGCGCGGCGCAGCGCGGCCTTGGCCAGCAGCAGGTCGCACTGGATGGAGACGAGGCCCAGCGTCGACTCGCCCCGGAGCGCGATCGCCTCGGCGATCCAGGCGAGCGCCCGGTCCAGCTCCGCGGCGTCGCGGGCGCCGGCCGCGTCGGCGGCCTCGCTCGCGAGCGCGAGCGCGCGCGCCCGCTTCCGATCCTCCATCCCCTCGCTGTGCGCGAGGATCCAGGCGCGCAGCTGCCGGCGCTCCTCCGGCGCCCGGTCCTCCCCGTCCTCGGCGAGGTGATCGAGCGCGTAGAAGAGCGCGTACCGCGCCACGAAGTGCTCGGGGTCGAGCGCGAGCGCCTCGCGGCTCAGGGCGATGGCGGCGTCCAGCCGCCCGCGGTCCGCGTCCGACCCGTCGAGCGCCTTCAGCGCGGCGCGGGCGTCCTCGGCCAGCCGGTCCGCGCCGCGCGGCTCCGCGGGCGCGGCCCCGGCGGCCGCCGCCACCCGCTTCGGCCGCGGTCCGGCGCCGGCGCCGGCCTTCTTCCCGGGAGCGACGAGCTTGCCTTTCGTCCGCGTCGACCCACCGCGCGGCTTCGAGGTCACCCTGGTCTTGGGCCGCGGCTTCGCCGCCGGCGCTCGCTTCTTCCTCACGAGATCCCCCTCGCACCCGCACCTCGCCGTCGCGGGCTCCGGGAGGAGCATCGCACGCGCCCGCTTCGCGGTCGAGCCGGGCGCTGCGGCCATGATCAGTTCTCGGTCCCGTTCCCCCAGGGATTCCAGTCCACCCACCGTGGATCGTCGATCCGGTCCTTCCCCGCCCGGAACGCCTCGACGATGCAGTCCTCGCACGGCTCGTCCTCGACGCGGGCGAGCTTCCCGCTCTCCTCCATCCACCGGACCTGCCGGCGGAAGGTCTCGACGAGCGGCACGGTGGTCCGGAACCCGAGGTCCCGCGCCGCCTTGGAGTTGTCGTAGATCGACGGGAACCGGTAGATGAACCAGAGGCCGAGGCTCCGGCGCGGAGCGGCCTTCCGGAGCCACTCCGACGGGACGTGGACGAGGTTCGCGGCCCCGCCCGCCGCGGCCGCGAGCGCGCGGTACACGCCGTTCCAGTCGGTGTGCTCGTCCGAGGTGAGGTGGTAGTCGTTGCCGGACGCCTTCGGGTTCCCGAGCGAGGCGACGAACCCGCGGGCGACGTCGGAGACGTGGGCGATGGCCCACGGGTTCGCGCCGTCGTCGTGCAGGACGACCGGGAGCCCGGCCCGGACCCGCGACACGAGCGCGTCGTCGAACAGGATGCCGCTGAAGGTGATCCCTTCGCCGCAGGTGAAGCTCGGGCGGAGGATGGTCGCGACGGTGCCGCCCCTCCCCGAGTGGTCGAGCAGGATCTGCTCGATCGCGGCCTTGTGGACCCCGTACTTGCCGAACGGGTTCCGCCGGGTGGTCTCGCGGATGGGGAGCTCGAGGCCCGGCCCGCCGTAGACGCACGCGGTCGAGCAGAGGACGACCTGCGCCGCCTTCCCCCAGAACGTCTTCACGAGCTGGTCGCCGTTCTGCGGCGCGAAGGCGGTCATGTCGATCACCGCGTCCCAGGTCCGCCCCTCGACCGCGCGCTCGAGCGAGCCCTCCTCCCACCGGTCGCCGGTCAGGACCTCCAGCCGGCCGCGGACGCGCACCGGCGTCTGCCCGCGGTTGAAGACCGTGACGGCGTCGCCGCGGTCGAGGAGCTGCTGGGAGATGGCGGTCGAGATGAGCCCCGTGCCGCCGATGAGGAGGACGCGCATGGGACGAACATGCCCCCGGGGCGGGCGCGGAGCAGGCCGTCCGGGGTCGGAACCCGCCGAGGGAGCGGCCGGGGGACATCCGGCCGCACTCGGGTGCGGTAGGATGAGCCTCTGCGCCCGGTGTGCCACCCGGCCCGGGCGAGAGGGCCGAACGCGTGGACGTCCCTGGCGCGAAACTGCTCGAGAGCCCCGCGGCCGATGCCCTCCCCCGCGCGGTCCATCACGGCGTCGGCGAGGTCCGCGCGCGCAACGCGCTCGTGGTCGCCTGGGCGCGCGCGGCCATCCGCGCGATGACGCTGGCGCTGCTCCTGTTCGGGCAGATGGGCGGCCACCCCGTCGTCGGCGGCTGGATCGTCCTCATCAACGCGGGCCACCTCGCGCTGTGCGGCGTCGTGATCCTGCTCCTGGCGCGCCGCTGGCACACCGGCCTGGTCGCCTTCGCGGCCGCGGTGGTGGACATGGTGATGGTGTTCGGGTGGGGCATGCACGCGACCACGCCGAGCGTGCTCGCGGGGCCGGGCGGCGCGGCGGTCGCGCTCCTCGGGGGCGCGATGCAGGTGGTGGTGCTGTTCGCGGCGGTGGCGCTCCCCGCCCTCCAGGCGGCGCCGCTCGCGCTCTCGGCCGTGGTCTACCAGTTCCTGCTCGGCGTGCGGACGGGGATGCCGCTCGCCGACAACGCGCTCCTCGCGACCACGGCGGGCGCGTTCGCGGTCGTCGCGATCTGGACCGGCGTCCGGATCATCCGCCTCGCGGCGGGCATGGCGGTCGAGGCGACGACCGCCGAGCTCGCCGAGCGGCACGCCCGCGCGCTCGAGGCGGCGCACGGCGAGGTCGCCGCCCAGCGCGATCAGCTCATCTCGGCGCAGAACGAGGCCGAGGCGCTCGCCCAGGTCCTCGTCCACGATCTCAAGAACCCGCTCGCGACGCTGCTCCAGTACGTCGGGCTCGCGGAGGCGGAGCTCCGCGGCGTGCGCGGCGGCGAGGCCGCCGTGGACTACCTCGGGCACGCGGGCGACGAGGGGCGGCGCCTCTCGAAGCTCATCGGCGATCTCCTGCTCGTCTACCGCCTCGAGCAGGGCGTCATGGCGCCGGTGCGCGAGTCGGTCCTCCTCGAGCTGCTCCTCGACGCGGTCGTCCAGCGGTTCCGGGCGCGCGCCGCGGAGCGGGGCGTGCGGCTCGAGCTCCAGTGCGACGACGGGCTCGTCGGCTCGCTCGACCTCGACCTCGTCCAGCGGCTCCTCGAGAACCTGGTCGCGAACGCGCTCCGCCACGTCGGCCGCGGCGACACCGTGTGCGTCGAGGCGCGGGCCGAGGACGGGCAGCTCCGGCTCGCGGTGCGGAACACCGGCCCGCCCGTCCCGCTCGAGGTGCGCGACGGCCTCTTCCGCCGGTTCGTCACGGGCGGCATGCGCGAGTGGCACAACGCCGGGCTCGGGCTCTACCTGTGCCGCCTCGTCGCCGAGGCGCACGGCGGGGGGATCGCGCTCACGGAGCGGCCCGGGTGGAACGTCTCGTTCGAGATCGTCATCCCCGCGCCCGGGGCGAGCCGCCGCGAGCCATCGGCGGCGAAGGTGCGGGTCTCCACCGCGTGACCGCCGCGGGGGCGGCGTTCACGGGAGGATCTTGAGCCCGCGTCGCTGCGGCTGCGGCTGCGGCTGCGGCGGCGCGCCCGCCGGCGGCCGCGGCGCGGGGCGCGAGGCGTCGCGCGCCACCACCCGGCCGACGAGATCGTAGTCCGACGCGTCCGTGACCTCGAGCGTCACGAGCTCGCCGGGGTAGGCCATCCCGTCGTTCACGTACGTGACGCCGTCGATCTCCGGCGCCTGCTGCGCGTGGCGTCCGACGAGGAGGTGCTCCGTCTCCTCCGACCGCCCCTCGACAAGGACCTCGAGCCGCCGGCCGATCATCGCCTGCTGGTGATCGCGCGCGATCTCGCGCTGGACCTCCATGATCCGTGCGTACCGATCGCGCTTCACCGCGTCCGGCACCTGGTCCGGCAGCTCCGCCGCGCCCGTCCCCTCCTCGCGCGAGTACTCGAAGACGCCGAGGTGCTCGAACCGCTGCTCCTCGACGAACCGGAGGAGGTCCTGGAAGTCCTCCTCGGTCTCGCCGGGGAGGCCGACGATGAGCGAGGTCCGCAGGGCGATGCCCGGCACGCGCGCCCGCATCTTCCCGAGCAGCTCGCGCAGGAAGGCGGAGTCGCGGCCGCGCCGCATCGTCCGGAGCAACCGGTCGGACGAGTGCTGGAGCGGCATGTCCAGGTACTTCACGATCTTCGGCTCGTCCGCGATGACCTGGAGGAGCGCCTCGGGGACGTCGCGCGGGTACGCGTAGTGGAGCCGGATCCAGCGGATCCCGTCCACCTGGCAGAGCGCGGGGAGGAGGTGGTGGAGCCGCGTCTTCCCGGGGAGATCGTACCCGTACGCCGTCAGGTCTTGGGCGACGAGCGAGAGCTCGACCGTGCCCTGGGCGGCGAGCGCCCCCGCCTCGGCGACGAGGTCGTCCACGGGCCGCGACCGCTGCGGGCCGCGCAGCTTCGGGATGATGCAGAAGGCGCAGTCGTTGTCGCAGCCCTCGGCGATCTTGAGGTAGGCCGTGTGCGAGGCGAGCGAGTTCACCCGCGGCGTCGCAGCGGAGTGGACGAACTCGGGATCGGGGACGACGAGCCGCTTCGCCTGCGCGTCCTGGACGATCCGGGCGACGTCGGCGTACGCGCCGGTGCCGAGGAAGTGATCGACCTCGGGCAGCTCCTTCGCGAGCTCGTCGGCGTGGCGCTGCACGAGGCAGCCCGTCACGACGAGCTTCTTGCAGCGGCCGGTCTGCTTGAGCTCCGAGAGCTCGACGATGGCGTCCACCGACTCGGCCTTGGCGCTCTCGATGAACCCGCAGGTGTTCACCACCACGACCTCGGCCGCGGCCGGGTCCTGGACGAGGCGGAACCCGGCCTCGAGGAACGTGCCGAGCATCACCTCGGAGTCGACGCGGTTCTTGGGGCAGCCGAGGGTGTGGAGGTAGACGGGGGTCATCGGGGCTCGCGAGGCGCGGGGATCTAACAGACCGACGCTGGCCCGGCAATCCAGCCTCCCCGGCCCGCCGCCCTGCGTCCCGGCGGCCACGGGCGTGTGTCACCCCGGCCTGGCGGGGCGAGATCTCCGCGCGGCGCCGCCGGGTTGGGCGACGGCCCGGCCCTTGCTACCCGGGCCGGGCATGCGACGACTCCTCGCCATCGGGTTCATCTGGCTGTGCTGCGCGGGCGCCTGGTCGGTGCTCGGCTCCACCCTCGTCGTCCGGAGCTCCACCACGTTCGAGGGGAACCTCGACGAGGTCCGCGCGCTCTGGGGACCGCCGCTCGTGCAGGCCCCGCCGTTCGCGGTCGGGACCGAGACGCACGCGGTGAAGAAGACGCGCGAGGAGTGGGACGCCAAGCGCGAGCGGACCGTGACCGTGCCCTACTCGGAGGACGTGACCACGAACGTCCCGACGACCCTCGCCCGCTCCGAGGTGGACGCCGCGCTCGCCCTGGAGCACCGGCGGAAGGGGCTCCTCTGGTATCCGACGTACGGCGTGACGTTCGCCGCAGAGTACACGTTCCGGAACGACACGCCGGAGAAGCGCGACGTCCTGATCACGTTCCCGCTCGAGGCCGGGGTCACCTACGACGGCTTCCTGGTCCAGGATCCGCAGGGCACGCCGATGGAGGTGACCTTCGGAGAGGGCTCGGCCAGCGTCCGCACCACGCTCGCGGCGGGCGAGGCGCGGGTCTTCACGGTGGGCTACAAGGCGCGCGGCATGCAGCGGTGGTCGTACGGCGCGCCGGGCAAGGGGCTCGGCGCCGAGGTCGGCCGCGCGCGCGACTTCGAGCTGACGCTGCGCACGGACTTCGACGAGATCGACTTCCCGGCCGGCGCGCTGTCGCCGACGGTCCACGAGGCCAGGGAGGGACGGTGGTCGGGGACCTGGCGCTTCGACCAGCTCGTCTCGACCGCGACGGTCGCGGTGGAGCTGCCGCAGCGGCTCAACCCCGGCCCGCTGGCGTCCAAGATCACGTTCTTCGCGCCGGTGTCGCTCCTCTTCTTCTTCTTCGTCACCGGGATGATCCTGGCCGCCCGCCGCCGGTCGATCCACCCGATGAACTACTTCCTGCTCGGCTGCGCGTTCTTCGCGTTCCACCTCCTGTTCGCGTACCTCATCGACCACGTCGACGTCGGCCTCTCGTTCGCGGTCGCGTCCGCGGTGTCGGTGGTCCTCGTCGTGAGCTACACGCGGCTCTTCGTCGGGTGGCGCGACGCGCTCGGGATCTTCGGGCTCTCGCAGCTCCTCTACCTGGTCCTCTTCTCGTTCACCTTCTTCTGGAAGGGGTTCACCGGGCTCGCGATCGCGGCCGGCGCGATCCTCACGCTCTTCGTCATCATGCAGCTCACCGGCAAGCTCGACTGGGAGGAGGTCCTGCGGCGCCCCGGGGAACGCCCGCCACCGGCGCCGCCGCCGATCCCCAGGGACTCGAGTCCCGCGGTCTGACGAGGGGAGGGGGAGGGACGGGCGGGCGGCGCACTCCTCGGCGCCGCCCGCCCGCGCCCGTTCCGGCGCCCCCTCGGGGACCGCCGGTTTCCGCTCACCGCTCGCCCTGAGCCTGTCGAAGGGCGAGCAAACGCATTCACTTGCCGTACGCCTCGCCTATGGGCGCGTTGCCGTGGGCGGCCGGCCGGGCCCGCCGGGCTCGCCGACCAGGTCGAGTGCTCGGCGCCCACAGGCTGTTGTAGGGCGCGCGCGTGCCGCAGCTGGTCCTACGTGCGCGCCGCCGAAACTCGCCGGCCACCTCCGCTCGCTGCGCTCGCGGGTGGCCGGCTTCGGACAGTCGGCGGCGCGCGCACTCACTCCGTCCCGCGCGCGTTCCACGCCAGATCGGGTGCGGCGCCTGCGCTGATGGTCGGCTCGCTCCGGCGGGCCCGCCCGTCCGCCTGGGGGCGTTGCTTGTGGCGGCTCGGCTGCGAGTTCGGAGTCTCCGCGAGGGATCCGGTGCCGAATGGCGGGGCCGAGACGGTCTGTGTATGCTCGGCGTGGAGGACGCTGTGATCACGCGGGTGCAAATCAAGAACTTTCGTTGCGTGAAGTCGCTCGATCTGACGCAAGAGCCACTCACAGCGTTCTTGGGGCCGAACGGTTCGGGCAAGAGCGCACTGCTACCTGCCCTTGCCCCATACCCCGGGGTCGGAGCCGCCGATGTGTGGCAACACCAAGCCGCGCTACACGTCCAGATCGTACTGAACGAGCGGGATGGGACCGCCGCAGACTTCGGGATCAAGCCGTCCGTTGGGAACTATGGAATGCCTAGGCATAGCTTTCAGCCCTTACGCCTTGACCTCGAGAAGGCGCGGATGCCCAACCTTCTCCAGCCCGCGCCCCACCTAGCCAAGGACGGCTCGAACCTAGCGAACGTCTTCGCGAACTTGACGCGGAAGCAGCAGTCTTCTCTTGCGCAGACCCTCTGCTCCCTGGTTCCGCTCTTTGCAGACGTTCATCGAACCGCTGAGAACCGGCACCGGGCTGGTCGCGAGAGGATCCCAGCTCCGCCATCGTCAGATCGTGCGCCAGCTCCTTGCCGGATGGGCGCCCGGCCAGAAGAAGCCAGACGTGTTCGTCATCCTCGTGGACGCCGACGGCGAAGCCGGCCGCGAGAAGGCTCTCCGGGAATCGACAGCCGATCTCGTGGCGTGTGCGATCGGTGTCGCCGTCCAAGAGTTTGAGGCATGGCTCGTCTCCGACCATGCCGCGGTGCAGGGCTCGCTTGGCATCGAGTTTCCCGCCACGCCCGAGCCGGAAGCGATGCGACCGCGGGAAGCCAAGCGGCTGCTTGACGACGCGATCGCTCGATCAGGAAAGGCTGCCGCTGAGGTTCGCAACACGATCGCCGGCCTGCTGAACCTGACCGCCGTCGCGAACCGGTGTCGCGCGTTCAAGGCTTTCCGCGAGAGCCTCCGCGCGTCGAAGCCCGCCTGACAGCCGCACCGAACGAAACAGCAGCCGAGCCGCCACCAGCCACGCCCAAGTGGCGGCCGGCCGGGTCCGACGGAGCGAGCCGACCATGGCGCAGGCGCCCGATCGCCATCGTTCGGAGCACGCGCGCGGGGCGGACTGAACGCGCGCGCGGCCGGTGTCTGAGCCGGCTGTCGCGTAGAAAGCGATAAGGACGCCGGCGAGTTCCGGCCGCGCGCCCGCGGGATCACCTCCGGCGCGCGCGCGTCCTACAACAGCCTGCGGCGCCGAGCACTCTACCTGGTCGGCGAGCCCGGCGGACCCGGACGGCCGCCCACGGCACGGCCCCCAAGGCGAGGCGTACGGCAAGTGAATGCGTTTGCTCGCCCTCGACAGGCTCAGGGCGAGCGGACGAGAGAACCCCGCCGGCGCTCACCGCTCGACACGCTCCGTGCGACAGGAGAGCGGGACCGCGACCGAGGACTACAGCTCGAGCACGACCGGGAGGACCGTCGGCCTCCGCCCCGTGATCTTCCGGAAGTACCGCCGCACCGCGAGGCGGATCGCCTCCTGGACCTCCTCGACCGACGCGCGCGCGTTGGGCGAGAGCTCCTCGAGCGCGCGGAGCACCTCGCCGCGGAGCTCCTCCTCGTTCCCCTCGAACGCGGCCACGCCCCGCGCGAAGAGCTCCGGGCCGCGCACGATCGCGCCGGTCGCCCGCTCCACCGCGAGCACCGCGATGCAGACGCCCGCGTCGGAGAGGAGCCGGCGATCGCGGACCACCATGGCCCCGATGTCCTCGCCCACGAGGAGCTCGCGGTCGGTGTAGACGCGGCCGGTGGGGACCCGCTCCGGGAGGACCTCGGCCCCGGCGTCGGAGAGCTCGAGCACCTGGCCGTCCGTGAGGATGGTGCGCCCGGGCACGCCCTCGGCGGCGGCGTGGGCGGCGTGCTTCGCGAGGTGGCGGTACTCGCCGTGGATCGGGACGAAGTGCGCCGGCCGCGCGAGCGAGATCACCCGCCGCTGCTCCGCCTCCTGCGCGTGGCCCGAGACGTGGAGCGGGCGGAGGCTCTCGTAGATCACCTCCGCCCCGCGCCGGGCGAGGTCGTTCACCACCTGCCCCACCGCGATCTCGTTCCCCGGGATGAACCGCGAGGAGAGGATGACGAGGTCGCCGGGCGAGATCTCGAGGTCCGGGTGCTCGCCGCGGGCGAGCCGGGCGAGCGCGCTCCGGGGCTCGCCCTGCGTGCCGGTGGTGAGGACGCAGAGCTCCTTCGGCGGGAGCGTCCGGGCCTCGGCGTTCGAGACCGGCATCCACCCCGGCATCTCGAGGTAGCCGAGGTGGAGGGCGATCTCGACGTTGGCCTCCATCGAGCGTCCCAGGAACGCGAGCCGCCGGCCGAAGGCGCGGGCGGCGTTCACGATCCCCTGGATCCGGTGCACGTTGCTCGCGAAGCAGGCCACGAACACGCGGCCGCGCGCCCCCTCGAACGCCTCCTCGAGCGCCGGTCCGACCTGCGCCTCGGAGAGCGACACGCCTGCGCGCTCCGCGTTGGTCGAGTCGGAGAGGAGCAGGCGCACGCCCTCCCGCCCGAGCCCCTCGAGGGCCGCGAGGTCCATGCCCGGCCCGCGGACGGGCGTCGGGTCGATCTTGAAGTCGCCCGTGTGGACGATCGTCCCCTGCGGGGTCGAGAGCGCCAGACCGCACGCGTCGGGGATCGAGTGCGTGACCGCGAGGAACCGCGCCGAGATCGGCGAGGAATCGCCGCCCGCAGGCCGAACGTCCCCGGGGGCGACGAGGCGCAGGTCCGCCTGGACGCTCGCCTCCGACAGGCGCGGGCGCAGGAGCGCCAGCGTGAACGGCGTCCCGTAGACGGGGACCGGCACGTCGCGCAGCAGGAACGGCAGCGCGCCGATGTGGTCCTCGTGACCGTGGGTGAGGAAGACGGCGCCTACCTGCTCGCGCCGCTCGCGGAGCCACGAGAGGTCCGGGGCGATGACGTCGACCCCGATGGGCTCGTTGGGGAAGAGGATGCCGCAGTCCACCACCGCGATCCGGCCGTCGCACTCGACGGCCAGGCAGTTCATGCCGATCTCGCCGAGGCCGCCGAAGGGGAGGATCCGGACCGGGGGAGCCACGGGGGCAAATCTACCCCTGCGGCGGATCCGCCGCTCCTTCTCGACCCGGGCTCGACCGCCCGCGGCACATTGCCGTGATCGAGAAAATTCCCTTGCGCGGGGACGATCCGACCCTTGTGTTTCCGCGCGAATTCCCTTACCAATGCGCCCCCCCAGTTGCGGAGGTCGCAGGTGTACACGGATTTCTCGAAGCTTCGGAACATCGGGATCTCGGCCCATATCGACAGCGGCAAGACCACGCTGACCGAGCGGATCCTCTTCTACACGAACCGCATCCACGCCATTCACGAGGTGAAGGGCAAGGACGGCGTCGGCGCGACGATGGATTCGATGGATCTGGAGCGCGAGCGCGGCATCACCATCGCCTCCGCCGCGACGCACTGCGAGTGGAAGGGCCTCCACTTCAACATCATCGACACCCCCGGACACGTCGACTTCACCATCGAGGTCGAGCGGTCGCTGCGCGTGCTCGACGGCGCGGTGCTCGTCCTCTGCGCGGTGGCCGGCGTCCAGAGCCAGTCGCTCACCGTCGACCGGCAGATGCGCCGGTACAAGGTCCCGCGCCTCGCCTTCGTGAACAAGTGCGACCGGACCGGCGCGAACCCGATCCGCGTGAAGGACCAGCTCCGCGAGAAGCTCCAGCACAACCCCGTGCTGATGCAGCTCCCGATCGGGCTCGAGGACAAGTTCGACGGCGTCGTCGACCTCGTCACCATGAAGGCCTACAAGTTCACCGGCTCCGACGGGCAGAACATCGTCGAGGAGGAGATCCCGGCGGACATGGTCGCCGACGCGCAGAAGGCGCGCGAGGAGATGCTCGACGCGGCGTCGATGTTCTCGGACGAGCTCACCGAGGCGATCCTCGAGGAGCGCGTGACGCCGGACCTCATCAAGAAGGCGGTCCGCAAGGGCACCATCGAGCTCAAGCTCACCCCCGTCTTCATGGGCTCCGCCTACAAGAACAAGGCGGTCCAGAAGCTGCTCGACGGCGTCGTGGACTACCTGCCCGATCCGACCGAGGTCGTGAACGAGGCCCTCGACCTCACCAAGGACGAGGAGAAGGTCGTCCTCACGATCGACAACGACAAGCCGACGGTCGCGCTCGCGTTCAAGCTCGAGGACGGGCGGTACGGCCAGCTCACGTACCTGCGCATCTACCAGGGCAAGCTCGCGCGCGACTCCTTCATCACCAACATGCGCACCGGCAAGGACCACCGGGTCGGCCGGCTCGTGCGCATGCACGCCGATCAGATGGAGGACATCGACGCGGCGGGCTCGGGCGACATCGTCGCGATGTTCGGCATCGAGTGCAACTCGGGCGACACCTTCACCGACGGTACGGTGAAGCTGAACATGACCTCGATGCACGTGCCCGAGCCGGTGATCGCGCTCTCGATCAAGCCGGTCGACAACAAGAGCGAGAACAACATGTCGAAGGCCCTGCGGCGCTTCACCCGCGAGGACCCGACGTTCCGCGCCGGCATCGACGAGGAGAGCGGCGAGACCATCATCCGCGGGATGGGCGAGCTCCACCTCGAGGTCTACATCGAGCGGATGAAGCGCGAGTACAACGCGGTCGTGCAGGCCTCGCCGCCGCAGGTCGCGTACCGCGAGACGGTCGGCCAGCGCGCCGACTTCGCCTACACGCACAAGAAGCAGACCGGCGGCTCCGGCCAGTTCGGCCGCGTGTGCGGCTACCTCGAGCCGTGCGAGGCGCAGTTCGAGTTCGTCGACGAGGTCGTCGGCGGCGCGATCCCGCGCGAGTTCATCAGCTCGGTGGAGAAGGGCTTCCGCTCGATGCTCGCGAAGGGCCGGCTCCTCGGCTTCCCCGTGGTGAACGTGCGCGTCGTCATCAACGACGGCGCGAGCCACGCCGTCGACTCGTCGGACATCGCCTTCCAGGAGGCCGCCCGCGGCGCCTGGCGCGAGGCGTTCGATCGCGCGAAGCCGAAGCTCCTCGAGCCCATCATGCGCGTCGTGGTCGAGGGCCCCGCGGAGTTCTCCGGCGGCATCCTCGGCACGCTCATGCAGCGCCGCGCGATGATCATCGGCTCCCAGGAGGACGCCGGCATGGCCAAGGTCGAGGCCGAGGTGCCGCTGGCCGAGATGTTCGGCTACTCGACGACCCTGCGCTCCTCCACCCAGGGCAAGGCCGACTTCACGATGGAGTTCTCCCGTTACCTCCCCGTCCCCGCCGCCACCGCCGAGGAGCTCCTGGCGAAGGCGAAGGGCAAGGACGCCGCCCAGGCGGGCAAGAAGTAGAGCGAAGGAGCGCGCACATGTACCGCAAGGAAGTGAACGCGCAGAGCCCGCTGCGGATCCTCGAGAAGTCGATCCACGGCGGCCTGGGCAAGGGCAACCTGGGCGTGATCCTCGCGCCGGCCGGCGTCGGCAAGTCGGCCTGCCTCGTCCAGATCGGGCTCGACGATCTCATGCGGGAGCGGCCCGTGCTGCACGTCGCCGTCGGCCAGACGGTGGAGCACGTCTCCACCTGGTACGACGTGCTCTTCGACGACCTCGCCGACCGGGTGGGCCTCGCCGACCGCGCGACCGTCCGGGAGAGCGTCGGCCGGTGCCGCCTCATCCGGACGTTCGCCGAGGGCGCGTTCTCGCCGCAGAAGCTCGAGGAGGCGCTCGCGCAGCTCCAGCAGACGGTCAAGCTCCAGCCGTCCGCGATCGTCGTCGACGGCTTCGACTGGAAGGGCCCGGGCTGCACCGCCGCGGTCGAGGCGATGAAGGCCTCGGCGAAGCGCGTCGGCGCGGAGCTCTGGATGACGGCCCAGACGCCGCGCGGCTACGACGTCGCCCGCCCGCACACGCTCGCGCCGCCGTGCGAGCCGTGCGCGAAGCTCATCGACGTGGCGCTCTTCCTCGAGCCGCAGGGGAGCCACGTGGCCCTCCGCCTCGTGAAGGACCACGACCACGCGTCGCCGGCCGACGTGCAGCTCTCGCTGCACATGGACACGCTCCGGCTCGTGCACGACGGCGAGTCCGCCGCCCCGGTGACGCTCCCCGCGCGCTGGCACACGCTCCTCGCGCTCGGCACCGCCGGCGCCGAGGCCGAGTTCGGCGCGAACGCCGAGCGGTTCGGCGTGCAGGAGGTGAACTTCACCTTCCAGGGCCGCGAGGAGATCGCCCGCACCCGCGGGCTCGTCGAGCTCACGGCGGACGAGCTGAAGCTGGGCGAGGTCAGCGCCGCGTACCTCAAGGCGCACATGCACCGGACCTACCCGGCGACGCCCGCCTTCCAGCACGTGCTCCAGGCCATCTGGCACCAGGTGAGCACCGCCGCCGAGGTCTTCGCGGTGGGCACGCTCGAGGCGGACGGGACCACCCACGGCGGCACGGGCTGGGCGGTCGAGCTCGCGCGGCACTGGAAGAAGCCGGTCCACGTCTTCGACCAGGAGAAGAAGCGCTGGTTCGCCTGGAACGGGAAGGAGTGGGCCCCCGAGGACGCGCCGGTCGTCACCCGCGAGCGGTTCGCGGGCTGCGGCACGCGCTCCCTGAACGACGCCGGCAAGGCCGCGATCCGCGACCTGTTCGAGCGGAGCTTCGGGAAGAAGTAGGGGGCGCGGAACGGCCGGCCGCCGTCGGGCGGATCGACTATGTTCGGTCCCCCGATGGACCCCGCCGACCTCCTCCGCGACCTGAACGACGCCCAGCGCGAGGCGGTCCTGCATGGCGAGGGGCCGCTCCTCGTCCTGGCCGGCGCGGGCAGCGGGAAGACGCGCGTCATCGTCCACCGGATCGCCCGGCTCGTGCGCGAGCTGGGGGTCATGCCGTGGCACGTCCTCGCGGTCACCTTCACCAACAAGGCCGCGGGCGAGATGCGGGAGCGGCTCGAGGCCTTGCTCGGGCCGGTGCTCGCGGCGGACCTCTGGGTCCAGACCTTCCACGCCTTCGGCGCGCGGTTCCTCCGGCGCGAGGCGGCCCGGGCCGGGCTCTCGCCGTCCTTTCCGATCTACGACGACGACGACCAGGTCCGGCTCGCGAAGGGGCTCCTCGCCGAGACGGGCCACGACGACGACCTCTCCCCGCGCGAGCTCCTGAACCGGATCGACTCCTGGAAGAACGAGGGGCTCGCGCCGGAGGAGGTCCAGATCGTCCCCGGCGATCGCGAGGGCGCGCGCGACCGCGACCTCTACGCGCGCTACACCGCGGCGCTCCGCCGGGCCGGCGCGGTGGACTTCGGCGACCTCCTGGTGATGCCGCTCCGGCTCCTCGAGGCGGATCCGGCCCTGCGCGCGCGGTGGGCGGGCCGGTTCCGGTTCCTGCTCGTCGACGAGTTCCAGGACACGAACCCGGCGCAGTACCGGCTCCTCCGCCACCTCGCCGGAGAGAAGCGGAACGTCTGCGTCGTCGGCGACGACGACCAGGCCATCTACCGGTGGCGCGGCGCGGACGTCGAGAACATCCTCGGCTTCGACCGCGACTTCCCGGGCACGAAGGTCGTGAAGCTGGAGCAGAACTACCGCTCGACGCGCACCATCCTCGACGCCGCCCACGCGATCATCTCCCGCGCGCGCCGGCGCCGCGAGAAGCGGCTCTGGACCGAGGCCGGACCGGGCGCGCCGCTCGCGCTCCTCGTCGGCGAGGACGAGGGGCTCGAGGGCGAGCGGATCGCCCGCGCGGTGGCCGCGGAGCGGGCCCGCGGGACGCCGGGCGACGAGATCGCGGTGCTGTACCGGACCAACGCCCAGTCGCGGCCGATCGAGGCGGCGCTCCGCGCCGCCCGCATCCCGTACGTCATCGTCCGGGGCACGAGCTTCTACGACCGCGCCGAGGTGAAGGACGCGGCGGCGTACCTGCGCCTCGCGCTCGCGCCGAGCTCCGACCTCGACGTGGAGCGCGTCGTGAACAAGCCGGCGCGCGGCGTCGGCGACAAGACGCTCGAGCGGCTCCGCGAGCACGCCGCGGCGCGGGGGCTCTCGCTCTTCGCCGCGCTCGCCGAGGCCGACCGGATCGACGGGCTCAAGCCCGCCGCGCGCCGCGCGCTCGCCGAGTTCCACGACCTCGTCGAGGGGCTCGCGAAGGACGTGCCGGCGCTCGACGCGAGCGCGGCGGTCGAGCAGACGCTCACCCGGACCGGCCTGCTCTCGACCCTCGCCGCGCAGCACACCGACGAGGCGGCGGACCGCGCCGAGAACCTGGCCGAGCTCGTCGCCGCCGCGCGCGAGTTCGACGAGGGGCTCGTCGACGAGCCGGAGCCGCGCGATCCGGAGGAGGTCCGGCCGCCGCCGCTCGCCCGGTTCCTCGAGCGGATCGCGCTCCTCGGCGAGGCCGACGGCGAGACGCCCGAGGGGCGCGTCGCGCTCATGACCCTGCACGCCGCGAAGGGGCTCGAGTTCCAGGCCGTCTTCCTCGCGGGCGTCGAGGACGGGACGCTCCCGTACGAGCGGCCGTGGGCGGACGAGAGCCCGGCGGAGCGGGCGGAGAGCCTCGACGAGGAGCGGCGCCTCTGCTACGTCGGCATGACGCGCGCGAAGGAGCGGCTCACGCTCTCGCTCTCGCGCCGCCGGATCGGCTACGGCGAGATGGGCCCGTCGTACCGTGACATGCGGCCCTCGCGGTTCCTGCAGGAGCTGCCGCCGGAGCTCTTCGGCGAGGAGATCGCGCGCGAGGTCCGGGCGCGGGAGGCGGCGCGCGGCGCGCGAGCGCCCGTCATCCGCAGGCACCAGGGGGCGCTGCCGGGGGAGCCGCACATCGAGCTGGACGGGGAGGATGCCGAAGTCGCCGCTCGTGCTTCGACAGGCTCAGCACGAGCGGGGTCCGGGAGGCCGCTCGCCCTGAGCTTGTCGAAGGGCGAGCGGTCGGAGCCGACCGTCGACTACTCCTTCGACCAGCGCTCCGACGCGGACGGCGCCTTTGGCCGCGGCGCCCGCGTCCTTCACGAGCGGTTCGGCGAGGGCGTGGTGCTCGCGACGGAGGGCGCCGGCCCCGACCGCAAGGCGCTCGTCCGGTTCGACATCGGGGAGAAGAAGGTCCTCGTGCGGTTCCTCTCGCCGGGGTAGCAGCCCGAGCCCGAGCCCGAGGAGTGACCGGGCTCGTTCACGGGTGGGCCGGGGGCGGATCGGCCCGCAGGTTCGTCGTAAGATTCCCCCATGGCGATCCCCGAGCTCCACGGTCCCCCGCCGCCCGTCACCGAGGAGCTGGTGCGGGCGCTCCCCAAGACGGACCTGCACTGCCACCTCGACGGCTCGCTCCGGCTCGGGACGATCCTCGACCTGGCCGCGCAGCAGGGCGTGCGCCTGCCCGCCGACACGCCGGACGGGCTCGCGAAGGCGATCCACATGGGGGAGAACTGCAAGTCGCTCGAGGACTACCTCACCGCCTTCGACGTGACGCTCGCCGTCCTCCAGACGGAGGAGGCGCTCTACCGCGCGGCGTACGAGCTCGCGATCGACTGCGCCGCCGAGAACGTCCGCTACCTCGAGGTCCGCTACGCGCCCGTCCTCCACACGCGCGAGGGGCTCAAGTCCACCACGATCATCGACGCCGTGCTCCTCGGCCTCCGCGACGCGAAGCGGGAGACCGGGATCCGCTCCAACGTGATCGTCTGCGGGATGCGCCACACCGACCCGCAGACCTCCGTCCGGCTCGCCGAGCTCGCCGTCGCGTACAAGGGCAAGGGCGTCGTCGGCTTCGACCTCGCCGGCGCCGAGGAGGGCCACCCGGCGCGCCGGCACCGCGAGGCGGTCCAGCTCATCCACGACAACAACGTGAACGTGACGATCCACGCGGGCGAGGCGTTCGGGCCGGAGTCGATCGCGCAGGCGGTCCACGTGTGCGGCGCCCACCGCATCGGGCACGGCGTGCGCCTGCGCGAGAACGGCGAGCTCCTCAACTACCTCAACGACCACCGGATCCC
>Ga0196976_1000510_pt1 | contig 24208 bp, 22 predicted proteins | sample S3v_513CmetaG_FD_148644 | JGI IMG/M metagenome (GOLD analysis project Ga0196976, IMG submission 148644) | Soil microbial communities from Anza Borrego desert, Southern California, United States - S3+v_5-13C | ecosystem: Environmental > Terrestrial > Soil > Desert | place: USA: California...
GGTATAGATTTCAATGCGCTACGGGAATTGGTGCTGGATGAGGGACAGATCAGTGCCGTCTATCAGCGCCCTTTCTCTGGTCATTACTACGAAATTCATGCTCCTGGGCAAATCATATCCTCGCGTTCACTTTGGGATAAGCAACTTCAAATTCCCCAAGTTGCGCCGGGACAGCAGGTTTTATTACGTAGACAGGGTCCAGAGCAGCAGCCGCTGCTGATAGCTATTTCCGCTTATCAGAAACAAGGCAGGCTGCTCACAATTGCCGTGGCCGAGGACCTGCGTGACGTGAACGCCGGGATTCAACGATTCCGCCAGATTCATGGCGCCATTTCCTGCATGATCCTGTTTGCTTTGCTGGGCCTGCAGTATTTCATCGTAACGCGTTCCCTCAAGCCCTTGCACAAGATCAGGACCGACATGCAGCGTCTGGAAGCGGGGGAAATTCAAAGTATTGAGGCACGGAATGCTCCACTTGAAATTGCGCCGCTGATCCTGGAATTGAATCGTCTACTTTCCGCTATGGGCAGGAAAACGCTTCGTTCCCGCGAGGCCATGGGCAATCTTGCGCATGCACTGAAAACTCAGCTTGCATTGCTGGGACAGGCGGCAGAGAGATCCCGAGGACCCCATTCACCTGAACTGCACTTGATATTGCGCGATATAGGTGAAAGCATGCGCCGCATCATTGAACGAGAGCTCAAGCGTGCACGACTGCTGGGTGCTGCCTTGCCTGGCAAAAGGCTGGATCTGCGGCAGGAAGTATCCTTGCTCGTGCAGACGCTACAGATGATGTATGCCGACAAGGCTATCGATATTGAGTGGCGGGTGGCTGATGGGTCCCGTTATGGAGGCGATCAGGAAGACATGCTGGAACTGTTGGGAAACCTGCTGGATAACGCCTGTAAATGGTGCCAGCAAAGGGTTCGGCTTGATATTGGCGGTAATGGCGCCTTAGCGCTGACGGTTGAAGATGATGGGCCGGGATGCCAACCGGACGAATTCGAGGAATTGACCAGGCGCGGATTCCGTTTGGATGAGTCCAAGCCAGGTAGCGGGCTGGGACTAGCTATCGTCAAGGACATTGTGGAAAGTTATGGCGGAGTGATCTCATTTACGTCGTCACCCGATCTGCGAGGGCTGCGGGTGGAGGTCAGATTGCCGGAAGTGCTGGCCGAGTAGGCGGTTCGTGAATAAAAAAATGGCCCCGAAGGGCCATTTTTCTGGGATTCTTTGGTTAATTAGACCTTCTGTATATTAGAAGCCTGTTTACCTTTAGGACCCTCGGTCACGTCAAAAGTCACGCGATCATTTTCTTTCAAACTCTTATAACCGCTATCAACGATCGCGGAAAAGTGTGCGAATAGATCATCGCCGCCTGCGTCGGGAGTAATGAAGCCAAAACCTTTGGAATCATTAAACCACTTTACTATACCTGTTGCCATATCTGTACTTTCTTACTAAAAGGGAGGCACCCTGAAAAAGTTTGGGTTTCGTTAATTGATGGGATCTTGCGAACTCAAGAATTGAAAACTGCAAACGCCTAACGTGCGTTTTACGTACATATGGGAAGAATGTCAACCACAATCTCGGCTTTATGCAAAGTATTGATTTCTTTCACCCCCTTAAACGGCTATAATACTGCAGCGATCGGTAGTGCCTTCGCCTTGTAGTTCCGTTCTATATCTTCCTCACTATTCCCAGGGTGCGAGTGCTTCAGCCTCGTTGAAATGTTGCTCCAAGGGTCTTATTAATTGGAGTAATCATGGCTAAAGAAGAGCTTGTTGAAATGAATGGGGTAGTGATGGAGGTATTGCCGGATTCCCGATTCCGCGTCACGCTCGATAATGGGCATCAATTGGTTGCCTATACAGGCGGCAAAATGCGGAAACACCGCATCCGTATCCTTGCAGGCGATAAAGTTACGCTCGAGCTTTCCCCTTACGATATCAATAATGGCCGGATCACATTCCGCCATATCGAAACGAAAGCGCCCGCATATGTGCCCAAACGACGCTTCTAAATTCACAGATCACTAAAAAAGCCGCTTTCTATAGCGGCTTTTTTTATGTCATCCCACTTGATTATGTAAGTGAGAATCGTTATCATTTACTAAATGAATGCCACATACATGGAAATCGCCGATGGAAAACCGCTATCCGAAGCTGGGGCGGAGGAAATCTCCCATGCTGGAATGCCCATGAAAAGGTGGAGCAGCCGAGAGCTGTTCGCAGGCCAGCGCGAGCTCGTCATTGTGCATGCCAATAGTGAATATCGCTTGCGCTTGACCAGTCAGGGCAAGCTGGTCTTGACCAAGTAGTGAACAACATGAACCTGTTCCCATTACAGCGATTTACCGTATCACTGACTGCCGGGAGTGTGCATGGCTAGGTTACGACTTGTTCGTTGGCAAGAAACTGCTTTCTATGAAGATGCTGTTGCCAGGGTCAGTGTCCGGGCATTGTCGCCAGCAAGGCCCGCTGTCCAGGTTGCAGCCGGTGGTACGGTATCCCGCAAAGGATTGCTGTGCGCTACGCTGGCTCACTTGGCGGTCTTTGGCATCCTGCTGGCCGCGCCAACTGAGCAGCTTCAAGTGGAGAAACCTACACCGCCGATGTTGGTGAGTCTCATTGCGGCCCCTCAGATAGCCCCTGAGCCGGCACCCGAGCCAGAGGTTGTTCCGCCAGAGCCGCCAAAACCGGAACCGAAACCTGTCGTCAAGCAAAAGCCCAAGCCACAGCCAAAACCCGAGCCTAAGCCAGTCATGGAACCTAAACCTGAGCCGCAGGTAGTAGAAACTCCTGCGCCAGCCGTTACCCAGGAACCCGTAGTGCAAGAAACGGCTCCACCTCAGCCAGTCGCTGCGGCGCCGCAAGCAGTGGAAGCGAAGCCTCAACCCCAACCAGAACCGGAGCCCGTGATTGAGCCGCCGCGTTTTGGAGTGGCTTATCTCAATAACCCGGCACCCGCTTATCCTGCCCTTTCGCGCCGTATGGGCGAGGAGGGCCGTGTCATGCTGCGTGTGCTGGTTGGTGTAAGCGGCAAGCCGGAGAACGTGGCAATCGAGAATGGCAGCGGATTCAACAGGCTCGACAATGCTGCACTCGAGGCTGTCAAGAAATGGAAATTCATACCTGCCAGACGCAACAATGAGGCCATCAGTGCCGAAGTGCTGGTCCCGGTGAAGTTCTCACTGGATAGTTAAATTTAGAAACTGGAAAAAGATTTAATGGAAAACATGCATCAATTCAACAGCCTTGCCTTCATCACCCAGGGTGGGCCTGTCTCTATCACAGTAGCGCTGGTGCTTCTAGCCATGTCACTGGCGAGCTGGTACCTGATTTTTGTGAAGAGCTACCAGGCAATGACATTGCGTCACTCAGTGAGTCGCTATATGGAAAGCTTCTGGCAGTCGCCGTCGCTCGATGCAGCACTCAACGCCAAGGTTGGCAATCCGGTATCACGACTTGCTACCCAGGCAGTGGAAGCAGCCGAGCATCATCAGCAGCACGCCTCTAAAAGATTGGCCGATGCCTGCAGTCATGATGAATTTGTGGCTCGTGCCATGCGGCGCGTCATTAGTCGGGAAACTGCTCAGCTTGAGTCCGGCCTGTCTGTCCTCGCTTCAGTTGGTAGCGTTGCACCTTTCGTCGGTCTGTTCGGAACCGTGTGGGGTATTTACCATGCGCTAGCCAGTATCAGCGTCAGTGGACAGGCTACCCTCGACAAGGTTTCCGGTCCGGTGGGCGAAGCCCTGATCATGACTGCGTTTGGCTTGGCCGTAGCGATCCCTGCGGTGCTTGCTTACAACGCGCTCGTACGCAGTAATCGCAATCTCGTCGGCCAACTGGAAAATTTTGCGCATGACCTGCACATCCTGCTGACCACTGGGGCGCCATTAGCAGGCGGCTCCGCAGTGCAAGAAATGGCACCTTCCAAATCTGCTGCAGCTCACTTGAAGGAAGTGCCAGCGTGATCGGTTCGGGTAACAATTTCGGTTCGGACAATCAGAACAGTCTGATGTCCGAAATCAACACCACACCGCTGGTTGATGTGATGCTGGTGTTGCTGGTGATTTTCATCATCACAGCGCCGCTGTTGACGCATGCTGTCAAGATCGACTTGCCGCAAGCTAGCAGCCAACCCATAGAACAAAAGCCGGAAATCATTTCAATTTCCGTTGACGGTGCCGGCCAGATGTATTGGAACGACACAGCACTCGTGGAGGGGGAGTTGTCTGTCAGACTGCAACAGGCGGCAACGACAAAGCCTCAGCCGGAACTGCATATCCGGGCTGATAAGGAGACCCGTTACCAGATTCTGGCGCAGATTATGGCCGATGCTCAGAACGCCGGCATACAGAAACTGGGTTTTGTCAGCACGCCAGACAAGCAAAAATAAATTTCATTGATTAGCAAGCCATGGGGTTTATTCCCCGGTAGCCAGCAAAATTAAGCCTTCAAGGGGAATTACCGTAATGTTTACACCAAAAAAAATGGCGCGTAAGCGCATGGCTGCCTTGGTTGCTTTGGCAATCCTGCCTACCTATGCAAATGCTGAGGATGCGGCTGCTCAAACGGGAGACGCAGTGCTGCCTGAAGTGACTGTCAAGACATCAAAGGAACCACCGCCATTCCGTGCTGAAACCTCGAGTGCAGCGACCAAGACTGAAACGGAGCTGCGCGATATTCCGCAATCGATCAGCATCGTGACCGAGGAACTGATCAAATCGCAGCGCGCTTTCAACCTCCGTGATGCCTTGCGTAACGTGAGCGGTTTGACCATCGCTGCAGGCGAGGGCGGCCGTACTGGCGACTCTATCACCTTGCGCGGTTATGCAGCCCATTCGGATATGTATCTGGATGGCGTCAAGGACAATGGCCAATATAACCGTGACACTTTCTTCATGGAACGTGTAGAAGTGCTCAAGGGAGCTTCCAGCGTCATGTTTGGCCGTGGCTCGACCGGTGGCGTGATCAATCAGGTCACCAAGCAGGCAGATGGCGAGCAAAGGTTGGAAGCCGATATTTCTTACGGCTCCTACGATAACAAGCGTGTGACAATTGATGCCGGTACTGCTATCAATGATGTCGTTTCCGTGCGGCTGAATGCGCTCTGGAACGATTCCGATTCTTTCCGCGATTACAATTTTGTAGAGCGAAAGGGTTTTGCACCTTCCATCCGGTTCACCTTTAGCGATAAAACCGATCTCACCTTGAGTTATCTGTATCAGGAAGAAGATAGCGTTTTTGATTATGGTGTACCTATGTTCCAGGGCCGGCCCGCTGATGTTTCCACGCGTAAATTCTATGGCTTCAAAGATGATCGTCTACAGGAATACGAGACGAATATCGCGACTGCAACCTTGCGGCATGCCTTCACCGACGAGTTCTCGGTTAAGAATACATTGCGCTATGGCGATTACTTCCGCGAATACCGTACCAATCTGATTGATCGTATTGATCAGAACGCGGCCACAGCACGATTTACCCAAGCTTATCGCGATAGCCATCAGCAAAACCTGATCAACCAGACTGACTTCGTTCTGACAACCCCCATGATGGGAATGGCCAATACCTTGGCATTTGGCACGGAGTTTGGCGAGGAGGAGTTTGATTTCCGCAGCAAGAATTCCCCAGGAAACTTCACGACCTCCATTTTCAATCCCACCTTTGCTGATACCTGGCCGAATGGCGCGGGCGCAGCGGATGATTTCAGCGGAGTGCTGAATACCAATCGTCGTATCCGCGCTGTAACGCGTGCGGCATATATCCAGGATCAGCTTGAGTTGACTTCACAGTGGAAGGTGCTGGCTGGCATTCGTTATGATGATTTCCAGGTTCATCAGACTGATCTGGTAAACCCTGCTAATAACGGTTTCGATAGCAGTGCCCACAAGTGGAGTCCACGCGCCGGTTTGATCTGGCAGCCAACAGAGACACAGTCCTATTATGTGAGCTATGGCGAGTCCTTCAATCCGACTGCCGAGCAGTTTGCAGTGATTGACTCGGCAGCCGAGCAGAGGCTGAAGCCGGAATCCACCAGCAATAAGGAAATCGGTGCCAAATGGGACCTGTTTGACCGCCGTCTGAGTGTAACCAGTGCCATTTATCGTTTGGAAAAGGATGAGGCACGTTCCACAGATGCCCTTGGTTTAACAACACTTTCCGGTGAACAGCGTACGGATGGTTTCGAGCTCGGTTTGGCCGGTGAACTATCACCGGGATGGAATATTTCTGCGGCCTATGCCTATATGGATGCGGAAGTCACTGACTCTACAGCGGTGGCTACAGGTTCTGTCAGCAATATCGCCGGCATTTCGCTCAAGGGTATGACACCGCAGAATGTGCCCAAAAACTCGGGAACTGTATGGACTACCTATAAGTTCCTGCAAAACTGGGAAATCGGTGGTGGTGTCTATGCTGTAGGCAACCGCTTTACCGATACTGTGGAAGAGGTGGAGCTTCCAGGCTATGTGAGATTGGATGCGGTGCTTGCATACCACCAACCACGCTATGACGTGCAGTTGAATGTCTTCAATCTGCTGGACAAGAAGTACTATGAGTCTGGCCAGATACGTTCTGCTTTGCCGGGTGTGCCATTGTCCGGGATGCTGACGGTCAGTCTGCGGTATTAACCAGCATCGCATTTTTCTCAACCGATGCACAGATAACCCGGCAGTGATGCCGGGTTTTTTAGTGATGGAATGACATGTTGATCGTATTGAATAACGTGCTGAACGCGGAGCATGTGAACATGTTTCGCACCAGCTACGACAAGCTCGATTTTGGCGATGGCCGGGCTACTGCGGGTGATCGTGCGGCAGCGGTCAAGCATAACCTGCAGCTTGCCAACGATACACCCGAGCACGCAGTGCTGACGGAAAACGTGCATGCCATTCTTGGTAGCAACACGAACTTCATGTCAGCTGCCTTGCCGTCACAGATCAGCCCGCCATTATTCAATCGCTATCTGCCTGGAATGGCTTTTGGCGAACATGTCGACAATGCCATCCGCATCGATGGTGAAGTGCCTTTGCGAGCTGATGTCTCAGCAACACTGATGATCTCCGCACCCGAGGATTATACGGGTGGCGATCTTTTGATTGAGGACACTTACGGTGCACAGCGTATTCGTCTGCAGGCCGGAAGTATGGTCCTTTATCCTTCATCCAGTCTGCACCGGGTGGAGCCGATTACCAGCGGCAAACGTGATGTGATTGTGTTCTGGGTACAGAGCATGGTCAGGGATGCCAGCCAGAGAGCTTTGCTTTTTAAGCTTGATCAGTCCATCCGCAAGCTACGCGAACGAGACGCAGCGTGTCCGGAAATCGACCCCTTTATTGCGAGCTATCACAACCTGCTACGCATGTGGGCTGAAATATAAATAGAGAAGATATGGAATTAACGCAAAACCAGAAGAATATTCGACGCGGCAAAATCATCAGGACCTTACGTAAGGCGCATGGTTGGCTGGGGTTGTGGGGCGCCGTGCTGGGCCTGCTGTTTGGTGTAAGCGGTATTCTGCTGAACCACCGCACAGTGCTTAAAATTCCAGCCGTCAAGATGGAAGCCAGCGAGATCCAGCTTCCAATGTCGGAACCGCGCCCGACCAACGCCAAGGAATTCACACGCTATCTGCAACAAGCCCTGGATATCCCGCACCAGCCTGTAAAACCCAAGCCCACGGGCAAGGGAGGAAAGCCAGACGAAGCCCGCTTCATGGGCAAGGACATGCCGCAGCCTGAGCGTTGGGAAGTCAATTTCGTCATGCCGCATGCGATGGTAAAGGCCGAGTACATCGCAGGCAACCAGTTCGCCACCGTCAAACGCGAGGATGCCAATGTCTGGGCGTTTATCACCCGTATGCACAAAGGCGTCGGTGCCAATACCGCATGGGTACTGCTGGCGGATTCGATTGCAGGTGCGCTTGTCCTGCTTTCTGTAACGGGCGTACTCCTCTGGACCAAGATGCGAGGATCGCGGTTGGCCATGAGTGGTTTGATTGGTACTTCAATTGTGGCCAGTGTTTGGGTGACCCTGATGATGATGTAGGCGACATCTTCACCCGTCATTTCAAAAGCACACTTCGGTGTGCTTTTTTATTTGTGGCAACCCGACTGAACCAAGGCTCGGTTTTTGCTACTATCGGGACAACCCCTATGTATTCCGTCAGTGCTGATGGAGTGTCCTCAGCCCGTTGAAGAAAGAGCAAGTTTTATGACGACCCACACCGAAACGCCCGAACAGCAACATGAATCAGCGATAAAAACCGTTATTACCACAGAAACAACGTCCATTACCCAGGCCTTACAGAACCATCTGATTTTTTCCACGGGGAAAACGGGCGCCTCCGTCACCATGCGGGACTGGTATGCGGCCACCGCGCTTACCGTGCGTGATCACGTGATTGAACGCTGGGTGACCACCCGCAATGTTTACCGGGAAAAAGATCCAAAGCGCGTCTTTTATCTTTCGCTGGAATTCCTGATCGGCCGCATGATGTCCAATGCCGCGCTGAATATCGGTATTGAGCCTAAAATCCGCGAAGGCCTTCATGCCTTGGGTCAAAACATGGAAGCGGTGGCCGATATGGAAGCGGATGCGGCACTGGGTAATGGCGGCCTCGGCCGGTTGGCAGCCTGTTTCCTGGATTCCATGGCAACTATGGATATGCCAGGCACCGGATATGGCATTCGCTATGAGTACGGCATGTTCCGCCAGACAATTGAGGATGGCCAACAGGTCGAGAATCCTGACAACTGGCTGCGCTACGGCAACATCTGGGAGTTTCAGCGTGCCGAATTGACCTATACCGTCAAATTCTATGGCCGGGTTGTGGAGTTTTGCCCGGTTGGGCCTGAGCCAAGCAATGGCAAGAAGACGGCCAAAGCCAGCAAAAACACTGAATGCCATTGGGTAGATACTGAAACCGTACTTGCCACGGCTTATGATGTTCCCATTCCCGGCTATAGCACGGAAACCGTCAATAATCTCCGGCTGTGGTCTGCCAAGGCGACGCGAGAATTCGATCTCCAGCATTTCAACGACGGCAATTATGAAGGGGCGGTAGAGGATCGCACCCTGTCCGAGAATATCTCCAAGGTCTTGTACCCGAATGACACTTCGGTGCTGGGGCGCGAGTTACGCCTCAAGCAGCAGTATTTCTTCGTCTCGGCTTCTATCCAGGACATTCTGCGTTGCTTCAGCGAGCGCAAGCACAGCTGGGATATGCTGCCGGAGAAGATTGCCATCCAGCTCAACGATACGCACCCAGCGATTGCCGTTGCCGAAATGATGTATCAGCTGGTGGATGAAAGAGGTCTGGCATGGGATCGCGCCTGGCGCCTCACAATGCGTATCTTCTCCTACACCAATCACACTTTAATGCCGGAAGCGCTGGAAACCTGGCCGGTGGACATGTTCGGCAAACTGCTGCCGCGCCACCTGAAAATCATCTACCGCATCAATCATGAATTCCTGCAGATGGTGAATCACAAATTCCCAGGCGATACCGATCTGCTGCGGCGAGTCTCGATCATTGACGAAGAGCATGGACGACGGGTGCGCATGGCCTACCTTGCTATTATAGGCAGCCACAAGGTGAATGGTGTGGCCGCACTGCATAGCGAGCTATTGAAAACGACGCTATTTGCGGATTTCGCCCGTATTTATCCGGAAAAGTTCATCAATGTCACCAACGGCATTACGCCGCGTCGCTGGCTCAATCAGTGCAACCGCGGCTTGACCGAATTGGTTGCTGGCACCATCGGCAGCAGTTTCCAGAAAAACCTCGACAAGCTGTCCAAGCTCGCGCCTTATGCTGATAACGCGGATTTCCGTAAGGCCTTCCGTGAGGTCAAGCTGGCTAACAAGCAGCGCCTGGCCGACAAGATTGAGCAACTTACGGGCGTCAAACTTAATACGAACAGCATGTTCGACGTGCAGATTAAACGCATCCATGAATACAAGCGACAGCTACTCAACGTGATGCATGTCATCACCCTATACAACCGCATCCGCGCGGGCACAGCGGGCGACATGACACCCCGAGTGGTTATATTTGGCGGCAAGGCGGCGCCCGGTTACTGGATGGCCAAGCTCATCATTCGCCTCATCAATGATGTCGCTGATGTGGTGAATCAAGACCTGGCAGTGGGCGACAAGCTCAAGGTCATCTTCTACCCCAACTATGAGGTCTCTGCTGCCGAGCTGCTGTTCCCGGGCAGTGACCTTTCCGAGCAGATTTCCACCGCCGGCACCGAGGCCTCAGGCACGGGCAACATGAAGATGGCGCTGAATGGCGCGCTCACTATTGGCACGCTGGACGGCGCGAATATTGAAATCATGGAAGAAGTCGGCGAGGAAAACATCTTCATCTTTGGCCTCACCACGCAGGAAGTGGCTGAAAGAAAGGCCGCTGGCTATAACCCTTGGGACTATTATCACGCCAACGCCGAGTTGCGTCAGGTGCTGGACATGATAGGTAACGGCTACTTCAATGTGGAAGAGCCGAACCGTTATCAGCCCATTTTTGATACCCTGCTCAACAAGGGGGATTACTATATGCTGCTGGCTGACTATGCCAGTTATATCGCAACGCAGGAGCAGGTCAGCGCCGTGTACAAGGATCAAGAGGATTGGTCGCGCCGAGCCATCCTCAATGTGGCGCGCATCGGCAAGTTTTCCAGCGATCGCACCATTCGCGAGTATGCGCAAAAAATCTGGAAAATAGCCCCGGTAGCACGTTAAGCATATGCGTTGATCATGAGATAAGCAGGAGGATTCCATGCGTCATCTGATTGCAGTTGCATCCCTGGTTTTGGCGACAAGTGCGAATGCAGCGACATCCCAGCTCAGCAATACTGAAGTAACGCGTGGGCTGAAGGAAGCGCTGGTTCAAGGCGCGGACAAGGCCGTGGCTCAGCTAGGTCAAGTTAATGGCTTCTTGGAGAATCCCAAGGTCAAGATATCGCTGCCCGAACATTTGCAGCGTGCCGAGAAGACCTTGCGTTTTCTCGGCATGGGTAAACAGGCCGATGAGCTCGTGCTGCGTATGAACCGGGCTGCCGAAGCAGCCGTGCCACATGCCAAGGAGCTGCTCATCAACTCAGTCAAGCAGATGAGCATCACCGATGCCAAAACGATCCTGACCGGCAGCGAAGATGCCGCAACCCAATATTTCCGCAAAACAACATCCGTACCGCTTTCCCAGAAATTCCTGCCCATCGTGCAGGACGCCATGAAGGATGTCTCGCTGGCCCAGCAATACAACGAGGTGGCTAAACTTGGACAACGTTACGGGTTGGTGAAAAAAGAGCAAAGCACGCTCGAAGATTACATCACGCAGAGAACGCTAGATGGTGTGTATCTGATGATGGCGGAAGAAGAAAAGAAGATCCGAAAGGATCCCGTGAAGGCAGGTGGTGAGTGGGTGAGAAAGGTGTTTGGCGCCATTTCCAAATAATATCGTCAATGTTGCTTGTCGCTTAGTCCGATTCGACTCGAATCAAAAGCACGGAAGCGGAGACTAAAGACCAAACCTGCCGCGATAGAAGCAGTGCCTTTCTGTTAAAATCACGGTTTTGCGAATTCCGTGAATTTTCCAATGCTTAGTCTTCGTGGCAGCCCCGCACTTTCCCCTTTTCGTCTCGACAAAATCCTCACCGCGCTGAAGGTTTCTGCCCCACGTATCACTCGCTTTTATGCCGAGTTCTGGCACTTTGCCTGGGTCGAAGGCGAGCTGACTACGGAACAACATGAAACGCTGCAGAAGATACTCACCTACGGGCCTAAGCTGACGGAAGGTGCGCCGAGCGGAGAGCTGTTCCTGGTGATTCCGCGTCCTGGCACCATTTCGCCGTGGTCCACCCGGGCTACGGAAATTGCCCGCCACTGTGGCATTGAAAACATGATCCGTTTGGAGCGCGGCATAGCCTTCTATGCAGACACAGCAAATGGCGCGCCTTTGACCGAAGCCGAAAAACAGGCTTTGAGGCCGCTCATTCATGACCGCATGACTGAGTCGGTATTTGCTACGCTTAAGGACGCCGAGCGTTTGTATCACACGGCCGAGCCCGCCCCAATGAATAGCATCGACATCCTTGGCGGCGGCAGGCAAGCTTTGGAAACTGCTAATGCCGAAATGGGCCTGGCGCTGTCACCGGATGAGGTGGAATACCTCATGGAAAATTACACCCGCATGGGCCGCAACCCGACCGATGTTGAGCTCATGATGTTTGCGCAGGCGAATTCCGAACATTGCCGCCACAAGATATTCAACGCAGACTGGGTGATTGATGGGGTGAAGCAGGACCATTCGCTGTTCGCGATGATTCGCAATACGCACAAACTCAATCCCGGCAAAACGGTGGTCGCCTACGCAGACAATGCATCCATTGTAGAAGGCGGCCAGACCAAACGTTTGTATCCTAAAACAGATGGCAAGTACGCCTACGTTGAGGAGAGCATGCATTTCCTCATGAAGGTGGAGACGCACAACCATCCGACTGCCATTTCTCCCTTTGCCGGAGCGGCAACCGGAGCGGGCGGCGAAATCCGTGATGAAGGCGCTACGGGATCCGGCTCCAAGCCCAAGGCAGGACTCACCGGCTTCTCCGTTTCGAATCTCAACATTCCTGGGTTCAGGCAGTCGTGGGAACAAGACTACGGCAAGCCTGGCCGCATCGCTTCTGCCCTGCAGATCATGGTAGACGGGCCATTGGGTGGCGCTGCTTATAACAATGAATTTGGTCGCCCCAACATTGCAGGCTATTTCCGTACGCTGGAAGTGGAAACCGATAATGAAGTGCGCGGCTATCACAAGCCCATCATGTTGGCAGGCGGTGTCGGCAATATCTCTGCACAGCATTCCAAAAAGAACCCCATTCCTCCCGGTGCCGCGCTGATTCAGTTGGGCGGCCCAGCCATGCTGATCGGCTTGGGCGGTGGTGCGGCATCCAGCATGGATACCGGTGCCAATACTGAAGACCTGGATTTTGATTCAGTACAGCGGGGCAACCCTGAACTCGAGCGCCGCGCACAGGAGGTCATTGATCGGTGCTGGCAGCTGGGCGAGAAGAACCCTATCCTGAGTATTCATGACGTAGGCGCAGGTGGCCTTTCCAATGCCTTCCCTGAGCTGGTAAACGACGCCGGTGTGGGCGCACTATTCCAGCTGCGCAACATTCATAACGAAGAGCCGGGCATGAGCCCACGCGAACTTTGGAGCAATGAAGCGCAGGAACGCTATGTGATGGCCGTAGCAAAGGAAAATCTGCCGCTGTTCAAGGAAATCTGCGAACGCGAGCGCTGCCCTTATGCGGTGATTGGTTATGCCACTGAAGAGCGGCATCTGACAGTTGAAGACAGCCACTTTGGCAACAAGCCAGTGGACATGGATTTGTCGGTGCTGCTTGGCAAACCGCCCAAAATGACGCGCGATGTTAGCCATGCAAAGACTGTTCTGCCGGACTTTGGCACCAGCAGCATTGACCTAACCGAAGCCGCCGCGCGTGTATTACGCCTGCCCGGTGTGGCTGACAAAACTTTCCTGATCTCGATCGGTGACCGTACCGTCGGCGGATTGACGGCGCGAGACCAGATGGTGGGCCCCTGGCAAGTACCAGTCGCAGATGTGGCAGTTTCACTCGACGGCTACGAGACGTATTCTGGGCAAGCTTTCGCCATCGGCGAAAAGGCGCCGCTAGCACTTATCGATGCGCCAGCTTCCGGACGCATGGCGATTGGTGAATCCATTACCAATATTGCCGCTAGTTACATCGGCGATATTGGTGATTTGAAGTTGTCTGCGAACTGGATGGCTCCCGCCGGGCACCCGGGGGAAGATGCTGCTTTGTATGATACGGTCAAGGCGGTTGGTATGGAGCTGTGTCCGCAGCTCGGTATCAGCATTCCCGTGGGCAAGGATTCCATGTCCATGAAGACCGTGTGGGACGAGGACGGGCACAAGAAATCCGTCACTGCCCCGATTTCTCTGGTTGTAACAGCTTTCGCACCGACGCTTGATGCCCGCAAGACCTTGACCCCGCAATTGCGGGCCGATCTTGGTGATACGAAGCTGGTATTCATCGATTTGGGTGGCGGGCGCAACCGTATGGGCGGTTCTGCTCTGGCTCAGGTATATGGCAAGATTGGCAGCACTGCTCCCGATGTCGACGCTGAAAAGCTCAAGCAGTTCTTCGCCGCCATTCAAAAGCTGAATCATGAAAACAAACTGCTGGCCTATCACGATCGGTCGGATGGCGGCCTATTTGTCACCTTGGCAGAGATGGCATTTGCCGGCCGTCGCGGCCTGCGTGTGGACTTGAGCAGCCTGCCGGGTGATATCGCAGGTATTCTCTACAACGAGGAGCTTGGCGCCGTCCTGCAGGTCCGATCGATTGATGCTGATGCTGTTTTCGAAGAACTCGCCGGACTATTGCCCCACTGCGTGCATACCATTGGTGCACCGGTGGCCGAGGATATCCTCAGCATCCACTATGCAGGGGCTGAGGTATTTACCGAATCGCGGACAAGCCTGCACCGGTTGTGGTCTGAAACCACTTATCAGATGCAGAAGCTGCGGGATAACCCGGCTTGTGCCCAGCAGGAGTACGACCGCATTCTCGACAAGGCAGATGCTGGCCTGCACGCAGCACTGACTTTCAATCCTTCTGAAGATATCGCTGCGCCCTACATTGCGACTGGCAAGCGGCCGAAGATTGCCATCCTACGTGAGCAGGGCGTCAACGGTCAGCTGGAGATGGCCGCGGCTTTTGATCGTGCGGGTTTTGAAGCGCATGACGTTCATATGAGTGACATCATCAGCGGGCGCATCAGCCTCCGCGATTTTGCCGGTTTTGTGGCGTGTGGCGGTTTCTCCTATGGTGACGTGCTGGGCGCTGGTGAAGGCTGGGCCAAGTCCATCCTGTTCAATGCACGCGCCAGCGATGAGTTCTCCCGCTTCTTCCAGCGAGACGATTCCTTTGCTTTAGGGGTGTGTAACGGCTGCCAGATGATGAGCAACCTGCACAGCATTATCCCAGGCGCTGAGCATTGGCCGCATTTCGTGCGTAACAAGTCCGAGCAGTTTGAGGCCCGCTTTGCCATGGTGGAGGTTCTTGAGTCTCCATCGCTCTTTTTCCAGGAGATGGCGGGCAGTCGCATGCCGATTGCGGTTTCTCACGGTGAAGGCTTTGCGGAATTTTCTAGCGAAGCTGATGTCCATCAAGTGCTGACTGATAGACTGGTCAGTATGCGGTTTGTGGACAATACAGGTAAACCGACTGAAATTTATCCGTATAATCCCAACGGTTCGACGCAGGGGATTACCGGCCTGACGACTCCTGATGGGCGCTTCACCATCACCATGCCTCATCCGGAGCGGGTTTTCAGGACAGTCCTGAATTCATGGCATCCGGACGGTTGGGGTGAGGATAGTCCTTGGATGCGTATGTTCCGCAACGCAAGAAAGTTTATTGGCTGATTCAACAACTAACTATTACAACGGAAGCAGGAGAATAAGTAGCATGAAGATCATCAAAGCATTCATCGTAGCCGTCGCATTCTGTTTGCCCTTATCCGCTTTTGCTCTTACGGATGACGAGCAAGTGGTTTTCACTGATGCCTTGCGCACGGGGAAAATCAAAGTCGTTAAGCAATTCCTCGATAATGGTTCCGCCACCGCCAACGAAAAGTCTTTTGCATGGTCTGCGCTGCAGATGGCTGCGGACAAGGGTCATCTGGACATCGTCAAGCTGCTGGTAGAAAAGGGTGCTGAGATTGATTACGCCCATCCCGTCAATAAGATGACAGCCCTGCACTTGGCCGCCTTCTCAGGCCATGATGAAGTTGTGAAGTATCTTCTCTCCAAGGGTGCCGATCCCAACAAGAAAATGAGCCGTGGCGTTTCCCTCCTGCGCGCTGTCAAAGACCAGGGTCATACCTCAACTGTAGCCATCCTGGAAGCAGCTGGCGCCAAGGATGACGGCTGTCAGGGTCAGTGTCTCTAACGGTTCTAGCGAACCCTATTGCGTACTTCCGTGAACCTCGTTTGCCTGGGACGCTTGTCGTTCCAGGCAGTATTATTCGTATTGCTGTGGCCGCTCGCCAGCCACGCCGATCAGACTTCAAGCATTGAGCAGGCCCATATTCGGGTCCTGGCGTCTTCCTGTGCAGCCTGCCATGGCACAGGCGGTAATAGCCTCGGCAGCATGCCTGTACTGGCCGGCCTGGATGCCGGCTATTTTACTCAGCAGATGTTGGCGTTCAAATCCGGCGAAAGGGCTTCCACCGTAATGCATCATCACGCCAAAGGGCTGACGCAGGAAGAGATTGTCTCGCTGGCCGAACATTTCTCCCGGCAATCCAAGCGTCCCGCCTTGAAGCCTCCTTCTCGCTAATCCCAGAACTGCATGACGATGCATCGCCGCGATTTCATCAAGTTTTCAGCTGCTGCCGCGCTAACAGGGGTCATCCCACCATTTGCAGTGGCTTCAAGCAAGGCGAGTCGCCGGGTGGTAGTTATAGGCGGTGGTTTTGCAGGGGCTACGGTAGCGAAGTATATGCGCCTGTGGACGCTCGGCACTGTCGAAGTCGTTGTGGTAGAGCCTTCAGCTTCATTTATCTCCTGCCCGATGAGCAACCTGGTGCTGGGCGGTAGTAAAAACCTGTCCGACCTGACGTTTGGATTTGCTGCACTGCAGCAGCATCACGGGGTCCAGTGGGTGCGGGATGCTGTGACAGCCATTAATCCGGAGGCGAAAAAGGTTGTCATGAGCAGGGGGGAATTAAGCTACGACAAGCTTATCCTGGCACCCGGTATTGATTTTATCTATGACGAGTTACCTTCCATGCAGAGCGGAGAAGCGCGTTTGCTCATTCCGCATGCGTGGAAAGCCGGCGAGCAAACACTGCGTTTGCAGCAGCAACTGCAGGCCATGCCTGACAACGGGGTTTTCGTTATCAGCATCCCGCTTATGCCCTATCGTTGTCCGCCCGGACCTTATGAGCGGGCTTGCCAAGTCGCTTCCTATTTCAAGAAGCACAAACCGCGCGCCAAAATCATTGTGCTCGATGCAAACCCTGACATCGTCTCCAAGAAGGGATTATTCACCCGCGCATGGAAAGAACTCTATCCCGACATGATCGAGTACCGTCCCAACAGCATGGTGGTGGACGTCAATGTGACTGCTCGCACAGTGCAGACTGAGTTCGAAACAGTACAGTCTGACGTGCTGAATCTTATCCCGCCACAACGTGCTGGCTTGCCAGCCCAGCTGGCCGGTGTGGCCAATATCGATCGCGGCTGGTGCGAGGTGGATTTCATCACTTATGAGTCTATGGTGGTGCCAGGCGTGCATGTGATAGGCGATGCCGTTTCTGCGGGGCTGCCAAAATCTGCCCATATGGCGACTTCGCATGCGCATGTCTGTGCCGCTGCCTTGACGGCAATGATGAACGGCGCAGCACCAGACCCTACACCGGTATTTTCCAATACCTGCTACAGCTTCGTGGATGACAGCCAGGCCATGCATGTTGCGCATGTTTATCGATACGATTCTTCCAAAAAAATGATGCTGGCTGCTGAAGGCGGCGGCGTTTCAGATCATCCATCAGAACAGGAAGGGAATTATGCGCGTGACTGGGCCCAGAATATCTGGTCCGATGTGCTCACCTAAACAGCGCCTATCCGTCTTTTTGATCGGATGGCTGTTAGGGCTGTGCACGTTCTCATCACCCATCAGCGCTGAGCCCGCTAAGCCACGCGCCATACCGAATAACCCAGCGGAAGCGATCAAGCTGCCGCCAGGATTCAAGGCGCAGGTGTTCCATCGTATGCAACCCGGAGGTGGCGAATTTCTTCGCGGTCCCCGCTTCATGGCGTTTGACCTGGATGGCAACTTGTATGTCTCCATGGGTATGGACAACAAGGTATTGATGCTGCCGGACAAGAACAGGGACGGGATGGCGGATGAGGAAGTGGTTGTTGCTGATAACCTCAATGCCCCGCAGGGTCTGGCTTTCGTGGAAGGCAAGCTGCTGGTGGCTAATCAGGACAATCTCATGCGCCTGGAGCGCAAGAATGGCCAGTGGCCGGCGGCATATAAGGAATTGTTGGTTGAGGGGCTGCCTGTCGGCGGCCATATGCTCAAAACCTTGAAGTTGGGACCGGATGGCTTCCTCTACCTCAGTATCGGCTCGAGCTGTAATGTGTGCCGAGAACGTGAGCCATTGCGTGCCACCATTCTGAGGTATACATCCACAGGCAAGCCCGCTGGCGCCATGACCGATATGGGTGCCCACATCAATTCACCCATATGGGCTTCCGGATTACGTAATTCCCAAGGTCTGGCATGGCATCCCAAAACCGGTGCCATGTTTGCCAGTGAAAATGGTGCAGACATGCGCTCTGAGAAGAAGGGCGGCCAACCCAGTGATGATATTCCGCCTGATGAGCTGAATCGTATCGTTGAAGGCAAACACTACGGCTGGCCCCATTGCTGGGGTTATCGTTTGGAGGACCCAAACTTTTCAGGAGACGATGGGTTTTGTGCTGGCACACGTGGCCCCGCGTTGACTTTCCCCGCTCATTCGGCGCCGCTGGGCATGACGTTTCTTGATAAGGCAGATGTTCCTGGCGACTACAAGGATGATGCCATTGTGGCGCTGCATGGTTCATGGAACCGATCCCAACCTTCAGGGTACAAACTGGTACGGGTGAAATTCGGAGCTGGAAAAAAAACGGATACGCCTATTGAAATCACGGATTTTGCAACGGGCTGGCTGGACCACAACGGTGCATGGGGTCGACCCGTGGATGTGGTGGTAGGCCCTGACGGTGCACTGTATATTTCTGATGACCGTGCTGCCATGATCTACCGCATCAGTTACAGTTCACGTTCTGGGAAGAAAGGTTAGTCGAAGTTTGTATATGGGTATTGGCAAATACATTCTCTCAGCCTTGTTGGCGAGTAGTCTGACATTGACTCATGTGGCCTTTGCGCAGGAGCCTGAGCCTGCCGATGTGGTGGTCTATATCAACCCCTTGGAATACAAGCATCCGGTGAAGCTGTGGCATTTCTACTACGATTACTGGTATACACAAGGGCCCGCAGTCGAGGCAGCCGCTATTGATGTCTTGAATCATGCCTATGGCAAGGCGAGCATGTGTGACGGCAACAACATCGGAAAAACCTTGGTGCGTATTGTCCCAAACATGTTCTACAACCCGCACATGACCACGTTTTATGGGAAGCTCACGGCTGAGATCTTCACCGGCAGTGGCAAACCCTTGGGCGCCTATATGACTGAAGTTGAAAAGTCTGGCTTCCTGGACGTTGCACCTGCAGCGCAGATAGCTGCGATATACAGGACGGCAATGCAAAATGTCGTTGATAAAATGAAGACAGACCCCGCAGTGCAGGAAGCCATCAAAAATGGCGTTCCGCAAAGCGAAACCAGTACCCCATGCAGCATGATGTCTGTGCTGCCTTCACGCAGAGTCAACGCAAACGATTTGTTGAACACTTTTGAAAGGTAAATAAAGATGCAAACAAGAATCAAACTGATGCTTTCCACAACGGCTTTATCCCTCCTGGTTCTCGGGACACAAGGCTGTGCAGATACCGGCAAGAAATCGAGTGCTTTCAAAATGCCGGAGTCGGTAGCCGTGGCCAAGGACGGGAAAGTTTATGTCTCGGAAATTGGCGAATTCGGTAAGGATGGCGATGGCCAGATCAGTGTTCTGAGCTCTGATGGGACTCCTGGGGTTTTTGCCAAGGGCATGGATGATCCGAAGGGTATTTATTTCCATGGTGATACCTTGTTTGTCGCAGACAACAAACGTGTACTGAAGGTGGGTCCAGATGGCAAATCGGAAGTGTTTGCAGCTGCCGAAGCCTTCCCTGCTACGCCACAATTCCTCAATGACGTCGTAGTAGATGATGCAGGTAATGTCTATGTGTCTGACAGCGGCGACCTGAAGGGCAAGGGTGGCGCCATCTATAGGATCAGCCCCGATGGCAAGGTCAGCACGGTTGTGGACAGTAAGAATGCCCTCGTGCTGGGCCCGAATGGTTTGCTGATGGGGCAGCAGGGTGAGTTGCTGGAAGTGGATTTTGTCTCCGGCATTTTATACAGCATCAACCTCAACAGCGGTAAGTTGACGAAATTGGCAGAAGGCCTGGGCGCTGCTGATGGACTGGCGCGTGGTCAGGATGGAACTTTCTACGTCAGCGACTGGGAAGGCGGCAAGGTGTTTCGTGTAAGCCAGGATGGCCAGGTCAAGCTGTTGAAGGATGGTTACGCCGCGGCTGCCGATATCACGTTATCTGCGGATGGCAAAGAAATACTGGTGCCAGATATGAAGGCAGGGCAGCTGGTTAAGCTACCACTGCAATAAACCGTTATAGATCGGGTGGCTCAGACACCGTGTGGGGCAGAGTACGAATAACTCTGCCCTTATCTTTTTCACAATACCGAATCAACTTTCCTGACGTGAGTGTTGAACCATCTTGTTCGTACCGAGAAGCCAATGGGCGGCAATTCATTACAAGGCTGAAATAAGCCTATATGAACGAAAGTTTTGTTGCTCTTGATCCCTGAGACAAGTAATGCCAGTTATTTGGTAAAGGGTAAAGCAGAACCTTTGAAGCGAATGACGATTATTTATTCCTGCTTGCTTTAGGACCTTTTTTGAAGGCAGGCACCCTGGCTTTCTGTTCGGGCGTGCCATGCTGATTGATGTATTCCCTGATAAGACTGCGGATAACCTGAGATGGTGTTAGGTCATGCTGGGCGCAAACCTCCTCCAGAATCTCCTTCTTAATAGGATCAATCAGTATGGTCAAACGGGCGGTGCGCTTTTCCAATGCAATTCCCTTTTTTTGATAATTATATGATAATAGTCTTATAACACTGTTACATTTCACTTCACATAACATATTGATTCTTTTCAATATGTGGGGGGTATTTTATATGGAAATGGTGATATGTGAAATTCTCCTTGTCTTGCATAACGATGTATACCCAGAAATTTTGCTTATTCGGTGAAGGTGTTCTCGCTGTTATGAACAACAAGCTGTTTAAAATCAGTATCTCTTATGACAGCAAGAGAGAGGAGCCGGTGCGGGTCAGGATTGTGGATAACGAAACTGGCCACAAGGAAGAAATCAGGGGCACCCTCAAGAACATCAAAAATCATGTTTATCAGGTGCTCGAGCGTTGGCAGCAAGAAGGGCGTGGCGCTCTCAACCCAGACGTTTGCGAGTACTACGCGACATATGCAGACTACGAGGCAGGACGCATAGCCTCACAGAAAGAACGCTAGCGGTCGAGTACGGTAAGTAACCCTGCTACACCATCCAGGCCGACATGATTGATTGCATAGGTTGCCTGGCTCTGCACGACGGGTTTGGCATGGTAGGCGACGCTGATACCTGCAACACCCATCATCTTGAGGTCATTGGCCCCATCCCCGACAGCAATGGTCTGCTCAGGCCGTAGACTTAGCTCATCCCGCACGCGTATGAGCCAGTCAGCCTTGCTCTGGGCGTCCAGAACATCCCCCAGAATCTTCCCGGTGAGTTTTCCGTGGACGATTTCAAGTTTGTTGGCGTGCGCGTAATCCAGTCCGGCCAAAGTTTTAGCACGATCCGCGAAGAAATCAAATCCTCCGGAAACCAGCATGGTCCGTATGCCATGCTTTTTGCAGGCTGACACCAATGACTCAGCACCCGGATTGAGCTGCAAGCGCTCCTCATACACCCGCAACAGCGCCGATTCTTCCAGCCCTTCGAGGAGTGCAACACGCAGTTTGAGGCTCTGCGCAAATTCGATTTCGCCGCGCATCGCACTTTCCGTAATACGCGCGACTTGCGGTTTCAGGCCATGCATGTCGGCGATCTCATCGATACATTCGATATTGATCAAGGTCGAATCCATGTCCATAACGAGCAAGCCCATGTTGCCCAGCAGGTGATGGTCAGGTACCAGTGCCCAGTCGAGGAAATGACTGATGCTGTAGATTTCGATCTCGTGCCTGGTTTTGTCGTCCACCTCACCCGCTAGTCGCAAATAACAAGCCTGGGAGGAGGTCTGGGTAAAGCTGTCTTCTCTGCGATAGCCAGCACAGAGTTCGACAAGCCGCTCAAGATGGGAAGTCTGAATGGATAAACCTTGAACAACGAGACGCATGGCAGGGTACTGTTATAGAAAAACAGCTGAGATTATACACGTCAGTACATGCCTGCCGGCGCTGGCACGACTGGCTAATTACACCATTTTGCGCCAAAATGCCTGACTCATAAAAATACACCCGCCCTACCCATAAATATGAATTTGCACGAGTTTCAGGCCAAGCAGTTACTCCAGAGTTACAACATCCCCATCCCCCGCGGTGAAGCCGCAGCAACCGCGGAAGGTGCAGTGCTGGCCGCCGCTAATATCGGCGGTAATGCGTGGGTGGTCAAAGCCCAGATTCATGCAGGGGGCCGCGGCAAAGCGGGTGGGGTTAAAGTCGTTAAATCGGCAGAAGAGGTGAGTGAGATCGCAGGGGCATTGCTCGGCAAGCCGTTGGTGACTTACCAGAATGCGCCTGAAGGTCAGCCGGTGAATCAGGTGCTGGTTGAGCAAACACTGTCCATTACCCGCGAGCTATACCTTTCCCTTCTGGTGGATCGTTCGCTGGAGCGGGTAATCGTGATAGCGTCTGCTGCTGGCGGCATGGAGATCGAGGAAATCGCCCAGTCCGATCCCGATAAGATCCTGCAGGAAGTGTGTGATCCATTGATTGGCCTCATGGACTATCAAGCACGTAATCTTGCCTTCGCACTCGGCCTTGCAGGAGAGCAGATAGGTGCGTTTACCCGCTTGCTCAAGAACTTGTACAGGCTCTTCAAGGAAAACGATCTTGCCTTGCTGGAGATCAACCCTTTGATTGTCACGGAGGAGGGCGCTTTGGCTGCGCTCGACTGCAAGATGAGCATTGATGACAATGCGCTGTATCGGCAGAAGAAGCTAGCCGAGCAGCGTGACTGGAGTCAGGACGATGTCAAGGAAGCGGCTGCGCATGCGGCAGGCCTCAATTACATTGCACTGAACGGCAATATTGGCTGCATGGTTAATGGCGCAGGATTGGCGATGGCCACCATGGACATGATCAAGCTGCATGGAGGAGCGCCGGCCAATTTCCTCGATGTGGGCGGTGGTGCTACTGCTGAAACAGTGGCCAAGGCCTTCAAGATCATCCTAGCGGACAGCAATGTCAAGGCGATCCTGGTCAATATCTTCGGTGGCATTATGCGCTGCGACATCATTGCTGAGGGCATTATCACGGCGGTCAAGGAAGTGGGCATCCGCATTCCCGTTGTCGTCCGACTGGAAGGTACAAACGTTGAACTGGGCAGGAAAATGCTGAAGGAGAGCGGACTTTCGATCATCTCTGCTGATGGGCTGACGGATGCAGCCCAGCGTGTTGTTGCAGCGGCGGGGGTGTGATATGGCGATTCTAGTCAACAAGCATACAAAAGTGCTGTGCCAGGGATTTACCGGCAAGCAGGGAACCTTCCATTCTGAGCAGGCTGTTGCCTACGGTACGAAAATGGTAGGCGGAGTCACCCCAGGGAAAGGCGGCCAAATCCATCTGGGATTGCCTGTCTTCAATACCATGCGGGAGGCTGTACAAGCGACGGGAGCCAATGCCTCAGTGATTTATGTGCCTCCGGCATTTGCAGCAGATTCAATTCTGGAGGCGTCTGATGCCGGCGTCGAACTGATCGTCTGCATTACAGAAGGTATCCCCGTTCTGGATATGCTTAATGTAAAGGCGGCGCTGAAAGCGAATGGTACAAAGATGGTCGGACCCAATTGCCCGGGTGTCATTACGCCCGATGAGTGCAAGATCGGCATCATGCCCGGCAGCATTCACCTGCGAGGCAAAGTGGGTGTCGTATCGCGCTCTGGAACGTTAACTTATGAGGCTGTGCACCAGACCACGGCACTGGGTCTCGGGCAATCCACTTGCGTCGGTATTGGCGGCGACCCCATCAAAGGCCTGAATTTCATAGAGTGCCTGCAAATGTTTGAGGCTGATCCAGAGACGGAAGCCATCATCATGGTGGGTGAAATTGGCGGCAGTGATGAAGAAGCGGCCGCAGAATACATCAAGAGCCATGTACGTAAACCAGTTGCAGCCTACATTGCAGGTC
>Ga0196976_1000511_pt1 | contig 24154 bp, 18 predicted proteins | sample S3v_513CmetaG_FD_148644 | JGI IMG/M metagenome (GOLD analysis project Ga0196976, IMG submission 148644) | Soil microbial communities from Anza Borrego desert, Southern California, United States - S3+v_5-13C | ecosystem: Environmental > Terrestrial > Soil > Desert | place: USA: California...
GCCAGAAACTCGGCGGTTCGCTCGCCGACGAAGCGGATGCCGAGTCCGAAGATTACACGCTCCAGCGGCAGCTTCTTGGAGTCTTCGATTTCGTCCAGTACATTCTGGGCGGATTTGTCGCCCATTCGCTCAAGGCTGAGCAGGTGTTGTTTCGTAAGCGAGTAGATATCTGCGATGTTGCGCACCAACTGACGTTCGGTGAGTTGGTTCACCAGCGCGTCGCCCATGCCTTCGATGTTCATTACTGAACGCGAAGCAAAGTGCAGGATGCTTTCGCGGAGCTTCGCCGGGCAATTCGCATTCACGCAGCGGTGATCGGCCTCACCCTCTGTGCGTACAACATGGCCTCCGCATTCCGGACAGGTCGAGGGCATCACGAACTGGCGTGTGCCGCGCGGATGTTCGGCATCCTCGATGACGCGTACAACTTTGGGAATGACGTCTCCACCGCGTTCGACGGATACCCAGTCACCAATGCGAACGCCGAGGCGTTCGATTTCGTCCTGGTTGTGAAGAGTGGCGCGTGTGACCGTAGTGCCACCGATCGGCACCGGTTTGAGCGCTGCCACCGGCGTAAGCTTCCCCGTGCGTCCGACCTGCACCAGGATGTCCTCGATCATCGTGACGCCCGCGCGAGCGGTGAACTTGTACGCGATGGCCCATCGAGGCGCCTTGCCCGTGAAGCCAAGCTGGCGCTGAAGCGCGGTGCTATTGACCTTTACAACAACGCCGTCGATTTCGTACGGCAGATCGTCACGCTTCGCTTCGTACTCGGCTATGAATCGCCAAACTTCGTTGATCGACCTGGCGGTAAGGCGGTTCGGATTGACCTTGAACCCCATGGCCTCGAGAGTGTCGAGCGAGTCGGAGTGCCGGTCGAAGTGCGTCCGCCCATTTACGAACAGCGAGTACGCGTAAAAATCCAGCCTGCGTTGCGCGGTGATGTTGGGTTCGAGCACGCGGACTGCGCCGGCGGCAGCATTACGCGGATTCGCGAACTTGGGTTGATTCGCGCGCTCACGGTCTTCGTTCATGCGCTCGAATGCTCGCAGGGGCATGATGATTTCGCCGCGAACCTCGAAACTGTTCGTCAAACCGGTTTTCGCTGCGGCTTCAGGCGGAATCACAAGGGGCACAGAACGTACGGTGCGGATATTAGCCGTAACCTCTTCACCTACCGAACCATCGCCGCGCGTCACTCCGCGGTCGAGCCGTCCGTCGGCATAGCGCAGAGCCATCGAGAGGCCATCCAGCTTCAGCTCACACACATACTCCACGTCCTTTACGCCCGAAAGTTCGTGGACGCGGCGCTCCCAGTCACGCAGCTCCTGCTCGTTGTAGGCGTTGTCCAGCGAGAGCATGGGCGAGGAATGCGCCACTTTCACGAACCCCTCGCGTGGCTTGCCACCAACACGCTGGGTTGGAGAATCGGGCGTTACCAGCTCCGGATGCGCGGCTTCCAGCCGCTTGAGGTCGTTCAGCAGAAGGTCAAACTCGGCGTCGCTGATTTCAGGATCATCGAGGACGTAGTAGCGGTGCTCGTGATAGCGGATCTTGTCGCGCAGTGCCTCGACTTCTCTCGCGATGGACATGGGCATAGTTTCTGTTTTCCGCCGTGACCTTGCAAGCTCCAGCCGACCCCGAATAATATGCACCGCGCAAAACGTTCGTCGCGGCTTCGTCCATTCGAGTTTAAGGAGGATCTATGAAGGTTCGCGTTGCACTTGCGTTGGCTCTTCTCCTGCTGGTCGCTACGGCGGCGCTGGCACAGGAGCAGCCGCAGCAGCCGGCATCGCCCGGTATGCAACCCCCGAAGCCTGCTCCCGAAATGGAGCGACTCACAAAGCAGCTCGAAGGCACATGGAACTCCGAAGAGAAGTTCGAAAAAAGTGAGTTCATGCCGAACGGCGGCACAGGTAAAGGAAAGGCGGTGTTCAAGCCCGGACCAGGCCGTCTGTCGCTCATGATGGACTACAACTCCAAGGGCAGCATGGGGAGTTTCCACGGCTTTGGGACTTATTGGTACGACCCGAAAGACCAGATGTTTCATTCATTCTGGTGCGATCCCTTCACGCCGCAGGGGTGCATGTTGACCGGTACCGGGAAATGGGAGGGCGACCGGTTGGTGATGACGGGGGAAAACGAGATGATGGGGAAGAAATACAAGTTCCGGCAGGTCATCTCGGATATCACTCCGAACTCATTCACCTACAGCGAAGAAGCTGCCGTGGACGGCAGTGAGATGAAGCCGACGATGACCATCAAGTACCGGAAAGCGGGTTCTTCGTCTGCGAAGGCGAAGCGCTAGAACGCTGCCGAGCCACTCACGAAGCCGCGGAGCACCTCCGCGGCTTTTCTTTTCGCTCTGGAATGCGTGTTGTAAGCTGTCGTTTCCATGCGGAAAGCCGTCCTCATCTACAACCCTGCATCGGGAAGGCCGCACCAGCGCGAGCATGAAGTCCGGAGCGCGCTGGAGGTGTTCCGTTCCGCCGGAGTGGATGCGGAGGCATGTGCGACAACAGGTCCCCGCACCGCTGGCGAGCAGGCGCTAAGGTATTTGAGGGCGGGTGCGGATACCGTTTTCGCATGTGGCGGCGATGGCACCGTAAACGAGGTGTTGCAGGGCGTCATCGGGACCGACGCGACCTTGGGCATCATTCCGCTGGGCACAGCAAATGCGTTGGCGGCAGACCTCGGCATACCTCGCAACCCCGCCGCAGCGGCGCGTCAGTCACTCACCTTCTCACCACGAGCCGTAGCTGCCGGGAAAATCACCTACAGGACCGGTACAAGGGACGCCCAGCGTTATTTCGCCGTCACGGCGGGCATCGGGGCAGACGCTCACCTCATGTACAAGATTGACCCTGCGTTCAAGCGGAAGTACGGCATGAGCGCCTATTACGCGCAGGCGACATGGATATGGGCGACTCAGCCGTTTTCGGTGTTCCATGCCGAATTTTGCTCCGGCGACGGTGTCCGCCATCGCGAGATCGTGACGCAAATGCTGGCCGTCAGGATCTCCCAGTTCGGAGGCTTGCTTCGGCAGATAGCTCCGGGTGCAGCACTGAGCAAGGACGATTTGCGGCTGGTTCTGTTCAAGACGTCGAGCCGTGCCCGTTACCTGGCATACGTGATGCGTTGCATGTTGCAGCGTCCCTGGAACGTGCCCGGCATCGAACTCACTGACGCAAGGGAAGTGACGTGTGAACCTGTTGCGACCGCCAAACGTAAGGTCTATGTAGAGGCTGACGGGGAGGCACTCGGCGAGCTTCCGGCTCACGTCACGACTGTTCCGGGAGCGATGAAGTTGCTCATGCCAGCCTGAAAACAGCGTCGCAGTCGCGCGAAATGCCCCCAACAAACGTAAGCTGGCTGCGGCGACAAGAGAGAGATCGTGGAACCGGTTACTCACCTCCTTACAGGCGCGTGTCTTGCACGCACGGGGTTCAATCGAAAGACCGCGCTTGCGACTGCCGCGATGGCGCTGGCTGCCGAAGCGCCGGACATTGACATTGTCGCGTATCTCACAGGTGACAGCGTCACCGGATTTCATCACCATCGCGGGTACACGCACACATTCATCGGCACACCGTTCATCGCACTCCTTGTCCTTGGCATTCTTTACGCGTTTTACTTGTGGCGGAAGAAAGCAGGGAAGTGGAAGAAGGAGCCGCCGCGATGGGGACTATTGTTTGTCTTCAGCTGGATCGCGGCCATGAGCCACATCCTGCTCGACTTCACGAATAACTACGGTGTTCGTCCGTGGATGCCGGTTAGCTACCGCTGGTACTCGTGGGACATTGTCTTCATCTTCGAACCACTGTTGTGGGTTGCGCTGATCGGCGCATTGGTGCTTCCGTCCCTTTTCGGATTGGTGGATAGCGAGGTTGGCGTTCGGAGCAAAACACCACGCGGCAGAGTTGCTGCCGTATTTGCACTCGTGTTCATGGTGTCGCTGTGGGGTTATCGCGACTACCAGCACCGCAGGGCGGTAGCGGCATTGAAATCGCTGACGTATGAGGGTGCGGAGCCGATTCGCGTCTCGGCCTTCCCCAAGTACATCAACCCGTTCGCGTGGTCTGGCGTAGTTGAGACGGCCACGTTCTTCCAGACCATCGAGGTGAATTCATTAAGCGGCGAAGTGGACCCTCGCGGTACGGCGCGCATCTACTACAAGCCGGAAGAGACTCCGGTCACGCTGGCAGCGAAGTCATCGCGACTGGGACGTGTGTACCTCGACTGGGCGCAGTACCCGATTGTCGAGGCGGAGCAGCTTGAGCCGCCCAACGGCGGCTACATCGTGCGGTTCCGGGATCTGCGGTTCGTTTCTCCGGAGATGAGCAGGCGTCGAGTGCTCGCGGCGTACGTGCAACTTGACCAGCGACTGGACGTTGTTGAACAGGGTTTTGACCCGCGAACTAGACGCGGGGACGTGCACGGTGCGGTTCACTAACTTGACGCACCCTGCCATAAAGCGACAGAATGCTGTTTCGTAGAAAAGAGGTTGACTTCATGTTGGCATACATCTTCGTTCTCTTCGCCGCTGCGTACCATTTCTTCCCGCATTCTGCTTTGGCCTTCACGCCCGTAGCGGCTTCACTGCTTTACTTCGGCGCCCGCGGCTCTCGCCGTCACTTCTGGGTTCCGCTCGCAGTTCTGATTGGAACTGACATCGCTCTGACGACGGTTCGTTATGGATATCCGCTGACGGCGGACCACGTTGTCACATGGGCCTGGTACGCAGGCGTGCTGTGGTTGGGTGCGGCCGCGTGCAGCGAGATGAAGCCTGTGCGCGTCGCCGGCGCGGCGATCTTCTCGTCGCTCTCGTTCTTCCTCATCAGCAACTTCGCCGTTTGGGCAGTGTGGAACATGTACCCGAAAACGGTTGACGGGTTGATGATGTCCTACGCTGCTGCGCTTCCGTTCTTCCGCCACCAGTTCGCCGGTGACCTGTTCTTCACCGCTGTACTGTTCGGAATCGGCGCTGTGGTTCAGGGATGGAGCACCTCGAAGGCGCGCCTCACCGCATAACCACATAGAGAATGAAAGGCCGGGTCAGAGCGACCCGGCCTTTTTTTTGCCGCAACGGCGGACAGGATGATCTGTGATGAGAGATTGACGAGATATGAGTTCAGAGGAAGGTCGCTTCGGGCATTCTGGGGGAGTCGCTTCAGTCTGAGTGCCAATGTGCGACCGGCATCACCGCCAGTCGAAGCCTGACGGCTACACAGGCCAGCAAGCTCTCGGCGCGCAGCGGAAGCGAATCAGGATGACATTTCTCGGCCTGCACGAACAGCTACGGCTGGCGAGCCGTCCCTGAGACTATGCGCGTGCTGCGGCGCGGTTCCTGGCGTACCTGATGATCAGGATGATTGCGAACACGGCTGCGGCGACGAGCAGCACCAGTCGAATGTTGTGCGAAAGCGCATACGCGATGTCTGCGCCGTACCGCATCACGAGGAACGTGAAAACGGCAAACCTGATTACGCGGCCGATGAAGACGGTCACGATGAAGTGCCAGAGTCTTACCTCGAAGAGCGCCGCCATGAGGATGAATGCCTTGAAGGGGAACGGTGGCGGCATCATCGCCGGGACCGTGAGCGCCAGCAGCCTGTAACGCTCGAAGAAGCCGTGAATGCGATGGAACTGGGCTGGCGGCATCTTCTTCTCAACGAACGCCTGACCACCCTTGAAGCCGATCCCGTAAAGCACCAGACAGCCCAGCGTGGAACCGATGGAGGTCAGAAGCACTGCCGCCCAGGCAAGGCTCGGATGAGCAAGCGAATAGCTGATTACGACCGCGTCAACCACGCCGGGCAGAGGAAGTCCCATGCCGTCGATGAACGCCACTCCGAAGCCTGCAAACAGACCCCAGGACTGTATGAAACCCGCGAGGGAAAGGAGGTACTTTTTCAATGGATAGTAGCTCTCTCGGTAAGAGCCTATTCTAACGTATGCTGCCGGTGATCCCGCTAGGGCTGAGCGTGCTGTGTCTTTCCGGCCAGCAGGTCGAGCGCATGCGGCAGCACTTCCACTATGCTCGCCAGCGACTCGCTCGCGGCACTCGGGCTACCGGGAAGATTGACGATCAACACCGCGCCCCTGATGCCGCAGATACCCCGGCTTAAGCTTGCGAAAACCGTCCTCTTCATACCCTCAGCGCGCATCCGTTCGGCCAGTCCGGGAACGATGCGATCGCAAACGCTTCCGGTCGCTTCTGGCGTGAGATCCGTCTCAGCAACGCCCGTGCCACCGGTGGTGACCACCAGTCGTGCGACATCGCACATCCGGATAATCGCATTCTCGATGCTGATCTGGTGATCGGGGACAATCTCCGTTGCAACCACTTCGAACCCAGCCTGCCGAAGTGCGTTGGCTACCGCGGGCCCGGAAAGGTCGTCTCGCAGCTTATGGAAACTTGAGTCACTGACGGTGATGACGGCCGCTGTTCTCACGCAAACTCCGAATCACGGTTGGCTTCATCGAGCAGCCGCAGACCTTCCATCAGGAGTCCCTGGGTCGAGCGTGTGATCGTGCGCATGTCGCTACGCCGTGCGAAATCGATCTCGAAGGTGCCCTCTTCTCCGCTCCACTGTACGACGCGATAAACAGCCTCATCGCCCTGGAGTTCGGCGAAAACGGCGTGGCTGATTTGACCTTCATCGAAGAAGAGTTCGCATTTGTCACCTCGCCGGGTGAGCGTCAGAAGGCAGCTCTTTCGGCCCATTTCGAGCGATTGCAACAGATCGATAACACTCATCTGGGCCAGTGTCCCCCGAAGAGTTGTGCCCGAGGGCGCAGCTTGCGCCATTTTCTCCAACGCAATCTTGTCAATTACACGTTTGATGCGCGCCACGGCGTCGCGAACGAAGAAGGGCTTCTCGAGGATGTCCTCCAGCGAATCCTGCATCGGCTTCAGTCGGTCGGAGACCTCGGCCTTTGAGGCCATGAGCACCACGGGCATGCGCGCGAACCCGGGACGAAGGCGCAGTTTCTCCACCAGTTGGCGACCATCCATACCGGGCATTCCGTAGTCGGTGACGATCAAGTCCGGCGGCTCGTCCAGCGCCAGGAGTAGGGCATCGGCGGGATTGCCGGCAGCGTGGACGGATGCCAGCGGCGCGAGCGCCTGCCGCAACAACGACAGCACCATCGGATTGTCGTCCACTACGAGGACTCTAACTTCGCTGGGCATCTTTACCGACCGCCGGATTTACGGCTGTAATCACCGCTCTTGCCGCCTGTCTTGCGTTGCAGCACGACCTCGCGAATCTCGATTCCCTTGTCGAGAGCCTTGCACATGTCATAGACGGTGAGTGCGGCGACGCTGGCGGCAACCAGTGCTTCCATCTCCACTCCCGTCGGTGCTGTCGTTACTGCACGCGTGCGTACTGAAACGCCATTCTCACACGTGGTCAGTTCCACATCAATGTGCGAGAGCGGCACAGGATGGCACATCGGTATCAAGTCGCTGGTGCGCTTTGCAGCCTGTATGCCTGCGATCCGAGCCACTTCCAGTGGATCGCCCTTTGGGTTGTCCGGCAGCGCGCGCAGCACCTCTTCGCTCATCGCCACGAATGCAGTCGCCTCGGCTACACGAAGGGTGTTGGGCTTGGAAGAGACGTCCACCATTCGGGCACGCCCCTTCGCGTCGTAGTGGGACAGTTTCGAAGCCAAAGTGTGTTCTCTCTCGCCCTGATCAGCGCAGGAGCACTTCAACCTGCTCTCCTGCTGCCAGGTGTTCGCGATCTGAACGAACAACGATAAAGCAATTCGAGCGCGCAAGCGCAACCAAATCGCCCGAGCCTTGCCAGGTGATCTGCTCGACCCGAAGCTCGTTGCACTCGATGGAGACGTGCGCCGGCAGAAAGCGCGTTAGTCCCGCTTTCACGTTGATAGGACATCTCAGGGCGGCACGGACGAAACGTAGCGGCGATGGCACTGCGCCGCAGAGTGCCTCCAACAGTGGCCGGACGAACAGCGTGAAGGTCACGAAAACCGATACCGGGTTGCCCGGCAGTCCAAAGAAGTACTTGTTCCCCACGCGGCCGAAAACAATCGGCTTACCCGGCTGGATCAATGCTCCGGTGAAGATGAACTCCGCGCCATACTCGTCCAACACGTCCTCGACCAAATCGTATTTGCCGGCCGAAACTCCGCCCGCAAGCAGCAGCAAGTCGGCATCGAGGCCCTGCTGTACGAGCGCTCTTGTGGGTTCGAGCTTGTCCGGCGCAACCGGCAGGATGACTGCCTCCGCCCCCGCCTTCTGCACCAGTGCGGCGAGCATGGCGCTATTCGCGTTACGGATTTGCGTGGGCCCGGGAACTTCGTCTGGTCGGACGAGTTCGTCCCCGGTTGCGAGGATGGCGACCCGCGGGCGCCTGAACGCGGTGAGTTCGACCGCACCGACAGAGGCCGCCACGCCAACGACTGCCTCGTCCACAACGGTGCCAGCGGCGACCAGCACGGAGCCCCCGAGGGCCTCGCTTCCGCGCGGGGCCACGTTTTCGCCAGCCTGGACAGTGCGAACAACTTCGACCTGCGTTCCGACGGCATTTGTGTGTTCGACCATGGCTACCGCATCAGCACCCTCGGGAACTGGTGCGCCGGTCATGATCTCCACTGTTTCACCGGGGGCGATTTTGCGCGGCCACGCAGTACCCGCCCTGACCTCACCAACTCGCTGCAACGTGACTGGCGCTTCCCGGACGTCGGCTGAGCGTACGGCAAACCCGTCGCGCGTAGATCGGTTAAAGGGTGGCAAGTCTCTGTCCGCGGTGATGGGTGAAGCAAGCACGCGCCCGTGAGCCGCACAGAGATTCACCTGTTCCTCGCCGGGTGGTGAAGGCGTGGCAGCGTGCTGCTCAACAGCCTTACGGGCATCGACGAACGAGAGGAGCAGGTCGGACATGTGCCGAGAATATCTGACGCAGGCAGAAAATAAAAAGGGCGGCCGAAGCCGCCCTGTCGTCGCTCATGCGACTATTTCTTCTTGCTGCCGGGCTTGCGGTAGGTGGTCTCAACCTTCTCGCCCAATGCTGAAAGCAGGTCCTTCGCGCCCTGGGCATAAGAGCCTTCAGGCTGCAGCTCGAGGTATTTCTGCAGATTGCTGGCGACCTCCGGCGGATACTTCGTTGTGCCGGTCTTCGGGTCCACCGTGCCTTTTGCCATCAGGTTGATTCCCTTCTGGTAATAGGCATCAGCGTGGTTCGGGTTCGCCTGGATAGCTTTGTCGAACATGCTGTTCGCCGCGTCCACCTTGCCCTGGTTGGTCAGGATGGCGCCGGCGTTGAAGTAGTACATGCCGGCATTGGTCGGCTCGGCCTGCGCAGCCAATTCGTACTGCTTCAGCGCTTCTTCGGTGTTCCCCAGGCGAGAATGAGCTTCGCCGAGCTTGTTGAAGTACTCGCCGACGGTCGGCTTGATTGCGATCGCCTTCTGCAGGTGCTCGATCGTCTGCTGCAACCGCTGATTGCGAGCTTCCTTGTCGGACATCTTGGTGGCCGAAGCGAGTTCGGTCTCGCCCAACTTGTACCAGAGAATGTCGTACTGCGGACCCGCCTGGACGGCCTGCGCGAGGAGGGCAATTGCACCATCGAAATCGCCCTGCTGCTTGAGCGCGTTCGATTGCGCAAGCCTTTCGTTCAAGTCCTTAACCTTGAGCTGCTCCTGCTTCGCAGCTTCGCGCTTTGCTCTTTCTTCCGCGCTCAGGGTCTGTTCCATGCGTGCGCGCTCTGTCTGCAGGTTGATGTTGAATTCATTCACTTCCTGCTGGAGCGTGACACGCACGTTGTTGAACGAGATCGGCTGCCGCCCTTCGGCGGCCATCGTGACCTTGTACGTGCCGGAGGGCACGCCAATGGAGAAGTAGTTTCCGCTCTTGTCCGTCTTGAGCGTGACCTTGCGGCCGTTTTCCTGGTTGTGATACTCGATCGTGGCGTTCGCGATCGGTTGTCCCTGCTCGTCCCTCACAGAGCCCTTCACCTGGGCCATCTGGGCGAATGCGGCCGGCACAATCAGGGCCGCGAGCAGCATGGCTGCGAGCACGATTACGATGTTCTTCTTCATTTGCAGCTCCGTGGTCAGCAATGCCGACCGTGTCTCATGATTGCGCTATATACAGCCGCCAAGAACGCAAACCAGCGTTCTGAGAAAAATTCTGACAAAATGTTCTCGGCAGCTAACGACAAAGTTAAACCTTGGCAAGCGGTGATTCAAGCAAGACCGCAAGCCGCAAGGTGTTGTTTCCAGGTCCCATTACCTCGAACCTAAGTCCTCGAAATAAGTTGCTGTCGTGGTATCTGTTTCCCAGAGCTTTATCTGGCGTACCCATACGCGCCCATCAGTGCGCGCCTTCAACATCGTTCCGATTTCGTCGTAGAAGTACTTGGCCATATTTTCAGCCGAGGGATTAAGCCGCACGAACGGTTCGACATCGTTGAGGTACTGATGGTCGAGCCGGTCGATGACCGCGTTCATCACATCTTTCACTTCGCGAAAGTCGAGGAGCAGGCCGATGTTGTCCAGCGACTCTCCGGCGAGCGTGACGCGAACTTTGTAGTTGTGTCCATGCGGATTTTCGCACTTGCCACGATAGCCGCGCAGGGCGTGTCCCGCCGCAAAACTCTCTTCTACACTGACTTCGTACATAAACTCCCTTTAGCACGGCGGCACGGAGTATCGGCTCGCCAGCTTTATCGGACGAAACTACCATTTTATCAAGTTGTTACGGAGATTGGATTGCCGTTTCCGCTGTTCACAACTCTGAGAATGGCTCGGCACCAAAGAACTGAGCCACGTCCGACAGCGTTTCGGCACGGCGGTACGCGGGCAGTGAGTTCAGGAACACGCGCCCATACTGTTTCTTCACGATGCGGTTGTCCAGCAGCACCAGAACCCCTCGGTCATCCAGCGATCTGATAAGCCGCCCGAAACCCTGCTTGAGCGCGATTACGGCGGACGGGACCTGGTAATCGTAGAATGCATTTCCGCCGTCGGCGTTGATCGCGTTGATCCGGGCGGCCGTAACCGGGTCGTTAGGAACTGCGAACGGCAGACGATCGATGATGACGCAAGAAAGCTGCTCCCCTTGCACGTCCACGCCCTGCCAGAACGACGAGGTTGCGAACAGCACGGCGTTCGGAGTGATACGAAACTCCTCAAGCAGAGCGTTCTTTGGTGCTGTTCCCTGCAACAGGATGGGATACCCAAGTTCACCGAGAAGACGGTCGTGAATCTCGTTCATCTGGGCGTAGCTGGTGAACAGGCAGAACGCGCGTCCGCGCGTGATCTCCAGAACCTGCCGGATTTCCTCTGTTGCACGGCGCTGGAACTGAGGCGTACCGGGTTCAGGCATCGCGCTGGGCACGTAGAGCAAGGCCTGACTCGCGTAATCGAAGTGTGACTGGATCACCGCTTCGCGCGCATGGTCGAGGCCGAGTCGGCTTCGGATGTACTTGAACCCGCCGCCCACCGCGAGTGTGGCCGAGGTCAGAATTGCGCTCTCAACCTGCTCGAACAGTTGCTGGCGAAGGACCTGCGATACGTCGATGGGCGTAGCTTGCAGAAAGATCATTTCGCGAGAGCCTCGGCCCCGCGCGGTACGCCGCTCGATCCAGTAAACCGTGTTCTTCTGCCGTGACTCGAGAACGAATGAAAGCTGAACGCGCAATTCTTCAAGACGTCGAACGAAGCTGAACACTTCGTCGGGTTTTTCGGCGAGTCCCTGCAGGCTGGAGTGCAATTGCACCATCGCACGAGCGAGGTCGTCGTATGCGTCGCCGTGTTCTTCGAGAAAGCTGTCGCGATCCGTGAATGCGAACCGGCCTTCACCGGGCGGCAGCACGGAGAAGAACCGGGCGGAGCGCTCGCGCAGCCGCGCCGTTTGCGCCATGATCTCCGGGGTTAGAAGACTCTTCTGGCGCAAGGTCATGTCCACATCGCGCGCAAGGTCCTCGAAGCGCAATGTGCTGACGCCGATGCCGAAATAGGCGGAAGCGACGTCTTCTAGTTCGTGTGCCTCGTCGAAGACGACGGCGGCGAAATCGGGCAGGACACCCGCATCGGGCGCACCGTCTGCCTCTTTCCTGATCGCAAGGTCAGCGAAAAAGAGGTGATGGTTGACGATGATGATGTCGCTTTCTGCGGCTCGCCGATGCATCTCGGTGATGAAGCACCGCTCATACTGCTGGCACTTCGTCCCGATGCACGCCTCGGAGCGGGCGTCCAGCTTCGCCCACACCGCACTCGACTCCGGTAAGACCGAGAGTTCAGCACGATCTCCGGTTTCGGTTCGCTGGTCCCACTGGAGAATGGCGTTGTAGTGCTCGATCTCCTCAAGCCCGTTGAGGATCGGCTGATTTGCCAGCTCGTAAAGCTTCTTTCGGCACAGGTAATTGTTGCGGCCTTTCATGTAACAGACGCGCAACTTGCCTTCGCCATTGGGGAATAGCGCGCGCTCGAGGAACGGTACGTCTTTGTAGAAAAGCTGTTCCTGGAGGGTCTTTGTTCCTGTCGAAATCACCACCCGTTTGCCGCTGCGGATTGCCGGCATGAGGTAGGCGAGCGTCTTGCCAGTTCCGGTGCCGGCCTCGACGATCAGGTGCCGGCGCTCGTTGAGGGCCTGCTCGACCGCCTGTGCCATCTCGAGTTGTCCCCGCCTGAATTCGTAGGCCGGATGGGTGCGCGAAAGAACGCCTCCAGGGCCGAAGAACGCGTACAAACTTGAAGCCTGAGCGGGTTGGGAGGTCGTGGCCACGGGTGAGGAATAGGACACCCATATAATAACTGCGTAGATGAATCCAGAAGAACGCTTACCTGAAATCAAGGCCGGTACCGCTGCGGGCCGGCGCGGCGAGTTGCCGACCGTCGTCATCGTTGGACGCCCGAATGTGGGCAAGTCCACGCTTTTTAATCGTCTGATCGGGCGGCGGCGCGCGATCGTGGGCGACGAGCCCGGCATCACGCGTGATCGTATCTATGGCACAGCGGAATGGAACGGGCGCAAACTCCGGGTTATCGACACGGGCGGCATCATCCCCGAGGACAAAGACCTCATCCCGTCTGAAATTTTCCGCCAGGCACGAGTCGCGCTGGAAGAGGCAAAGGCCATCCTTATGGTCGTCGACGGCCGGACGGAGCTGGCCGCTCCCGATATGGAATTGGCGCGGCTCCTTCAGCGCACCGGCAAGCCGCTATTTCTGGCGGTAAACAAGATTGATGCACCTTCTGTCGAGGCACTTGCGGAGGACTTCCATCGCCTCGGAATTCGGCAGTTGTTCCCCGTCTCGGCTGAGCATGGCGATGGCGTTGCCGAACTGATGGAAGGCATCGAGAAAGTTCTGCCCGAGACGGACGAACCAGAGTTCGCCCCAGATACTGAGGTCCAAGAGACTGCGCCGGTACGCGAGACGAAGATTGCCATCATCGGACGTCCGAACGTCGGCAAGTCAACGCTTCTAAATGCGCTCACAGGAACGGGGCGCGCCATTGTTTCGCCCATCCCCGGCACCACGCGCGATGCAGTGGACGAACTGGTAGAGCGCGGCGACAAGAAGTTCCGCTTCATCGATACGGCTGGTATCCGTCGCAAGGGCAAAACGAAACTGATGGCCGAAAAGCTGTCTGTCGTGATGGCTCGTAAGCATTTGGAAGCCGCCGATGTAGCGCTGGTCGTCATCGACGCCACAGAGGGCGTTACCGGGCTGGATGCCAACATCGCCGGCTATGCGCACGAATCCGGACGCTCGGTGATCATCGTCATCAACAAATGGGACTTGGTCGGCGCGAAACGGCAGGACGGGAAGAAACCGGCAGATAGGAACCTCTACGAACAGCAGGTGAGAGATTCACTGAAGTTTCTCGCCTATGCGCCGGTGGTGTTCATTTCGGCGCAGCAGGGGCGCAACGTCGAGAAGATTTATGAAGTGCTTGACGTGGTCGCAGCCGAACGCCGCAAGAGGATATCGACAGGCGAGATGAACCGGTTCCTCGAAACCGTGGATTTCGAGCGTGCGCCGGTGCCGATGTCAAAGCGGGTGAAAATTTACTATCTAACGCAAGCTGCGGTTGCGCCGCCGACATTCATCCTGTTCACGGACCGCGACGTGAAACTTCATTTCTCGTACGAGCGTTTCCTCGAAAACCAGATACGCCGGGCATTTGGCTTCGTCGGTACCCCCATCTGGATAAAGAACCGGCCTAAACGGAAGAAAGCAGGAGAGGAGTAGCCCACGGGCTACTCTTTTTCGCTGCGTGTCCGACTCCTTGTCGCCGCTCAGGTCACGCCTGTCACCTCGCTCCACTAACAAGTCCAGATGCTCAAACCTGCTTCGGTGTCCGCGGCCAGCCAGTTTTGCCTCGGTGGTAGCAGAGCAAAGTCACTCGAAACCCTATAAAAATTGCCGGACCAGAGCCTTTCCTACGCGGGGCAGCCTTTAGACCCGGAAGCCGCACCAAATGAAAATAAACCACTTAGAGCTGGATTTCGCCCCGTAGGAGTTTGGCAATCCACCTGATAGAGGGAGTACGTGTAGCGCGCCCTTACCGTGGCGCAACAGGCTTTAACGTCCGATAGGGCGGGGCATGCTCCAGTTGGGGAGCCCAAAATTTGGAGGATTTCATGACGAAGAGATTTCTACTGGTGCTGCCGCTGGCTGCCGCCATGGTAATGCCCGCTGCGGCCCAGACATCCAGCAGCGATCCGAACCAGGGGCAGGCCACCTCGACCCAGGGCCAGTCTTCTGCCGCTTCCACCGATAACGCCCAGGCGAACCAGCAGGGAAGTTCGGCGAGTGGCCGTCAGCCCCTTCAGTATGAAAAGAACGAGGGGTTCTGGGGCAAGATCAACCCGTTTGCCCGCAAGAAATATGTGCAGCGTCAGTTGGAGCCGATCCGTGGCCGAGTCAACGAGCTTGACGAGCTGACGGCGGCAAACTCGAAGGCGATCAAGGACGTTGACGCTCGCGCGCAGGAAGGCATCCGCATGGCTCACGCAAAGGCTACGGAAGCCGACCAGCGTGCAGTGGATGCCGGAAGCCGGGCCGACTCGGCGAAGCAGACTGCAACCCAGGCAGGCCAGCGTCTCCAGACGGTAGAGCAGGTGGTTGGCAACATCGACCAGTATCAGCCTGCCACCCAGGCAGAAATCCGGTTCCGCTCGGGTCAGACTGCGCTGAGCAGCAAGGCGAAAGCTGCCCTCGATGAGCTTGCTGAGAGCGTGAAGGGCCGCAACGGCTACATCATCGAAGTGCAGGGCTTTGCTCCGGGCCGTGGCACCGCGGCCGTGGAGAACTCGCAGCGCATGGCACAGTCCGTAGTCCGTTACCTGGTGCTCAACCACAACATCCCGGTGTACCGGATTCACACGGTTGCGATGGGCAGCTCGACTCGGGCCTCGGCAGACGCTGACAGGCCGCGTCGCGTCCGGACCAGCAGCGTTGAAGTCACGGTGCTGAAGAACAACGTCGACCAGCTTGCTTCCATGACCGCTGGTGATGGAAGTGCCATGCAGGGCGGTACGGCTGGAACGGCAACTGTGCCGAGTTCCAATGCGGGCCAGAACTCGCAGTTCAGCAATCAGCCGATGCCCAGCTCGAACACAAGCCAGCAACAGCCGCCACAGCAGAACCCGTAACTGAACAGTTACAAATGCAACGAGAGCGAATTCGGGCTTCACGCCCGAATTCGCGCTTTTGGCAGGGGCCTTTGCTGTGTTCCACTTTGGGCGAAAGTCAAAATCAAACAAGTCGAAAACCTGCTTCACGGCTTGCTTTCCGGCCCGAACTGCTCGACAATCTGGGCAGTAACTCAAACAGCACGCACCTGACTTCGCGCACGCGCTGTCTGCCCGGCGAGTGTGTCGTTGGATCGTCTATGTACGCACCAGCACCAGATCGTGGTTCACGCGGTGTCCATGGCGACACGCATATCTACGTGTGCACGGGCGGATACCTCCACAATGCGGAGAACGGCAAAGTCGAGTGCCCACTGTGCGGGCGCTCCGCTTACAGCCACAAAAAGGAAACCCTCATACAGTGGGAGAGCGCACACGAACGGTGCTGCTCGAAGAGACGGACCAGAGTTCAGTCCTCGCCTGCCATCACTTCCAACACCTGAAAAGTCGTCGTAACCTTTACGGACACGCCTGAGAGGTGCGTCCTTAATGGAAACTCTTCATCACTCGACAATATCTTCGCTGGTCGGTCCCCTCACCCTCGTGGTATCGACCAAGGGGCTCATGCGTCTCGATTTCGGAAAAGACGTTTGGATCAATAGCCGCGGTGGAACCACGGTCAACCTTGTCGAGTCGAAAGAAGCTATCCGGCCGTACGTGGAAGAGCTGGAACGCTACTTTCGAGGAGAGTTGAAGGAGTTCACGCTGCCGCTCGACCTGCGTGGAACCGAGTTTCAGAAGAAGTGCTGGCAGGAGCTGCTTCGGATTCCGTACGGGAAGACCCGCACGTACGCACAAATCGCGCGTGCAGTCGGATCACCGAACGCGTGCCGCGCAGTTGGAGGCGCGAACCACCATAACCCGGTTGCGATTATCGTCCCTTGTCACCGGGTGGTCGCAAGCGGAGGCAAACTGGGCGGGTACGGTGGGGGACTCGACATCAAGCAGAAGCTGCTCGAACTTGAAGGAGAGCCTGGCCGGTGGTGATTGAGCCTCGAACTAGGAAACACGCCGCCTCGCGTGCTTAGGACGTTTCCACTACGGACGGCGTGGGTTCGGGGAAGCGTCGCCTTGGGTCGCCGGATCCTTCTTCGGCATTTGATGACGGCGCATTAGGTCCGGGAGGCTTCGGCTGTGCCTGCTGGCTGCCGCCCGCTTCTGGCGTGCTGGCATCAGGTGTTTTCGTCGTGTCGTCCTGACTCGACCCCGTGGCTCGCTTTGCGATGGTCACGCGGTCCACGAGTTTGCGGTTGCCGGTGTATGACTGTGCGATGCGATACGCGGTCTGCTTGTCTTTCGCGGAGTCCACGGTACCGGTGACTTCAATCGAGTCGTCCGTTACACGCACCATCAAATTGTCATTCGCCAGGGCCGGATCGCGTCGCAACGCGGTTCGGATGCTCTCCGCAAGGCTTTCAGTGTTCGTCGTAGTAAGTCCCGCTGCCTCGGCTGGGTCTTGCACGGGCTGCGCGACTGATCCTGGCACCGTTTCGGACTTTGGAGAAGTTGTTGCGGTGCCCGCCGTCGCAGCACCCGCCATTCCTCCCGTTCCCGGTTGCGTTGCCTGCGCCGATGGGGGCGCAGGCTGAGTCCCCTGGTTCAAACTTGGGGCGGCTGAGGTGCTTTCCCCTTGCGCCTGTGATGCGGCACCCTTAGCGGCTCCTGTTTCTGCCTTTGTGTTTCCAGCGATACTCCCGGCGGTGTTGCCGGTCTGCGCAGTCCGTTCGGCCATCACGCCACTGCCATAAACGCCAGCCCCGCTGAGAGTCAGTCGCTCCCTGACCTTGCGAACTCCGGGGACGGAAGATGCAATGCGTTTGGCTTCAGCGCGCTCGTGACGCGTGGGTACGCTCCCTGTCAGCGTTACGACTCCACGCTGTAATTTCACGGCCACGTTCTGGAATTCTGGGCGGACTCTGAATTGGGCCTGTACCTGTTCCTGTATCGCCGAATCAGTCTGCTTGGGGGTCTGCGATTTAGCCGGTCCGGCCTGTTGAGCTTCACTGGGTATAGAGAACGCGAGCACCAGCGTCAATAAGCCAATTGCAATAGGTTTCCTGGTCATGAGAGCAGCACCGGACGAGTGGCGATCAAGGCGTTCCGGACTTCACTAACGACGGGGTCACCCTATGTGAGGCGAGAAGCTGCCACATGGTTGCCCTCCCCCACGAGGGGCTACTTCCGGCGCTCTGCGCCGACCTCCTCCGCGCTGCGGCTCGCTGCCAGCACTTCGCTGGAACCTTCGTAAGGCAATGGATAAATCTTAAGCGCGCGAGCGGCGGCGATATCCACGGTGAGCGTCTCTCCGGTGGCCGACTTGCGCCGCCACGCCTCGGCGCGCGCAATGGCCTGCCGCAGCGTGCCCTTCGGCAGCACGGTCAGGTCCAGATACAGGGTCTTCGCCCCTTGTGGCCCGAGACGCACGCCGGCAAACGCGTGCCCGGGAACGATCACTACGACCGGCTGCAAACCAATGTTTTCCATGGCGGAAGCAAACGCTACACTCACATCGACGCAATTAGCGCTGCGCAGCTTAAGTGTCTCGGCCGGCAATCGTATGCGTTGCGCCTGTCCTACGTAATCGCCAAAGGTGTAAATGCTGGATACATAGCTGATTCCGGATTTGCGCAGTGCGTTGAAGACCGCTTCGACCTGCCGTTGAACCTGAACCTCCATCGTTTTTGCAGACGTGTTGGCACGTGCGTTATAGCCGGGCAGGCGTCCGTTCGGCACCATTTTCTGGGCTTCCGTCACGAGTTGTTGCACGGCAGGCTCGTGCGGCGTTACCCAGCGTGCCACGTACTGCGCATTGGCGAACTTCTTGCCCCAATACAGGTCGGAGGACCCATGCAACAGCACCGGACGATTCTGCGAAAACGTCACGTCTCCCATGGGATTCGCCACTCGCACCCGGAGCGTGGCGCGCCGGACAGCATCGTTGGAAAAGGCACGTTCGAGCAGGTCCGGCGAGAGAGGGACGGCACGCACCTCGCGCGGACCGATGACAACCGTCTGCTCAGACATTTCGGTCCAGCCAGGCACCTGCGCCGTAATCGACTGCAACACGGGTCGGTCGGACCTGTTGGATATGGTGAGCACGCCGAGCGGCCAGTATTCCTTCTTCGCCTGCGCTTCCGAGGCAAGCGCAGGGAATATCTCGCCGCGCCCGGGGAGATCCAGCTTGTAACCCAATAGGAGCGGAGACACGGGCGTGGGGGCCGCGGCGGTCCTTGCCGGTAACTCCGGAAGCTCCTGGGGTATGGCATTGAATGAAAGCCGTGAGAAGAACACCCACGAGCCCGCGAGAGCTGCTCCAAGCACCACCGTGGTCGAGAAGAACACGATGGCAAGCACGCGTGCCGCTCTGTGTGAGAGTCCCATGCTCAATTAGATGAGCTTCCAGAGTTTCGGGACGGGCGAGCGGCGAACGAGAAATCAAGGGCGCAGCTAACTGCTGCGCCCTGAGATTGTTGACAAAGGTGAGGGATGACCTCGGCAGCACTTTCAGGGAAGCTCGCTTCGGCGCTTAGCGCAACCAAATGCGTGGTTGCGGCGCCGGGAGCGAGCCCAGATCCCTCGCACGGCAACAGAGGCCGGCTCGGGATGACAGTTCAAGATTTGTCAGCAGCCTGAGGGCGCAGCTAACTGCTGCGCCCTCAACAAGCAATTGGACTAGTCGTGCGTGCCAACCAGTGCAGTGGACGGGATTCCGAGTCGCTCCATCTGCTTCTTCACGGCCACGGAAAGCCTGCGAATGCCCTCTCGGATTTTGTCCGGCTGGGCGTTGGAGAAGTTCAAACGGAACTGGCGCGCTCCGAGTTCGTCCGGAGTTGCATAGAAGGATTCGCCGGGAACGAAAGCGACGTTTTCGTCCAGCGCTGCCTTGAATAGCTCGTCCGCGCGCATGCCTTTTGGCAGCGTGGCCCACAGGAAGAGCCCGCCTTGCGGACGCGTCCACGTCACCTCAGAGGGGAAGAATTCTTCAAGCGCCTGAAGCATCACATCGCGGCGTTCTCGGTACACAGAGCGGATGAGACGCACGTGCTCATCCAGGAATCCGCCCTTTGCGACTTCGTAGGCCACGATCTGGTTGAACGTAGCCGTATGCAGGTCTGCGCCCTGCTTGATCTGTGCGAGCTTGCTGATGACCTCGGGCGGAGCCACGATCCAGCCAAGCCGCAATCCTGGCGCGAGCGTCTTTGAGAACGTGCTGAGGTAGATGACGTTGCCGAGTTGGTAGTTGTTGTCGTGCCGGTTGTTCTCACGGTCGAGTACGACGAGGGACGGCAAGTGGTCGCCCTCGAAGCGTAGCTGGCCGTATGGATCATCTTCGATGATCGGCACCCCGTGCTTATCGGCCAGATACACCAGTTCTTCCCGGCGGCGCTGCGAAATCGTCACGCCGCTTGGGTTTTGGAAGTTCGGGAGCACGTACATGAACTTGGGTCCCGAACGAAGGGCCGATTCAAGCAGGTCGGTCCGGATGCCGTCGTCGTCCATTGGAACGCTGACATACTCGGCGCCGAATACGTTGAACGCCTGGAGCGCACCGAGGTACGTCGGTGCCTCAACCAGAAGGCGGTCGCCGCGATTGATGAGCAGTTTGGCAATCAGGTCCAGCGCCTGCTGCGAACCGGACGTGATCATCACGTTCTCGGCGCTGGCGATGATTCCATACCGCGCCATATGGCGGGCGACCATCTCGCGAAGCGGTTGGTAGCCTTCTGTAGTGCCATATTGAAGCGCTTGCGGGCCATTCTCGCGGAGCGTGCGGTCGCAGGCTTCGCGAAACTGCTCCACGGGGAAAACGTCCGGAGCGGGAAGGCCTCCCGCAAACGATATGACCTCAGGCCGTTGAGTGATCTTCAGGAGTTCGCGTATAGCGGAACTCTTGATCGAGTAGGTCCGAAATGCGTACCGGTGCGTCCATGGACACGGCATTGTTAGAGCCCTCCGTGGCCGTCGAGCTTCGGAGTTGGCACTCCGAAGCAGCACGGCCATGTTACCGCAAACCGGACAGTATCTACTTGCCGTCGGCAGGCGAATGTGTCGCAGGTCACATACGGGTGGTTGTGGCTCGGGTGTCTCGTGCAGGCTCGGAATTCGGGTACATACGAATTCGCCCCCAACCTGAGTCTCTGCCAGGTGGAAACGCACAGTCCTGCCTGGCAGCCACAGCGTCCGCTCCGCGATTGCTAGAATGGGATTGTGATCCTCCCTTTTGTCCGTGATTTTTTTGCGGACGTGGAAAAAGTACCTGGGTTCGCGCGTGTGGTCCCCCACCTCAAGACCGGCGCGGGACGGATACGTGTTTCCGGACTGACCCCGACAGCCAAAGCGCTTTTCTCCACCTTGCTGTGCCGCGAGGCCGGCGTTCCGTCGCTCGTGGTGGTTGCGAGCAATAAGGCTGCCGAAGAGCTTCTGCCGGTCGTCCAAGGCTTTGCTGAACTGACAGGCGCGGTCGATCCGGCTTCGGTCATCGTGCTGCCTACGCGCGACGTACAGCCGTTCCAGAACCTATCGCCACATCCAGAGATTCAGGAAGCCCGTGCCGTTGCCCTTTGGAAGATTGTGACCGGGGCGGCCCGCATCGTCATTGCGCCAGCGGCGTCCGCTGCAATTCGCCTGCGCCCTGCCGAGTTCTACGCGGGCCTGGCACGGACGGTGCGCCGTAGCGAACCGCTCGACCCCGATGACCTCATTCAACACCTCAACACCGTTGGTTACACAAGAGCCGACGTGGTTGAAATGCCGGGCGAATACGCGGTGCGTGGCGGCATCCTGGACGTTTACTCGCCGGAGTCCGACAGGCCGATTCGAATCGAGTTTTTCGGGGACGAGGTCGAGTCCATCCGCAAGTTCGACCCGGGTACGCAGCGATCCCAGGCTGAGACCGACGACCAAGTGCTGCTTCCACTGACGGAATCACCCGTCACTGAGGAAGTGCTCGGTGCCATTCACGCAAGGCTCTCCGGAAAGCGTGTCGCGGGCGCGGAGGAGATTGTCGAAGAGGCTGTCCGCTCGGGCGGTGTTACGACCTTTCCGGGATGGGAGTTCTATGCGTCGCTGGCAGGCGAAACCCAGGTCCTCTCACAGTTAATGCCATTTGCGCCGGTGATCTGCGTTGAACCTTCCGACATTGCCGATGAGATGGAGCGATGGTGGGCGAAGGTCGGGGATGCGCACGAGCGCAGCGGGGTCGGCAACCTTGTCCGACCGGAAGATCTCTACTGCCCGCCCGAGGAGTGGAAAGAGGAAATTCGCGCGAGAGCCGGAGTTGACCTCGAGCATCTCGGCATCGAGTTCGCAGGCCAAGAGACAGCGCATATCGCGTCACAGCCGACAGCCCGGTTTCACGGTTCCATCCCTGCACTCGTCGAGGAACTCAAGCGCCTCACTGGTGAGGGCAGGCGCGTGCTGTTCGCCGTGGGCAATACCGGAGAGGTCGAGCGTCTGGCGGAACTGTTCAACGAGTATGGCGTGGTCTTCCGGCTTGGCTCCCGAACGCCGAAGCCGGGTTCGCAGGATACCTACGTCGACGAGCAGAGTTACTTCGCCGAGGACATCTCAACCACCACCATCGTGCGAGCGTACGTCCCTGAGGGGGTGGTGTTACCGGAGGCAAATGTTGTTGTCTTCGGCACTCGCGACCTCTTCGACGAAGCGGAAAGTGTCGTTCAGCGCAATGTTCAGCGGAAGTCGAAGACCTCGGCTTTTCGCTCCGATTTTCGCGATCTTCAGATAGGCGATTACGTCGTTCACGTTGAGCACGGCATCGGGCAGTACGTGGGACTGAAGGAGATTCCGCAGGCAGATGGCGGCACCGCGGAGTTCATGATCCTCGAATATGCGGAAGGGGCAAAGCTGTATGTCCCGCTTACTCGGCTGGATCTCGTCCAGAAATACCGCTCGGCCGAAGGCGCCAAGCCCATCCTGAACCGGCTTGGAACGCAGCAGTGGGCTAAGACAAAAGCGCGCGTGAAGAAGGCCATGAAGGACATGGCCGACGAACTGCTTAAGCTCTACGCCCAACGCAAAACCGCAGAAGGGCACGCGTTTCCTCCGGATACGGAGTGGCAGCGCGAGTTCGAAGACGCTTTCGAGTTCAACGAAACCGACGATCAGCTAGAGGCAATCTCGGATATCAAGCGGGACATGGAGCTTTCTCAGCCGATGGACCGCCTGCTCTGCGGTGACGTTGGTTACGGCAAGACCGAAGTCGCGATGCGCGCCGCCTTCAAGGCGGTCGGTGACAATAAACAGGTAGCCGTCCTGGCGCCCACGACCGTGCTCGCGTTTCAGCACTACGAAACGTTCAAACGCAGGTTTGCCGCATTCCCGATCACGATTGAGATGATCAGCCGCTTCCGGACCGCGAAGCAACAGGCTGAGATCGTGGACAAAGTCGAGCACGGCAAAGTAGACATCCTCGTCGGCACGCATCGCCTGCTCTCGAAGGACATCAAGTTCGCCGATCTCGGCCTCGTGATCGTGGACGAAGAGCAGCGCTTCGGCGTGCGCCACAAGGAACGGCTCAAACAGCTCAAAAAGAGCGTGGACGTGCTCACGATGAGCGCCACGCCGATACCTCGCACACTGCACATGTCCATGGTCGGACTCAGGGACATGAGTCTCATCGAAACCCCGCCAAAGGACCGCATGGCCATTCAGACGGTTGTTGCGGCATGGGATGAAGATTTGATCCGGAACGCCATCGAACACGAACTCGATCGCGGCGGCCAGGTGTATTTCGTCCACAACCGGGTGGAGTCGATTTACGAGATCGCATCGAAGGTGCAGGAACTGGTGCCGCGCGCGCGAGTGCTCGTCGGGCACGGCCAGATGGGCGAAGGCGAACTCGAAAAGGTGATGCTCGGCTTAATCCGGCACGAAGCAGACGTGCTGGTGGCCACCACTATCATCGAGAACGGTCTCGACATCCCTCTGTGCAACACCATGATCATCAACCGGGCGGACCGGCACGGGTTGAGCGAGCTATACCAACTGCGCGGCCGAGTTGGCCGGTCGAATCGCCGTGCGTACGCGTACTTGCTCGTGCCCGCAGATGTTGAACTCACGCCCGTAGCGCGCCGGCGCCTTGCCGCACTCAAAGAGTTCAGCGACCTGGGAGCGGGCTTCAAGATTGCCGCGCTCGACCTTGAGTTGCGCGGCGCAGGGAACCTGCTCGGTGGAGAACAGAGCGGCCATATCGATGCAGTCGGATTCGAACTCTACACCTCGATGCTGGAGAGGGCCATCCGCGAGCTGCGCGGCGAAGTCGAGGAAGAAGAGCCCGAGATTCAGCTCAACCTGGGAATCAATATCCGCATCCCGGCCGAATACATCCCGGAAGAGAACCAGCGCCTGCGCATGTACAAGCGCATTGCTGCCGTAGAGAACGAAAAGCAGCTCACAGACGCGTCGGGCGAACTTCAGGACCGTTACGGCGCGCCGCCACAGGCCGTCCGCAGCCTGCTCTCG
>Ga0196976_1000512_pt1 | contig 24133 bp, 24 predicted proteins | sample S3v_513CmetaG_FD_148644 | JGI IMG/M metagenome (GOLD analysis project Ga0196976, IMG submission 148644) | Soil microbial communities from Anza Borrego desert, Southern California, United States - S3+v_5-13C | ecosystem: Environmental > Terrestrial > Soil > Desert | place: USA: California...
ATGACGCCGGTGGAAGCGGGTCTCGATTGCCTCCGCCGCATCGCGCGTAACCACAACAACGACATGAACAAGCTTAAGTACCTGGACATGGTCTACTACATCGTGCGCCGTGACGGTGCATATGCCGGAGTGTCTCTGTGGAGCGGGACGCCTGAGCGACCACGCCGATTTGCCGTCCACGACGGAGAGCGCCGGATTGAGAAGACGGTAGCCCTGTTCCAGGGAGCGGCAATCAACTGGCCGCCGATCCCACAGCTTCCAAAGCAGTGAGGATGTACTTTTCTGAAGTTCGCCTGACAACCTCCTCCAGGTAGCGGGTGGTCGGTCCTGCGGTACCATTCCCTCATGGAACTGCGTAAGGACCCGATCACCCGTTCCTGGGTAGTCACTGGCGACGACGCTCCTGTCACCACGCGCGAGGACGGCGGCTGCCGATACTGCAACAACGCAGCTCGACCTCCGCAAGTGGTTTCTTCAATGCCGGGCCTCGACGGCAAGCCCTGGTCAGCTCGTGCAGTCGTGCATCCGGCAGCTCTGTACAGGGTGGAAGGCGAAGCTGGCCGCAGGGGCGAAGGCATCTACGACCGTATGAACCCGGTCGGCGCTCACGAGGTGCTGGTCGAGAACTACAGCCACGACCGGAACCTCTGGGACGCGTCCGATGCCGAAATCGAGCAGTTCCTGCTGCTTGCGGCCCATCGCATCATGGACCTGAAGCGTGATTTCCGCTTCAAGTACATCAGCATCTCGAAGGATTGCGGTGCGACGGCCGGTCAGGAGTTCGACCATCCGAATTCGCAGCTTACGGCGACGACCTTCGTGCCTCGTCGCATCCTCTACGAACTACGGGCGGGGAGGGAATACTACCAGGAGAAAGAGCGATGCGTGTTCTGCGACATCATCGCCCAGGAAGAACGCCAGTCTGTTCGCTTGGTAGAGGTTCGCGGTGGATACCTCTCGTTATGTCCATTTGCCCCTCGGGTTCCCTTTGAAGCGTGGATACTTCCACGCGGACACGAGGCGAACTTCGAGCGCTTTGCGACAGGCAAGCAGACGGACGTACGCGACCTCGCTGGAATTCTGCGCGGGACTCTGCGGCGCATACGCACCGTGACGGAGGACTTCCACCTGGTTCTGCACACTTCGCCCAACAGCCTGCACCGTACGGGCGTATTGGGCTACTGGAAGACGATTGACGAGGATTACCACTGGCACATCGAGATCCTGCCGATCGTGGCCGGCAGGGTGAAGTCATACGCAGTCAAAGAAACGTACTTCACCCCGGTGAGGTCTGAAACCGCAGCAGCGCGCCTGCGCGAGGCGCAAGTCGAGTAGGGCATGGTTACGCGGCGCATAAAAACCTATACGGCTCAGACCGGGTACGTGTACGAGTATTACTTCGTGGGCAAACGTCCTGCATCAGTCCATGCCGGCATCGAGTATGTTTTCGAGGCCAGCAAAGACCGCACATCGTTCTTCTCGTTGAGTGTCATTCTTCTGGACGCGGCTACCGGCGAGTGGGAAGCTGCACACGGCCGTACACTATCTGACCCAGAGCAATTCGCGGCAGCCAAACTTCGGTTGCAGCAGGCGTTCGACGAAGGGTCCACTTTGCAGGAACACACCCCGGCGCTGCTCATCGATTCCGCCTGCATAGAGGAGTTGCTGGCACCTCTCGACCTGTGACAGGTATCACAGGCGCAACGCACAACTCGCGATTACCTTAGCCGTGGGGAGCTATAATTCTGATATACCGCTCCCGAGCAGATTCCACGCACTCATGCGGTCGAGGGCGTTTGGGCTGCGGCCACTCAGCATATGGAAGACTCCATGGCGCTTGTCTGGTTGTGGGTAGCCGTTTGTCTCTACGGCCTGGGCCTCGCATACTCTCTAGCTCTATTAGCCAACCGCGGGGAGCGCATTGCGCGCGTCGCGATTCCGGCTGTCAGCCTGGGACTGGTCTTCCACTTTGTGTCGCTGGTTGAGTTCATCGTCCACGAACAACTTACGCCTGCATCCATCGAGTATTCCGAGTCGCTTCTGGCTTTCGCCTTAATGGTGCTGTTCATGATCGTGCGGGTCAGGTACAAGACCACGTCGCACGGCATGTTCGTGTTTCCCCTGGCATTCTTCTTGACGTTTGCGTCCATCATTGCGCGACGTCCCCTGCACCTGGAAGATATCTCGCCGGTATTCCGCAGTTGGTGGCTGTTCGCGCACATCGCGCTGATTTTCACCGGGTACGCGGCTTTGTTCCTGAGCTTCGGCGCGAGCCTGCTCTACCTGCTTCAAGCCAGCAGACTTAAATCTAAGAACCCCGGCCCCCGCGAGGGACTTGCGTCGCGCTTGCCCGCTTTGGAGGTGCTGGACGAGATCGGTTACAGGGCGCTACTGCTCGGTTTCCCGTTCATGACGCTCGGACTCGTAATGGGTGCCGTGGTTGCGCAGGCGAGATTTGGTTCCACCTACTTCACTGATCCGAAGGTGATGCTGTCCCTGCTGATGTGGGCTGTGTACATGGTGCTCCTCTACACGCGCTGGAGTTCCGGATGGCGAGGACGCCGTGCGGCGTACCTCGCCACGTTCGCCTTCCTTGCGGCTCTGGTGGCATGGGGTGCGAACTACTTCAGCTATGTGCATAACGTCGAGAGGGTGCTGCGTTCATGAATTTCCTGCTCACAGGCGTGAACCACAAAACAGCACCGGTTGACGTGCGCGAGCGTTTTGCCATACCCGAAAAGCGGCTCCCGGAAGCGTTGCAACGGTTTGCCTCGTATCCCGGAATCGATGAGGGGGTCATCATTTCGACCTGCAACCGGGTCGAATTCCTGGCACGGTCCACGAATGGCTCGGCCGACATTCATGGGTTCCTGAGCGAGTTCTTCCAGACCCGGCGAGAGGAGTTCGAGTCCTATCTCTATGACTACTCTGGGCAGGAAGCGGTGCACCACGTTTTTCGCGTAGCTTCGAGCCTGGACTCGATGATCGTCGGTGAACCGCAGATTCTTGGTCAGGTAAAGGAAGCTTATGCCACGGCACGTGCGCTTGGCACTGTCCACTCGCACCTCGATGCGCTGCTCACAAGGGCCTTCGCTGTGGCGAAGAGAGTACGCACCGAAACTGCCATCGCAAGCTCGGCAGTATCTGTGGCTTCGGTTGCAGTGGATTTGGCCAAGAAAATTTTCGGCACTCTTCAGGGCAAGACCGTATACCTGGTTGGCGCCGGAAAAATGTGCGAGCTCGCAGCGCGCCACCTGCTGGCCCATGGTGCCGGGTCGATTTTCGTTGCCAACCGTACCTATGACAGGGCGCTCAAGTTAGCCGGGAAGTTCAACGGCCAGGCGATCCACTTCGATCAGCTTTACGAAACGGCGGACCGCGCCGATATCGTGATCAGCTCGACCGGTGCTCCACACTTCATCTTCCGCCAGGAGCATGCCCAACGTTTTCTCCAGAAGCGCCGTAACCGGCCGATGTTCTTCATCGACATCGCCGTGCCGCGAGATATCGATCCCGCTCTTAATGACATGGACGGTATCTTCCTCTACGACATCGACGATCTTCAGGGGGTGGTCTCGGCCAACCTCGCGGACCGCGTCGAAGAGGCGAGAAAGGCCGAGGCGGTGATTGCGGATGAGGTCCAGAAATTCACGGCCCGGTTGCAGACACTTGACGTTGTACCGACCATTGTCTCGCTACAGGAACACCTCGAGACCATTCGCCAGGCGGAAATCGACCGCGTCCGTGGACGCCTCGGTACACTCTCAGCCGAGCAGGAAGTCGCCATCGAGGTGATGACCCGCGGGATCATCAATAAGATCATGCATACCCCGATCACCACGCTGAAGTCAGCGGCGCGCGATCAGGAAGCCACCACCGTCGTCGAACTCGTGAAGAAGCTGTTCAACCTTCGGGATAAGTCAACGACTGCGGGCGGCAACTCTGGAAACACCGGACACAACTAAATGGCACAGCTCAGGATCGGTTCCCGCGGCTCCCAACTCGCCCTCTGGCAGGCCAACCACATAGCTTGGCGCCTGCGTGAAAAAGGTCACGAGGTCGCAATCCAAATCATAAAGACGACCGGCGATAAGATCACCGACGTGGCGCTTGCAAAGGTTGGAACCAAGGGCATGTTCACGAAAGAGATCGAGGAAGCCCTTGCCGCCGGTGAAGTAGATCTGGCCGTACACAGCCTGAAGGACCTGCCGACTGAGCTGACCGAAGGCTTCGAGATTGCCGCCATCACGACCCGTGAGCATCCGAATGACGTCTTCTTGTCCGTGAAGTACGAGAGCATACAGGACCTGCCTCAGGGTGCCCGGGTCGGGACCAGCAGCCTGCGTCGTCAGGCGCAGCTTATGGCTATTCGGCCGGACTTCGACATTCATCCGCTGCGTGGCAATGTGGATACACGAATCCGGAAGCTGGAGGAACGCCAGTACGACGCAATCATCCTTGCCGCTGCGGGATTGAATCGGCTCGGGAAGACCGAGTTTGTACGGCAGGTGATTCCGACCGAAGTCATGTGTCCCGCGGCGGGGCAGGGTGCTCTTGGAATCGAGATTCGCCTTGGCGATACACGAATGCGTGAACTGCTTTCCTTCCTGGACGACTCCAACGCCCGCGCCACGACGCAGGCAGAACGGGCATTGCTGAATCAACTCGGGGGCGGTTGCCAGGTGCCCATTGGCGCGCACGCCATCGTCACGAACGGACAGATCCACCTTAACGGCATAGTTGCCAAGCCCGATGGCACGCTCATCCTGCGGGAACAGCAGGCCGGCAGCGACCCAGTCGCGCTGGGTGAGACCGTGGGTAAGACCCTGCTCGAACGCGGCGGTCAGCAAATACTCGAAGAAGTGTATGGCGCAGCCGCAGCAGCGCCTCAACAACCATGAGCACGGCAACGGTCAGAAAACGCACCAGTGCGCGGACGAACAAGCCGCTCGCCGGCAGACGCGTAATCGTTAGCCGCGCCAAGGAACAGGCGGGGACGCTCTCGAAGCAGCTTCGTGAGTTGGGCGCGACTGTTTCCGAGATCCCTTTCATCGAGATTCGCAGGCCAAAAAGCTTCAAGCCACTGGACGCCGCCCTCCGCGAGATTCTCGAATACGACTGGCTCATCCTCACCAGTGCCAATGGCGTCAAAGCCTTGTTCGACCGCATGGAAAAGCTCAGGCTGGAGCCCGGCTGGTTAGCCCACCTTCAGATTGCGGCGATTGGGCCTGCTACCAAAGCTGCGATCGAAAAGCAGGGTCTCGATGTGCACGTGGTTCCGAAGGAGTACGTGGCTGAAGCCGTCGTAAAAGCCTTGCGAAAGCGTACCGAGGGACGCCGGATTCTTCTCGTGCGTGCGAAGGTGGCCCGGGATGTAATTCCTGCGGAGTTGGGGAAGGCGGGGGCTGCCGTTGATGTGGTCGAAGCCTACGAGACTGTTGTGCCGAAGTCGTCGAAAGCGAAGCTGCTGGCGGCGCTGAAGTCTCGCGCCAAACGCCCGGACGTGATTACCTTCACGTCATCATCCACCGCGAAGAACTTCCTCGAACTGATAGGAACGACGGTGGCCTTCTCTGGGATGCTGGACGGAGTCAGCCTGGCGTCCATCGGTCCGGTGACCACGACGACCCTGAAAGAGCTTGGGTTAGCGCCTCAAATTCGCGCAAAAGAGTACACGATGCCCGGATTGGTGGAAGCTATCGTTAGGAAACTCGGGCGATAGTTCATGCGTGCCGCACAGTCGGCCTACGGCTGGGCGCCCTTGTGAATCTCCACGGTTGACCACGTCTTGTCCGCCGCATGGCAGATGTTCTCCAGCGGGCACTCCGCGCACTTCGGCATGCGAGCAGTGCACAATTGCCGGCCGTGGTGTATGACCTGGTGCGCGAACAGGATCCACTTTTCTTGCGGAATCACTCGCATCAGGTCCTGTTCGATCTTCGTTGCGTCGTCCTGCTTTGTGAGTTCGAGCCGCCTTGATATGCGGTGGACGTGCGTATCAACCACCACGCCTTCGGCCTTCCCGAACCAGGTGCCCAGCACTACATTCGCGGTTTTCCGTGCCGCGCCGGGAACGGTCGTAAGTTCCTCGATGGTCTGAGGCACCTGTCCGCCGAACTCCTCCACAATCTTCTTTGCCGCTCCGACAATCGATTTCGCCTTGTTCCTGAAGAAGCCGGTGGACCTGATGTCTGGTTCCAGTTCCTCGGACTTGAGCGCGGCAAAGTGCGCGGGAGTCGGGTATTTCCTGAATAGCTCGGGTGTAACCATGTTTACGCGAGCGTCGGTGCACTGGGCGGAGAGTATGGTTGCAACCAACAGTTCCCACGCGTTGGAGTGGGTGAGTGCGCAGGTCGCATTCGGATACCGCTCGTCAAGGCGCCTGAGTATTTCCTTGATGCGCTCGGGCGAGGTCGGATCGTAGCCGTTCGCGGAAGGGCGCTTGCTCGGGCTGTTGATTGCCTTTGTGCCCGCAGCCGCTTTCTTCTGCGCCACGACACGTGTTGGCTTCGTATCCACCTTCGCGGTAGCTGATGCCTGTTGCGGCGGCTGCTTGCCCTGCTTCACCCAGCCTGGCTGACGAGGACCGATTCCGCGGGGACTCATGCGTGTAACACCCTCCTGCGCTGCGAAACGAACTTCTCCCTCGCTGCAGATTACAATGGAGGCAATAACCGCGACAAATCGCGGACGGGGTTGGCTAATGCACACGAGAAATCTTGAGGCTCCAGTCATGCAGGGAGCGCTGCCGATGGTGCCGCTCACGATTGAAGGTTACGCCGTGCTGCACCAGATGTTCCGATTTCGCTGGGCGGAATGGCGAAAACTGCCTCAAGAGCAAAAGAACGCCGTCCTTGTTGAAGCACACAGTGCGTTGTCGCAGATGGAGAGCGACGGACTGAGTGCGATCTACTCCATCCTCGGTCACAAAGCGGACCTCATGTTCGTCCACTTTCGCAACAGCTTCGATGAGTTGAATGCGGCCGAGGTCCGGATAGCAAATCTGGCCATAAGCGACTTCCTGGAGCCCAGTGGTTCGTACGTATCAATGATCGAACTGGGCCTGTACGAATCTACGATCAAGCTCTATAGGTCGCTCACGGAACGTGGAGTCGAGCCGCATTCGGATGAGTGGAAAAGGGAAGTGGAAGAAACATGCGCGCGACAGAAGCAGGCGATGTCGCCGCGCCTTTTTCCGAAGATTCCCGGAAGCCGCTATGTCTGTTTTTACCCGATGGACCGGAAGCGGGGTGAATCCAAGAACTGGTACACCCTGCCAATCGAGGATCGCGGCCGCCAGTTGAACGAACACGGGACCGTCGGTCGTCGGTACGCGGACACGGTTAGACAAATCATTACAGGCTCAATCGGATTCGATGACTGGGAGTGGGGCGTTGATCTGTTCTCAGACGATCCACTCGTTTACAAGAAGCTGATATCGGAGATGCGCTACGACGAAGTCAGTGCCGTTTACTCCGACTTTGGGACGTTTTACATCGGCGTCCGCCGTCATCCGGAAGAACTGGAGGGATTCCTCAGCAGCGGCGCTCCCGATTCTAAGTAATGGACGCGATTGACGCCTTTATACGTGACGTCTACTCTGAACGTGCTATGCCAGTGAAGAACCTCCAGCTTGGGCAGTTGTGGCGGAACGACGATAACGGACGTATCTATCTCGTGACCAAGCTTTACAACGAAGTGTTCAGCCAGTTCGCAATGCTTCGGCCTGCCGACGCGAGCAGCAGCGCGGAAAGCCTGCGCGTCAAGGTGCAGAAGACCGCGGAAGGGGCAACGCTTCCAGGCTACACATTCACTCAGGAGTCGCAGGAGTTCTAACGACGAGCGGCTCTCACCCGAACCTCGGCATCCAACGTACAAACGATGATTGAACAGTTTTTTGCGCTCGCCTTCCGATTCATACGTTACGTGATCGACGCCACGGGATACATGGGCGTCATGATCCTGATGGCCATCGAGTCAGCGTGCATTCCGCTGCCATCCGAGTTGATTATGCCGTTCGCCGGATATCTGGCCAGCGAGGGCCGATTCAACCTGTGGCTCGCGGCCACCGCGGGCGCAATCGGGTGCAATGTTGGGTCGATTGTCGCTTACGAGATCGGTTACTTCGGCGGCCGCCCGCTCGTCGAGCGCTACGGCAAGTACATTCTGCTGAACAAGCGTGACATGGATCACGCGGAGAAGTTCTTCAACAAGTATGGCGACTTCGCCATCTTCGTGGGACGTCTTCTTCCTGTCATCCGCACGTTTATCGCGCTTCCCGCAGGCATCGCGAAAATGCCCCGTGTACGCTTCCACGTTTACACGTTCCTTGGTTCGTGGCCGTGGTGTTTCGGTCTGGCATGGATCGGAAAGAAGATGGGCGAACGTTGGATGGAGATCAAGCCCTACTTCCTTCAGTTCAAGGAAGCAATCCTGGCGATGCTCATTCTCGGTGTCATCTGGTTCGTCTGGACGCACTGGAAGCATCGCGTACGTGCCGCAGCAGAGGCGGAAGCGCTTTCGGACTGAGATCTCGGCTGGCATCTGAGTACACCGACAGCATTCAAAACAGTTCCCAAGGGCGGCGCGAGGCCGCCCTTGTTCTTTTTTGCGGTCGTGAATACCCGAGGGCTGGAAACACCCATTCGAGAGCCGGATTTCGCACTCTAGTTGTTTCCATTGCATTCCCGCTCTGAAAGAGCGAGACTATCGGTTTCATAATCCCTAAAAGATTGGAGCAGACGGACTCACAATGACGTCTCGGCAGAAGAGTGTATCGGGAGGGAAAGGCTCGAACATTGCGCCGGCCACCGGCAAGCTCGGCGTAATGATTCCTGGCATGGGAGCGGTCGCAACGACTTTCGTAGCCGGCGTGGAAGCGGTACGCAAGGGTCTCGCATTGCCGATCGGTTCGGTAACGCAGATGGGCACCATCCGACTCGGCAAGAGAACGGAAGGGCGCTCGCCGAAGATTAAGGATTTCGTCCCCCTGTCGGACCTCAACGATCTGGTCTTCACCGGCTGGGACATTTTCGAAGACGACATGTACACCGCCGCGAAGAAAGCAGGCGTACTTGAGTCGTCGTTGCTCGATCAGATCAAGCCGTTCCTTTCGGACATCCGTCCGCGCAAGGCCGTCTTCGACAAGAACTACGTAAAGAAGCTCGACGGTCCGAATGTGAAGCAGGGCAAGAACAAGATGGAACTTGCCGAGCAGGTCCGGCAAGACATCCGCGAATTCAAGCAGCAGTCCGAAGCCGAACGCCTGATCATGATCTGGTGCGGTTCCACCGAGGTCTTCCTCAAGCCGACCGAAGCTCACCAGACCGTCAAGGCTTTCGAGAAGGCGTTGATGGAGAACGATGAGAACATCGCTCCGTCGATGATCTACGCCTACGCTGCACTGTCCGAGGGCGTTCCGTACGCGAACGGCGCACCGAACCTGACGACCGACATCCCGGCGCTGCATGAACTGTCGCGCCGCAACGAAGCTCCGATCTGCGGCAAGGATTTCAAGACCGGCCAGACGCTGATGAAGACCATTCTCGCGCCGGGCTTCAAGGCACGCATGCTGGGCGTCCACGGCTGGTATTCGACGAACATCCTCGGCAACCGCGATGGCGAAGTGCTGGATGATCCGGGTTCGTTCAAGACGAAGGAAGAGTCGAAGCTGAGCGTGCTGGACCAGATTCTCCAGCCGCAGCTCTATCCCGAGCTGTACAGCAAACTCTGCCACGTGGTGCGCATCAATTACTACCCGCCCCGGGGCGACAACAAGGAAGGCTGGGACAACATCGACATCTTCGGATGGCTCGGCTATCCGATGCAGATCAAGGTCGACTTCCTCTGCCGCGACTCGATTCTTGCGGCTCCGATCGTGCTCGATCTCGTGTTGCTGCTCGACCTGGCGAAGCGGTCGCCTGAGCTGTGCGGTATCGGTATCCAGGAATGGCTCAGCTTCTACTTCAAGTCGCCGATGCACGCCCCCGGGCTGTATCCGGAGCACGACCTGTTCATCCAGTTGATGAAGATGAAGAACACGCTCCGCCACCTGAAGGGCGAAGAACTCATCACTCACCTGGGCCTCGAGTACTACGACTAGGTTCAGTCAGCTCGTTACAAGGCCGTGGTTCAGACCGCGGCCTTTTTCGTTTGTGACGAGGCAGGCTCCCCCTCCCTAGGGGTCTATTCTTTTCAGCAGGTTGCAAGTGATGGTCTGGCTAAATCTATGACTTCCCGGCGTAATCCTATGACCAGGCACGCAATAGCGCTCTTGAGGGCTCAAGCTGCGGGAGGAACGCTGCCGACCTCTCGCTACTATCTCCAAGGTACCTGAGTTGCCGGCATATTGTGACATCAGGTGCAAGGCTGTAAGTGTCTGGCGATCAGCTTGTTGCATCCACTGGGGAGATGAAACTCTATTGACAGTGGTGCGTTCCAGATCGAGGACAACTGGACCCCTTGACGCGGCAACTTACAGATAATGGGTAGGTTGCGGCTTTGGCTTTCGTTCGGGCTGTGCTGCCTGCTGCTGACGGCAATCGTCCACGCGGGCTCACCAGGCGTTTTCCGCGGCACTGTGGCAACGACTTCAGGTCAGCGGACTGGCTGGGTGTATATCAAAGGGCGAAACGGCTCGATGCGCCTTGTGGACGTTTCCAAGGCACGCGTCAGCAGAGCTTCAGGCGGCGCGGTACATATAAGTTCGCTTCTGCCGGGTACTGATGTTCGCGTCACAGCTGAACAGGATTCAGAGGGCCGATGGCACGCAACGCAGGTGGAAGTACTATCCGCCCCGAGCAAACAGAATCTGACTGACCGCAACACTCCTCCATAGCCGGTGTTAACAAAGCAGGGCGGATTGCGTCCAACTTATTAAGAGTTGGGCGCGGCGCATCGATTCGCAGCCGAACGAATCCAACTACCTGGTAGGTTTTCGGCGCTTATAATTGAATGGCGCATTCAAGGGGTAGGCTTATGAAGTCACGATTGCAGATTGCGACCGCCGGGGTGCTGGCGTTCGCACTGGTCTTCAGCCCGACGGCTTTCGCTGCCGATGAAACGACCAAGGTCGATGAGAAGCAGCCTAAGGTCGAGAAGGGCAGCAAAGAAGACGTTGACGCGATCGGCAACCGGGAAATCGGCAAGAAAGGTTTGGGCAACTGGTACTCGCTCGAGAAGGAGATCCGACTCGGCAAGGAAGTGGCCCAACAGGTCGAAGCCAGTGTGAAGCTGGTGCAGGACCCGGTAGTGAATGAGTTCGTCAATCGCATCGGGCAAAACCTGGTGCGGAACTCGGACGCAAAGGTCCCGTTCACCATCAAGGTGATCGACTCTGACGAAATCAACGCTTTTGCCCTGCCGGGCGGTTTCTTCTACGTGAACTCAGGTCTGATCCTGGCTGCTGACGAGGAAGCCGAACTGGCCGGCGTAATGGCGCACGAAATCGCGCACGTCGCCGCACGGCACGGGACGCGCCAGATGACCCGAAGCCAGTGGGCGAACTTTGCCTCTCTGCCGCTGATCTTTATCGGCGGCGGCATCGGTTATGCTGCGCGCACGGCCGCAGGTTTCGCATTGCCTATGACGTTCCTCCAGTTCTCGCGCGGGTTCGAGGAGGAAGCTGATTTCCTCGGCGTTCAGTACCTCTACAAGACGGGGTACGACCCGAACTCGTTCATCACGTTCTTCGAGAAAGTGCAGGCGAAGGAAAAGAAGAAACCGGGGACGCTGGCAAAGGCTTTCAGCACACATCCGCAGACGCCCGATCGCATCGGGTCGACACAGGAGACCATCGCCCGCATCCTGCCGGCTCGCGAACAGTACATCGTGAGCACGTCTGAATTCGACGAGGTCAAGGTGCGGCTGGCTGCGCTTCAGAACCGGCGCAAGCTCGAGGACCAGAAGGAAAATCGTCCGACGCTGCGCAAAGCCTCACAGGACGACAAGAAGGACACCGACCAAACGAACGAAGATGATCGTCCGACGTTAAAGAAGCGGGACTAGTGGATCGGGGAATGGCGTAATTGGGTAATTCGAAAAGTGTCCGTCGACATGGGGGCACTGAGGACAGGCAGAGTTTTTCAGCTTCGAGGGCATGGCTGCGGCCATGCCCTTTTTAACTGTTCGCGGCGGCGATGCGCAAAGTGACCGACGTCATTGGCCTTGAACCCCAGATGCCCCGACATGGGCCGTGCAAAAGCAGCATGGCTCAGCTCTTGGAGACACCCGACCTTGGGCTTAACGCTGGTGATAAGCTTTTGCTCTATGGCTGATGACCCAAAGGACTCGGCTCTTGCACAAGCGGCGAAGTACAGCCACATCGGATTTGCGCTCCCTGCCGGAGCCTTCGCCGGCTGGCTGATCGGAGCCGGGCTGGACAAATGGCTGGGAACGACCTGGATAACGATCGTCGGCGTGATTCTCGGCATAGTCGCCGGGTTCACGGAGATGATCAGGGCGATTATCCGCTTGAGCAAAGAGCAATGACGACACTTCAAGAGTCCGAAGCGTTTTACGGCGGGGCAGAAGAGCGCATTCTGCGCTTCTTTGCTGCTGCCGGCGTTGCTGCTCTAGCCGGCGTGTGGGTTTGGCGCGGCTGGGCGTTCGCGGGTGGTTTCGCTTTCGGGGCGGTCATCGCCTACGCGAACCTGGTCTGGCTAAAGAAGATAGTTCAGGCGTTTGCCGAGCATTCGACAGGAACAGGGAGGGGCGGTTCGGGTTTTGGCGTGGCGTTGCGCTTCGTGGTCCGGTACGCTTTCATAACCGTGCTGGCGTATGCTATCTTCAAGAGTTCCGTTGTGAGCGTCTACGGCTTCTTTGCAGGTTTGTTCTTACCAGTAGTTGCGTTGACCTGCGAGGCCGTGTACGAGACTTATGTTGCGCTGCGGCGCGGCTTGTGAGTCCCATAAATCCTGATGATGGCATTCGCGATCTTCTCCGAGCAACTTCCGTTCACCGCACTGCTGAACCGGGCTTTCGGCCATGGGGCAGCCGCGCTGGCTGAGAGATTCGGTATCCACGCAGATCCTCACGCTCCGATACCAAACTGGATCGCGATGCAGGTTCTGGTCGTGCTCCTGCTCATCGCGTTCTTCGTAGTCGTGCGAAGCAGGTTGTCAGTAGAGCGCCCCGGAGTGGTCCAGCAGATCGCGGAGGGCTTCCACGGATTTATCGAGAACCAGAGCAAGGAGCTCATTGGGCATCATGGGTACGAGCGCTTCACGCCGTTCCTGCTTACCCTGTGCCTGTTCCTGCTGACCTCGAACCTGATTGGGATGATCCCTGGATTCGAGTCGCCGACGGCGGTGCCGTATGTCCCACTCGGCTGCGCGATCCTGGCATTTGTGTATTACCAGTACCAGGGCGTGCGCCACCAGGGGGTCCACTACGCCAAGCACTTCATGGGGCCGGTCCTGGCGCTTGCTCCGTTGATGGTAATCATCGAAATCATCAGCCACCTGGCGCGCGTCATGTCGCTTACCGTGCGTCTGTTCGCGAACATCTTTGCCGGTGACATGCTGACGCTGGCGTTTTTCTCGCTTATTCCGGTTGCGATACCGGTCGTTTTCCTTCTGCTTCACGTTGGCGTTTCGATCATCCAGACGTACATCTTCGTCCTACTGACGACTGTGTACCTGTCGGGCGCGGTGGCAGAGGAACACTAAAGGTTCTGGGTTACCAGGTTTATACGGGCTTTATCGTCCGCGAGCGTGAGGGCGTCTGCAAGAGGATGGCGTCAACCACCCACTGGCGGCAGATCATTCGCAGGAGCGACAACAATGAAGAAGCTGTTTATCGTTTTCGCGGTGCTGGCAGTGATGGCCATGCCCGCTTATGCGCAGGAGACCGCGGCAGCCGGTGCCGGCGCGTGGTCGTATGCTGGTCTCGGCCTGGCAATCGCCGTAGCCGCGGCCGCTATTGCCCAGTCGCGCGTTGCCAGCGCGGTTGCCGAAGGACTGGCCCGCAATCCCGCTGCCCGTCCAGGGATTCAGCTTGCGCTGTTCCTCGGCCTGGCGTTCATCGAGTCGCTGGTGCTGTTCATCTGGCTGGGTGTACTGTTCCTGCGCAGCTAAGTTGCCTGGGAATCATCGAAGCCTCCGCGAATAGCGGAGGCTTTTCTCATTGCGTAGTATGACCGCATCCAAACTTACCGCGCCGCGGGAGAGGCTGTAGGCAGAGTTGGATATCGTTCTCCAATACGATCATGTGGCGAAGGTCTATGGCGGGCGGTTCGGTAGGCCTCGGGTGCATGCACTGGACGACTTTTCGCTGACAGTAGAGCGAGGCGAAATTTTCGGGTTCCTTGGTCCGAATGGCGCGGGAAAGACTACAGCCATTCATCTTGCGATGGGCTTTATGCGCCCCACGCACGGATCAGGAACCATGCTCGGCGCGCCATTTGGGCACGCTTCCACGCGCTGTCGGGTGGGCTTTCTGCCGGAAAACGTGGCGTTATACCATCGTCCAGCCACGCGGCTGGTGCGCTACTACGGTGCGCTGAACGGGTTGCATGACCCGGAACTCCGACGGCGCACACGCGAAGTCCTGGAACTGGTGGGGCTCGAAGCCGAGGCAAACCGGAATGCCGGGAAGTTTTCGCGTGGCATGTTGCAGCGGATGGGCTTGGCGCAGGCCCTGGTCAATGATCCGGAACTGCTGATCCTTGATGAGCCGACCTCCGCTCTGGACCCGGTGGCGCGGGTGGCCGTTCGCGAGTTACTGCTGACAATTCGTCGCAGCGGCAAGACGGTATTCCTCAGTTCCCACCTGCTCTCAGAAATCGAAGTGGTATGCGATCGCATCGCGATCGTCCGAATGGGGCGAGTGGTGGAGGTTGGCAGGACCGCAGAGCTTCTGGAATCGCGGGATTGCTCAGAGATCGTGGCACGTGGTATCGACGTATCGAAGGTTCCGGATGCCGAGTCAACACCGGAGGGCGTGACACTTCGTGTGAGGAGTGCCCAACTGCGTTCTGCGATAGAGCAAATCTGGGCGATGGGCGGGGAACTTGTTCGCGTGTCTCCGGTGCGCCGCAGCCTCGAGGAAGTGTTCGTCAGCGTCGTGAGCGGCGAGCCCAGGCCAGGCGTTGCCAACGGCGGACCAAACGAAGACGCAGTTCCGGAAATTGCCAAAAGCGAGGGCAGGCGATGAGTCCGATGTGGCTGATTGCCGGCAATCTGCTGCGCGAGCAGCGCTGGCTGTTGCTAGTGCTAGTGCTGTGGATCGTGGGGAGCACGTTGATCGCAACGGCTGGCAGCCCGGTGTCCTCTACCGACGACGTTCTGTTCTTTCTGAAGCAGCAGGCAATGTATGGCGTGGCATTCACGGCCTTCCTGGCTGCGTCGGCTGTACAGAATGAGCGGAAGTCGCGCCGGATACTCGCTGTGCTCTCGAAAGGCATTGAGCGCCGTACGTATCTCGGCGGGCTTCTGGTTGGGGTGTTCGGGGCGGCAATTCTTTACTGCGCCGCGATGGCGATTGCCGGAGCTTTTGTCTTTCCCCAAGCGAGAATCCCGCAGCCGGGATCATGGATCGTCATCGTGATGCTGGCAGTGACCTGCGCATTCACATCTACGCTGGCATTACTGTTTTCGACCGTGATGGCACCGTTCATCGCGGTCATCGCTACGGCCATTACGCTCGGGATGCTGGGAGCGGCCGTGTGGGCGTGGCCGTCATGGTCGGTGCTGTTTCCGGTGTTCGGAATGCTCGAGTCGATAGTGGAGTTTGGGCCGGGAAGGCCGCTGTCGTGGTATCAGGCCGGGCCACTGCTTCTCTCGGCAGTAATGGAGACAGTAGTCCTGTGGCTGCTGGCGTCCAAGATCTTCGAGTATCGGGACGTCGCCGTGCCCGTCGAGTGAAGCCAATACCAAAAGAACAAGGGGGCTTGCGCCCCCCGTTACTTCGGCCAGAAGAAAGCTTTACCTCAGCATTTGCTGGGCAGACTCGATTGCGAAATTGATCACCCGGCCCGGCAATACTCCGAGATAAATCGTTCCGATAACACTCAGCGCAAGAGACAGGCCGAGAGCAGCGGGAATCGGAGTAGAAGGAGCTGCGGTAGCTCCATCGCGGGGCTCACGCATGTACATGTACACGATCACCCGTAGGTAGTAGTAAGCCGCGATGGCGGAGTTGATCACGCCCAAGATCGTGAGCCACACCAGGTTCGACTGAAGCGCCGCGGTGAAGACGTAGAACTTCGCCAGGAACCCGCCCGTAATCGGAATCCCGATCAGCGAAAGCAGGAAGATGGTCAACGTGACTGCGAGCAGCGGCTGACGCGTGCCGAGTCCGGCGTAGTCGTCGAGGGTGACGTAGCGCTCGTTCAGCGATGCGAAATGGCTGATGACGAGGAACGCTCCCACGTTCATCACTGCGTAAGAAGCCGCATAGAACATGGCAGCGGAAATGCCGATGTCGCGCGCGGCCGCGAAGGCAACCAGCAGATATCCAGCGTGGGCGATTGAGGAGTACGCCAACATGCGCTTGATATTCGTTTGTACGAGCGCACCGATGTTCCCGAGGAACATCGAGAGTACCGCGGATACCCAAATGAGCCAGAACCAGCCTGGCGCCGCAGTGGCGAAGAGCACTCGGAGAAGTACCGCGAAGGCCGCGGCCTTCGGTCCGGTGGACATGAGGGCGACGACGGGCGACGGCGCACCTTCGTAGACGTCGGGCGTCCAGACATGGAAGGGGGCCGAGGCGACCTTGAACCCGAGTCCGACGAACATCAGGGCAACTGCCACATACGCCATGGCGGGCGCGCCGGCACGTAGCGTGTTCCCGATTTCGTAGACGTTCGTCGAACCGGTGACACCGAACATAATCGCTACGCCGTACAGGAAAAAGGCGGTCGCGAATGAGCCGAGCAGGAAGTACTTCAGCGACGATTCGATGCTGGTGGCGACACGACGGCGGAAGCCGGCCAGAATGTATGTGGAGATCGACGAGATTTCCAGCGCGATGAAGACCAAGACGAGTTCGACGGCCGAGGACATGAGCATCATGCCGACGGTGCCGAAGAGGATCAGAGCGTAGTATTCGCCGTATCGGATGTGCTGGGTGTTCAGGTACTCGAACGAAGCCAGGATGACGAGCGTGGACACGGCTGCGACCACGATATGGAAGAACGTGCTGAAGCCGTCAACGCGGATCATGCCGCTGAACGCCGTCCCGGGATAGGAGGCTTGCACGAACGTGGCAACGATCGAGGCGACCGAAGCCAGCAGCGCCAGGATGCCGAGTCCCTTGCGGTTGTTGTGCTCATCGAGGAGCGGCTCGATGAGCATCACTGCAATTCCGCCGGCGATGAGCACCAGCTCAGGAAGAATGCGGATGTAGTCGACTGCAGCGGGTATATTCATTGCCCGAGCACCTTGGAAGTCAGTTGAACCACGGGAGCAAGCGCCAACTTCACCGCGGGATCAATTGCGTTGAACCAGAACACGGGCACGACGCCCATGACCAGGGCGGCGACAGCGAGCGGCCAGACCGAAAGCTGCTCGCGTCCGTTCATATCACGCAGTGCGAGGTTGGCGTCCTGCTTGATGGTTCCGGTGAAGACGCGCTGGTACATCCAGAGCATGTATCCGGCCGACCAGATAACGCCTGTCGCGGCGAGGATGCCGTAGAGCGCTCGCGCCTGGAATGCGCCGGTGAGAATCAGGAACTCGCCGACAAAGCCATTCATCAACGGCAGCCCGATGGACGAGAGCGTGATCACCAGGAAGAACGTAGCGTAAACGGGCATCGGGGTCGCGATGCCACCGAAGTCACGGATCTCGTAGGTATGCCGGCGTTCGTAGAGCATTCCGGCCAGCATGAAGAGCGCGCCCGTGGAGACGCCGTGGTTCAGCATCTGGAACACGGCGCCGGTGGTGCCCATCTGCGTGAAGCTGAAAATACCGAGCACGACGAAGCCCATGTGCGAGACCGAGGAGTACGCGATCAGCTTCTTCATATTCGGCTGCACCATTGCGACAAGGGCACCGAAAATGATTCCGATGATGGCCAACGTGATGATCCACGGAGCGTTGGCGCGCGACTGCTCAGGGAAGAATCCCAGGTTGAAGCGCAGCAACCCGTAAGTACCCATCTTGAGGAGCACGCCAGCAAGCAGTACAGAGCCGGCCGTCGGCGCTTCCACGTGGGCATCGGGCAACCAGGTGTGTACGGGCCAGAGTGGAACCTTTACGGCGAATGCGACGAAGAAGCCCAGGAAAAGCCAGAGCGAAGCGGAGGCGAGGTTCGGAATCTGTCCTGCCTGAATCGCCTGCTGAATTACCACGAAGTCGAACGAGCCTGTCTTCGCGTAGAGCCAGATGATCGCAGCCAGCATGAATACCGAGGCCACCATCGTGTACAGGAAGAACTTGACGGCGGCATAGATACGGCGCTCATGGCCGTACATGCCGATGAGCAATGCCATCGGAATCAGCGTGGCTTCCCAGAAAAAGTAGAACAGGAACAGATCCAGGGCGATGAAGACGCCGATCATCGCCGTCTGAAGCACCAGCAGGAGAATGAAGAACTCCTTGACGCGGTCGTGAATCGAGCGCCAGGAGATGAGAACGCAAAGAGGCGTGAGAAACGTGGTCAGAACCACCAGCCAGAGGGAAATGCCGTCAAGGCCGAGGTGGTAGTTGATCCGGACGCCAAGAGTCTCGATCCATGGCACGTTGACCTCAAACTGGAAGCCGGAACGGCTCGCGTCGAAGTGCGTGGGCAGATGGAGCGACAGCAGGAAAGTCACAATCGAAACCGCGAGGGCGAACCAGCGGATGTCGCGGTCGCGGCGCGGGAAGAAGGCAAGCAGCACAGCACCCGCGAGCGGAACGAATGTGACCAGCGTAAGAATTATCGAGTCCAAGGAGTTCATTTCACTCCCATCCAGATCATATAAGCGACGATGCAGGCAGCGCCGAGCGCAACCCAACCGGCATAGGAGCGAATATTGCCCGACTGCATGCGGCGGACTGCGTCGCTGATGCCCTGTGCGCCCCCGGCACCATTGTCGATGGTGCGATCAATCACGTTCGTGTCGATTCCGCGCCACAACCAGCGTGACGAACCCTGAATAATCGGCTGAATGATCGCAGCGTTGTAAAGCTCATCCACGTAGTACTTGTTCCGCACGGCCGTGTAGAGACCTCCGAGCGCCTCTGTGATCCTGCCGGGCAGGTCGCGGCGTTTTACGTAGAGCAGCCATGCGAGCAAGAAGCCCAGCGCTGCAACGCCAATCGAGATCCCCGTAAACAGACGCTCCATCAAAATCTCGTCTTCGTGAGCGGCCGCAGCATGCTGCGCAGCGCCCTCGGCAGGGGAGGCAGGATGTTCACCGGCCGGCATCGCTTCGGCACTGAACTTGAAGACGGGCGCGAGGAACTGGTCGAACTGATTGTGTCCGCCGAGAGCGTGAGGCACGCCAACGTAGCCGCCCACAACGCTCAGCACGGCAAGTATGACGAGGGGGGCGATCATCACCCACGGTGACTCATGGATTCCATGGCTTCCGTGTCCATGGCCGTGCGGGTTGGCATGGGCAGCGCGGTGGTCCGCAGGTCCGCCGTGTACGGGTTCTTCACGCTTGTCCGACTTGGCTCCGCGGTGCTCATTAAAGAACGTCATGAACCAGAGACGGAACATGTAGAACGATGTCATGAACGCCGTGAAAACCGCGATGAGCCAAAGGAGTTTGCCGCCGTGCGGGCTCGCCCAAGCTTTCCAGAGAATCTGGTCCTTGGAGAAGAACCCGCTCAGGCCCGGCGTGCCGGCAATGGCAAGTACGCCGGCAGTCATGACCCAGAACGTCCGAGGAATCTTCGTGCGCAGGCCGCCCATGTTGCGCATGTCCTGCTCGCCGCCGAGTGCGTGAATTACGGAGCCGGCGGAGAGGAAGAGCAGGGCCTTGAAGAAGGCGTGCGTCATCAGGTGGAAGATGCCCGCGCTGAATGCCGCCACACCGCAAGCCAGGAACATGTACCCCAGCTGCGAGATGGTCGAGTAGGCGAGAACCCTTTTGATGTCGTTCTGCGTGAAGCCAATCGAGGCAGCAAAGATTGCCGTGATGGCGCCGATGATGGCGACCAGCGCGAGTGCTTCGGGTGAGCGGAAGAAGATGGGGTTCGACCGCGCAACCATGTACACGCCGGCAGTGACCATCGTTGCGGCGTGGATGAGAGCGCTGACCGGGGTCGGGCCCTCCATCGCGTCCGGCAGCCAGACGTAAAGCGGAATCTGCGCAGACTTACCAGCCGCGCCTACCATCATGAGGATGGCTATGGCCGTCAGCAGACCGGCGGAGGCCTCGACTGGCATGCCAGAGACCTGCTCGAACACGCGACCGTACTCAAGGGTGCCGAAGTGCTTCACCAGCAGAAAGAGCGCAATAAGGAAGCCGAAGTCGCCGACGCGGTTCGTGATGAATGCTTTCTTCCCGGCACTCGCGGCGGAGTCTTTGGTGAAGTAGAAGCCGATCAGCAGGTAAGAGGCAAGACCAACGCCTTCCCATCCGACGAACATCAGCAAGTAGTTGTTCGCCAGCACCAGAACCAGCATGAAGAACATGAACAGGTTCAGGTAGGAGAAGAAGCGATAGTAGCCACCCTCATGCGCCATGTACCCGACCGAGTACACGTGAATGAGGAAACCCACGCCGGTGACAACCAGCAACATCACCAGCGAAAGCTGATCGAGTTGGGCCGCGAACGGAACCTCGAAGGCGCCGGTACGGATCCATGTGGCGTAATGCTCGATGTGGGGAATCCTGTCCGCCGGCAGTGAGAAGAACCGTGCCGTGACAAAGAGCGTATACGCGAACGAGAGTCCGGTGGACGCAAGCGCAATGGCCGACACCAGCTTGTTCGAAAAGCGGCGTCCGAACAGGCCGTTGATAGCTGCGCCGACGAGCGGCAGAACCGGAATGAGCCAGAGGTTCAGGTTCATAGTTTCAACAGGTTCACGCGGTCCACGTTGAGAGTCTCACGCGTGCGGAAGACAGCAATAATGATGGCCAGGCCCACCGCAGCCTCTGCCGCGGCGACAACCATGACGAAGAAAACGAACACGTGTCCGCTGAGTTGACCCCAGTGCGTCGAAAAGGCGATGAACGCCAGGTTCACGGCATTGAGCATGAGTTCAATGCACATGAAGATGGTGATGATGTTGCGCTTGAACAGAAAGCCCGCAACACCACACGCGAACAGGATCGCGCTCAGAATCAGGTAATAGGGGAGAGGCACCATCCTAACGCTCCCTCCTTGCGAGCACTACCGCGCCCATGATCGCGATCAGGATCAATACCGAAGTGACTTCGAAGGGCAGCAGGAAGGGCTGAAACAGCAGCCTTGCGATCTGATCGGGCGGACCGTGCAGCGCTCCGATGGCTACGCGGTTCGAAGCGGGATTGATACGGATGAGCGCCCAGGAGATAAGAACGCCGAACAGGACCAGTCCCGGCAACCCGAAGAGCAGGGCAACACGGGAGCGTCCGGCGCGCTCTTCCTCGCCAGCATTCAACAGCATGATGACGAAGACGAAGAGCACCATGATGGCGCCCGCATAAACGATCACCTGGACGGCAGCGACGAATTCGGCGCCCAAAAGCAGGTACTCGACCGCGAGCGCGCCCATTACGACGACGAGCGAAAGCGCGCTCGAGATCGGGTGCCGCTGGATGAGCAGGTTTAACGCCCCGCCAACCGCGAGCGCCGCGAAGATGAAAAAGAGTGCGTAATGCAGCATGGCTTAGCTCTTGAGCGCCACAACCAGCGCGGTTACTACAGCGTTAGCGATGGCCAGCGGGAAGAGTACCTTCCACGAGAAAGCCATCAACTGGTCATAGCGGAAGCGCGGCAGCGTACCGCGGACCCAGATGTAGAGGAACAGGAAGAAGAACACCTTTAACCCGAACCAGAAGACCGGGAGAATTGCCTGAAGCCACCATGGGCCGAACACCGGACCAAGCCAGCCACCAAGGAACAGCAATGTGGCCAGACATCCGACGGTCACCATGTTCGCGTATTCGGCCATGAAGAACATCGCAAACTTCATGGCGCTGTACTCGGTGTGGTAGCCGGCAACCAGTTCGGTTTCCGCCTCAGGAAGATCGAACGGTACACGGTTGGTTTCCGCATACGCCGCGCACAGATAGACAAAGAAGGCGACGATCTGCCCCCTGAAGATGTTCCAGTTCGGGATGAAGCCCAGGAACGTGCCCTGTTGCGCTTCGACAATGCCCCGAAGGCTGAACGTGCCTGACAGGATGAGAACGCCGATCAGCGACAGGCCGAGCGCAACTTCGTAGCTGATCATCTGCGCGCAGGCCCGAAGCGAACCGAGCAGGGAGTACTTGGAATTAGAAGCCCAGCCGGCAAGCGCGATGCCATAGACGGCGATGGACGTGATCCCGAGCACGACCAGAAGGCCGACGCCTACGTCGGTGATCTGAACGGGCGTACGAATCCCCTTGATGTCGATCCACCCGCCGACTGGTATGACCGCAATTGTCGTGAGCGCGAGGCTCAGCGAGAGCAATGGCGCCAGCAGGTAGAGCGGCCGGTTCACGTATGGGGGCGTGACGTCCTCTTTAAAGATGAACTTAAGGCCGTCAGCCAAGGGCTGAAGCAGGCCGAACGGACCTACGCGACTGGGTCCCCAACGGTTCTGAATACGGCCCACCAGCTTGCGCTCAAGCAAAACCGTGTAGGCGACCACGCCGAGCAGGATCGCGAGAAACAGCGCGGTCTTGGCGGCGGATACGAGTACGAATGCAGTTGTGTCCATGCGGCTCTCAGCCCTCTGGCCCCATAGTTAACCGAGGCCAGCAGCAAACGTTTGAACAGCAGCAGCCCTATGTGGGCCTCAATCCTGTAAGCGGGACCCTCGCTAACGCTCGGGCCTGCGATCTCAATCGGCAGCGGCGTTTTTGTCCGCAGGCTCGGTGCGAAGTCGCTCGATCACCGAGTTCAGCGTATTCGAGAAACGTCCGAGCGTGCCGGACGTGAACAGCGTGTCGTTGGACGGCACGATGACGTCCGAATCTCCGATGTGGCCTCGTCCGGATTCGGGCGCAGTGGTGTGCACGTCGTTGCCTGCGAGCAGATTGCGGCGCGAGAACGAGTAGCCGGGAACGAGGCGCTGGATTTCGTCCAGCATCGCCGTCGGGTCGAACGGGCTCATCTTCGGCTCCAAACCCTGCTCAGCGAGGAAGACAGCGTGGCGGTCGGCCTCTCCGGTCTGAGCACCACGGCTCTGTCCCATGTCGGCCCGCATCCCGGAGCGTCCGAACGGGACGAGCGCCTTGAGATCGGCTCCCATGGCACTGGCAAGACGAACGATGATCTCGAAGTCTGTCTTCACGCCGGCGTAATCAGCGGCCTTCTTGAGCAGTTGCAGGTCGCCGTAAGTGTTCGTGAAAGTACCGGACTTCTCGTATGCATTCGCGACGGGCAGGATCACGTCTGCGGCAATGGCCGTCTCGGTCAGGAACATGTCCTGCACGACCGTGAAGCCCTTCACTAGCGCGAACGGGTCGAGTCCATAGCGAGCAACCGGATTGGACCCCACGATGTAAAGCGCTTTCAGACTGCCGTTCGTGGCGGCTTCCATCATCTGCCGGATATTCAGCCCTGGCTGCTTCGGTACGCGTGCGACCCATTCGTCCGCGGTGCCCGCTTCCAGCGGCATATAGCCCGGCAGCAGGTGAGGATAGAGACCCATGTCGGCGACGCCGCGGGAGTTTGCGTAGTCGCCCAAGCAGACGAGCTTCGCGCTGTTCAGGCCAGAAGCGAACTTCACGAGCGCCTGGACATCGGCACCGCGCAACTCGGAGCCGAATGCCACTGCGAGCGCCTGCTCAGCCCGAATCTTCTCGCGCAGGGAAAACCAGGCATCACGGGTGGTGCCGTTCGTAAGCAGGGCATCGAGAACGGCATCGTCGCCGTTGAGGAATGAGACCGCCTTGGGCTCCCCACCTTCCGGTATTTGCAGGAACGCGGCCGCCTGTCGGCGCAGCTTGATTGGGGTCGAATTGATTACGTACAGCCGCGCGCGGTTCAGTCGGACATTATTTCGAATCTGCCATGCAAGCAGCGGATGCTGGTCGGTTGGATTGTTGCCGATCAGC
>Ga0196976_1000513_pt1 | contig 24131 bp, 20 predicted proteins | sample S3v_513CmetaG_FD_148644 | JGI IMG/M metagenome (GOLD analysis project Ga0196976, IMG submission 148644) | Soil microbial communities from Anza Borrego desert, Southern California, United States - S3+v_5-13C | ecosystem: Environmental > Terrestrial > Soil > Desert | place: USA: California...
GACCACCTTCACGCCGCGCGCCCGGAGGCGATCCGCGAGCTCGTAGGCGCGCGGTGCGTTCCCGGTGATGACGGTCAGGCCCGCGACGTCGGCCCGCACCGCGTCGGGATCGACGTCGGCGATCCCCTCGTCCAGGATCTCGATCCGTGCCCCCAGCTCTGGCGGGACGTAGGCGGCGAGCGTGGTGAGCGTGAGCGGCGCGTACCGGAGCGACCGCTTGAAGATCCCGCCCCGATGACGGTAGAGCGGGCCCTTGGGTGAGACGAGCGCGATCCGCACCTGGGTCTCCTCCCGCCGCCGTGGAGTCCGGCGACCACGAGGTCGACGCTAGCAGGCGCACCTCCGTGCTCCCAGCCACGAACCGCTCTTCCGTCATGAAGCGGCGGTTGATGACCATCGTCAATTGCCAGGTACCGGCGGTGCCTGACACTCGCTCCCGCGCAGGGCGCGGTACACTGGCCCAGGCGTCCTTCCATCACGCCCAATCGCCGGGCACAGCGGGGAGCGGCGGAGCATGAGCGAAGCGAGCTGGTACTACCTGGAGGCGGGGCATCAGGCGGGGCCGGTGGAGGAGGCGACGATCATCGACATGATCCGGTCGGGCCGGCTCCCCGCGGGCGCAAACGTCTGGCGGGCCGGGATGTCCGGCTGGCAGCCGTGGAACACGATCCCGGAGCTCGCCTCCGCCGCGCCGCCCGGGGCGACGGGGCCAGGCGCGCTGCCGCCCCGCCCGCAGCATGCGGCGCCGCACGCGTACGGGCAGCAGTTCGTCTATCCGAAGGCGCCGCTCGGCGCGCGGTTCGTGGCGCACATCGTGGACGGCTTCCTGTTCATGCTCCCCGCGATCGTGCTCATCATCGTGGCGGTCGTGGCGGGCGAGAACGAGAACGGCGCCGCCGCCGCGATCTGCGGGATCCTCGGCGGTGTCCTGATGCTGGTCGGGGTCGTCTACAACTTCATCAAGGATGGCCGCGCGAACGGGCAGAGCGTCGGCAAGAAGATCATGAACCTGATGGTGGTCCACCTGCCCACGAACATGCCCTGCACCAAGGCCCAGTCCGCGGGCCGCGCCGCGATCATGATGGCCCTCGGCCTCATCCCCTACGTGGGCGGCCTCATCGAGCCGATCGTGGTGCTCGCGGCGGGGGACGGCCGCCGCATCGGCGACCGGGCCGCGAACACGCAGGTCGTCTCGGTCGACGACTACCGCCGCCGCTACGACGTCGACGCGTTCTCCTGAGCGGCCTGCGTCGCGACCAGCGAAGACCGGGACGCATGCGCAACGGGAGACCGCTGTGGACGGCGCTGTGCTGCTCGTTCCTGCGCCACGCCCGACCCGGGGAAGCACGTCCTGGGGGTGGGTAGGCGACTGCTCCGGCAAGGCACGTGCGTCGTCCGCATGGACGATCACCGCGACGTAGCCGCGTACTTCTCGCCCGCTGACGTCGCTGCACGCGCAGTCCGTTCGGAGTACCATCCGCCGCCATGGAACAGGGCGCGAACCTCGAGCAGCGGAAGGCGTTCTACGACTCCCAGGCTCAGCGCAAGCTGCGCGACTACCTCCGCGTGAACCGGCGGCTGGAGCTGGGCCTCCGGACGGTCGTCCGCTGGGCTGGGGACCCGTCGCGGATCCTCGAGGTCGGGTGCGGCGCCGGCTCCGTCTCGCACCGCCTCGCCCGGCGCTTCCGGGGCGCGGAGGTCGTCGCCGTGGACGTGAGCCGCGGGAACCTGGACATCGCCGAGCAGTACTTCCGGGCGCCGAACCTCCGGTTCGTCGAGCTCGCGGTCGACCGGGACTTCGCCTTCGGATCCTTCGACGTGATCGTCCTCATGGACGTGTACGAGCACGTCGCCGTCGCCGAGCGGGCGAAGCTCCACGAGAACCTCCGCCGTTCGCTGAACGAGGGCGGGGTGGTGGTCCTCACGGTCCCCACGCCGCGCTACCTGGCGTACCTGCGGGAGAACGACCCCGCGGAGGTGCAGCCCGTGGACGAGGACATCGGGCCCGGAGAGCTCCTCGCGGTGGCCGCGAGCCTCGAGCGCGACCTCCTCTACTACGAGGAGGTCTCCGTCTGGCGCGCCGGCGACTACGCGCACGCGGTCATCGGACGTTCGACCTTCCCGAGGCGCTTCAAGCTCCCGCGCCGCGAGCGGTTCGCCAACCACTTCGTCCGCCTCGGGCGCGCGCTCCACGTGCGCGGCCGCCGGCACGACTGACTGCCGGCTACGGACCGCCGGCCACCAGCTCCTTCGGGGATCGGCACGACCACGACCACGCCGTTCGCCTGCACCAAGACCACCCGCGCGGCCGGTCTCGACGAGAGCCCGGCCACCGCGGCCAGCGAGGAGTCCGCGTCGGGCGACGCCTCGCGGAGATGGCGGAGGACCCGCCGGACTCCGGGGTGCCGCCCGGACGGCGGCGCGACCGGATCGCTGCCCAGGAACAGCGCTCGCGCGACCGCGGTGTCGGCGTTCGCGAGCGAGGGGCCCTCGGGGCGGAGGAGCTGTCGCAGGCGGTCCGCCCGGGCGCCATCGAGGATCTCAGGACGAGAGCCGGCGGGCTTCGGCCCACCGGCTCTCTCGTCCACGCGGCGATGCGCCGGCTCAGTCCGTCTCGACCAGCGAGACCACGAGGCGGACCGCGGTCACCTTCGCCCAGTCCGCCGCGGGCAGCGACCTCGGGCTGAGCGAGTCGCACGCGCGGGAGACCTCGTTGGTCGTGTCCTCGTCCTGCTCGAGCAGCTCGCGGCTGCACCGGAGATAGACGACGCCTGCGTCGTCCTGGAAGGTCAGCCCGATCTTCATCAGGACCTCGTCGTGTCCCCGGTGCGTCGCCACCACCGACGCCCGCGGCGACACCTTCTTGCCGCCGGGGAGGGCCGCGATCGCCTCGGGGTCCGAGGGCGCGCCCTGCACGAGGATCTCCTGGAAGACCACCGGGCCGACCTCGAGGCCGACCGCGACGATCCCGTCCTTCGACATCGGGACCACCTTCTCGCCCGAGAACTCGTTCGCGCCGGCGATCACCGGCGCGAGCAACGCCGCGATGGCCGCGACGCGGCCCCACCTGCCGATTGTCTGCATCGTTCGTTCCCTCCCGCCGCTCAATCCGTGATCGTCCCGACGAGCCGCACCGTGCGGACCTTCGGCCACTCGCGCATGTACATCCAGCGGCCCTTGCAGGCGTCTCCCACGACGTCGTTCCAGGCCGGGCCCTGGACCTTGGAGACGCTGCACGAGAACAGGACGCCCTTCGCCTCGTCCTCGAGCTGGAGCTTGAGGTCCAGCTTGGACCAGACCGTCCCCGTATGGCCGAGGACGAGCGCGAACCTCGGCCGCGCCTTGTCGTCCTCGTCGGCATTGCGGAGCTCGGCCTCGGTCGGCACGTTCTGCAGCAGGACCTGCTGGAAGAGGACCGACCCGACCCGCTCCTGGATGCGCGTGATGCCTCGATCGGCGACGTCCCGCGCGATGTCGACCTGATGCTGCTTCTCCTCGGCCGTCGCCGCGACCGGGCCCGAGAGCGCGATCGCGACCACGGACGTGCGGATGATTCGAAACACGTGCCCCTCCTTGCGGAACGTCACGCTCGATCGACGACCGAGGCCGAGCGTTCACGGACGCGAGGGTTGCACATCGACTCCGCGGCGGCAACGGCGGCGGTGGCGCGGGTCCCTCATGCCGGACTCATTCGCACGCCACGTCGCGCGAGCGCGCCCTCACCCGCGCGACTTCGGCTCGCGCCCGTCCACGAGCCGGTCGAGCCCGAACGGTTCCGGGCGGAGGAAGCGCCGCGCCGCCAGCTGCACGTCCCCGTAGATCCGGTCCTCGTACCTGTGCGCGGCGGACCACCTGCACGGGGTCCACGAGGGCCACGTCCGCGTTCGGGGCCGCGCGCCGGACGGGCTCGTCTGGAAGCTCGAGAACGGGGAGCGGTTCACCGGCGGAGCGTGATGCGAGCCCGCCGCGCTCACCCGCCCGCGAGCTGCTGATACACCGCCTCGTACCCCGCCGCGCTGCGATCCCACGAGAAGTCGAGCGCCATCCCGCGCTTCATCATCGCCGTCCACGCGGCGCGGTCGCGGTAGACCTCGAGCGCCCGCAGGAGCGCGCCCCACAGCGCGCGCGGGTGGTACTCCCGGAACTTGAACCCGGTGCCGCGGTCCTTCCCGTCGTAGTCCTCGACGGTGTCCTCGAGCCCGCCCACCGCGCGCACCACCGGGATGGTCCCGTAGCGGAGCGAGTACATCTGGTTGAGCCCGCACGGCTCGAACCGCGACGGCATGAGGAACACGTCGGCGCCGGCCTCGATGCGATGCGCGAGCCCCTCGTCGAAGCCGATCCGCGCGGCGATCTTCTGGGGGTGATCGCGGGAGGCGCGGACGAAGACGCTCTCGAGCCGCCGCTCCCCGCTGCCGAGCACCGCGACCTGCACGTCGAGCGTCGCGAGCCGGGGGAGTACGGCGGCGGCGAGGTCGATCCCCTTCTGCTCCGCGAGCCGGCCCACCATCCCGACGAGCGGCACGTCCGGCCGGACCGGCAGCTTGAGCTCCCGCTGGAGGGCGGCCTTGCACTCCGCCTTGCCGTCGAGCGCGCCGGCCGAGTAGCGCGCGGGGAGGTGGGGATCGCGCGACGGGTCCCACTCCTCGACGTCGATGCCGTTCAGGATGCCGGTGACGTCCGCGGCGCGGTGGCGGAGGACGCCTTCGAGCTGCGCGCCGCCCTCGGGGGTCAGGATCTCGCGCGCGTAGTTGGGCGAGACCGTGGTGATCGCGTCGGCCGAGGTGAGCCCCGCCTTCATGAACGAGAGGTGGTCGTAGAACTCCATCGCGTCCCAGCGGAACGCGCTCCAGGGGAGGCCGAGCGCGGGCACGACCTCCTTCGGGAAGACGCCCTGGTAGGCGAGGTTGTGGATCGTGAAGACCGAGCGCGCGCGGGCGAGCGCCGGATCCTGCCCGTGCTCCTGCCGGAGCAGGAACGGCAGGAGCCCCGTCTGCCAGTCGTTCCCGTGCACGATCCGCGGGCGGAGCCCGAGCGCGCCGGGCGCCGCGAGCGCCGCCCGCGCGAGGTACGCGAACCGCTCGGCGTTGTCGCCGTAGTCCCCTTGCGCGTCGCCGTACAGGCCGCGGCGCGAGCCGAAGTACCGGTCGTGCTCGACGAAGTAGTACGCGACGCCGCCGGTCCGCGTGAGCCAGAGCGTGGTCGCCTCGCCGCGCACCCGCACCGCGGCGTGGAGCGGCTGGAAGCCCTCGCGGACGTCGATCGTGTAGTAGCGCGGGCTCACCACGGTCACGGCGTGGCCGCGCCGCGCCAGCGCGCGCGGCAGGGCGCCGGCGACGTCGCCGAGCCCTCCGGTCTTGGACCAGGGGGCGACCTCCGAGGAGACGAAGAGAATTTCCATGGCGCGTCCGCCTACCCCGAGGCCTTGCGCAGGAGCTCCGCCGCCTCTTCGGGCGGGACCGGGTTGGTGTGCGCGCCCGAGCCCCACTCGAACCCGGCCACGTGCGTGAGCGCCGGCATGATCTCGATGTGCCAGTGGGAGCTCGGGCTCGCCGCGTCGCGGAGCGGGTTCGAGTGCACCATGAAGTTGTACGGCGGGTTCCCGAGCGCGTCCTTCCGCTCCTGGCCGACGATGTCGCAGTAGATGCACCGCTCCTTGAGCTCGTAGTGGCGGCGCGCGCCCTCGAGCTCGGAGACGACCTGCCGCGGCACGATCGGCAGGGCGATGAGCTGCGAGTGCGCGTGCTCGAGCGAGGCGCCCGCCGAGGCGCCGTGGTTCTTGAAGAGGAGGATGTACCGGAACCGCGCGTCGTTCCGGAGGTCGAGGATCCGCGCCTTGAAGGCGAGGAGCACCTCGGTGATCTCCGCGGCGCTCTGCGCCTCCAGGGTGCGGGCGTGGTCGGCGGTCTCGATCACCACCTCGTGGGCGCCGATCCCGTTCATCCGGTCGTAGATCCCCTCGGCCTGGCGGTCGAGGTCGCCCTCGATCTTGAGCGCCGGGAACCGGTTCGGCACGCCGCGCACCTTCCAGCCGGGCCCGTTCGCGGGCGCGCCGTGCGCCCGGCCGATCGCGTACACCTCCCGCGGGGTCTGGTCCTCGTGGCCGGGGCAGAACGGGCAGACGCCGTCCGGGCGCGCCGCGGGCGGGACGTGGGGGAGCTCGGACGGGCGCTGCGCGCGCTCGGTCGCGATGACCACCCGCCGACCGACGATCGGATCCCTGCGGAGCTCGGGCATGGGAGACCGCCTCCTAGGTTGTGGGCGGCGCCGCCGGGAGGCCAGCGGGCCGGCGGAGCGTCGAGCCGACGAGCGCCGCGACCAGCATGAGCGCGCCCCCGGCCAGGTACGGGGCCGCATGCCAGACCTGACCGTAGGTGAAGGTGCCCGCCTCCGGCCCGACGATCCGGCCGAGGGCGCCCGCCGACTCTCCCATGCCGAGCGTCCCGCCCTGCTCGTCCGCCCGGGCCATCCGGGAGAGGAGCGACGAGATCGACGGCTGGGTCAGCCCTGCCCCCGCGGCGAGCGGCGCCGTCGCGAGCCAGAGCCCCGCCGGACTCCCCATGAACGGCAGCGCCGCGAGGGCGAGCGCCTGCATGACCACGCCTGCGACGAGGAGCTTCACCTCGCCGAACCGCCGCGTGAGCGGGCTGATGAGCCCTCCCTGCACGATCACGAGCACGATCCCGATGTAGCCGTACAGGTACGAGACGTGATCCTCGGCGAGGTCGTAGCGGTCCGTGGCGAGGAACGTGAAGGTGCTCTCCATGGCGCTGAAGGCGAGGATGGTGAGGAAGTACACGATCACCAGCCGGCGGATCCCGGGCAGCCCCATCTCGCGGAAGAACGCGGTGAACGGGTGCCGGCTCGCCTCCGCCCGGACGGAGCGCTCCTCGGGCTCCGGCAGCACGAAGTACGCCGCGACCCCGTTCAAGGCCGCGAGCGCCGCCGCCGCGAGCCCCGGCGCGGCGAGCGACACGTGCGTCGAGAGGAGGCCGCCCATCGGCGGCCCGAGCACGAACCCCAGGCCGAGGGCGGCGCCGATCACGCCCATGCCCCTGGCGCGCGTCTCCGGGGTCGTGACGTCGGCCACGAACGCGCGGGCGATGGCGATGTTGGCGGTGGCGGCGCCGGCGAAGAGCCGGGAGGCGATCAGCGCGGCGAAGGAGCCCGCGAGGCCGTAGCCCAGGAACGCGAGCGCGGTCATGAAGATCGACGCGAGCAGCACCGGCCTGCGCCCGACGCGATCGGAGAGGCGGCCCCAGATCGGCGCGAAGACGAACTGCATCGCCGAGTAGCCGGTCGAGAGCAGCCCGGTCCACGTCTGGGAGGCGCCGAGATCCCGCGCGTACAGGGGCATCACCGGGATCACCATCCCGAACCCCAGCAGGTCCACGAAGACGATGACGAAGAGGATGGCGAGGGCGGACCGGCGACGCGTCACTCAGCGGCGAGGATAACCCGCCGGGAGGTCCGGCGCAGGCGAAACGGGGCGCGCGCGGGTCAGCGCGGCGCCTGCGCGTGGCCGGGCGGAGCGCAGACGACGCGATCGCGGCCGGCGCGCTTCGCGTCGTAGAGGCGGGCGTCCGCGCGGGCGAGGAGCGCCGACGCTTCGCGCTCGTCGTCGACGAGCGCGGCGCAGCCGAGCGAGACCGTCACGCCGATCGTGGTCGCGGCCACGGCGACGGCGGAGTCGCCGACCGCGCGGCGGATCCGCTCCGCCACCTCGGCGGCGGCCGCGAGCGTCGCCCCGGGCAGGAGCGCGGCGAGCTCCTCGCCGCCGATCCGGGCGAGGAGGTCCTCCGCCCGGAGCGCCCGCTGCGCGCGCGCGGCGACCTCCGCGAGGACGAGGTCGCCAGCGGCGTGCCCGAGCGTGTCGTTCACGCGCTTGAAGTGGTCGATGTCGAGCGCCACGACCGCGAGCGCCGCGCCCGTCCGGCGCGCGCGGGCCACCTCGCGCTGGAGCGCCTCCTCGAAGGCGCGCCGGTTGGCGAGCCCCGTCAGCGCGTCGCGCCGCGCGAGGTCGGCGAGCGCCGCGAGGTCCTCGGCGTCGGCCTCGCCCTGGCGCAGGTAGCGGAGCACGCAGGAGCCGAGCTCGATCCGGTCGCCGGGCACGAGCTTGCGGGTGGTGATCGGGTGGCCGTTCACCCAGGTGCCGTTGGTGGAGCCGAGGTCCACGACCTTGTGCCCGTCGGCGTCCGGCACGATCCGCGCGTGGCGGCGCGACACGTCGGCCGCGCCGATCGGGAGCTCGCAGCGCGGATCCCGGCCGATGACCACCTCGCGCTCGAGCGCGACGCGCGCGCCGGCGGCCGGCCCCTGCACCACCACGACCGAGTACGTGATCGGCCGTTCCCCGCGCTCGTCGGCGCGGGACTGACCCGGGATCGTCGGGGCGGGCATGCGCGCCCGGGTGTTCTCCTCGGCCATACGGTCCGACGAGGATACACCGCTCCACGCGCCAGTTCACGCGCCCGGAGTCCCCGTCGGGGACGCCCCGCGCGGACGACCCGCGGCGCGGCAGGCGCTCGACCTCGCGGGACGCGGGCGACCGCCGCTCACCACCAGATCACCTGCACCACGATCCCCTCCGGCCCCTCGACGTACAGCGAGCGTGAGCCGTCGCGGTGCGCGCGCGGACGCGCGGTGATCCGGGCGCCGGCGGCGTCGAGGTGCCGCTCCCAGGCGTCCACGTCCTCCGGCTTCTCGACGCGGAGGCCGAGGTGATCGAGGCGGCCCGGGCCCGCGTCGTCGGCGCGGTGCAGCGCGAGGTTGTCGCCGTCGCGCACGAGGTAGACGTTGTCCGGGTCGGGGCGCCAGGTCACCTGGTAGCCGAGCGGACCGGTGAAGAACGCCTCCACGGCGGCGAGGTCCCGGACCTTGAGCGCCGCGTGGCGGAGGCCGAGGGAGGGCGGGCGGGAGGGGTCCACCCTGCGTCCGTAACGGCGGCGCGGGCGCGCTGCAAGGCGGGCGTCGGGATCAGATGAAGGCAAGGCCGTCCCGCCGCGGCCCCTCCCAGGCGTCCAGCACCGCGTGGTACCGGATGAACCGGCAGTCGAACACGCTGCACTCGTCCGGCCGCAGCTCGGCGAGGACCCGGCGGTGCAGCGGGCTCCCCCACGTCTCCGCGAACGGCCGGGTCAGCACGTTGCCGATCCGATGCCGCTCGCGCCGGTGGGTGAAGTAGCAGCAGACGAAGACGTCGCCGCGCGCGTCGATCGTCGTCTGCAACGGGCTCAGCTCGCAGCGGCGGCGCAGCGCGAGCTTCGTCACGCTCCCGCGCACCGGGAACGGCGCGGCGGCCTCCCGGAGCGCCGCGATCCGGCGCTCCACCTCGTCGGCCTCCTCGGGCCGCAGCGCCGCGGCGCTCTCGCGCGCCGCCTTGAACTGGATCGAGCTCGCGCCCAGGCCGCGCGCGAGGTCGACCGCGGCGCCGAGCTCGCCGCGGTTCACCCGATCGACGAGGACCTTCAGGCTGACCTCGGTCCCCGGCCGGCGCGCGGCGAGCAGCCGGCGGCAGTTGTCGAGCACCTCGTCCCAGCGGGCCGGGCCGGGGCGTACCTTCGCGTAGGTCTCCGCCGTCGCGGCGTCGATCGTGACGCGCACGTACGCGAAGTGCGGGAGCCCCTCCGCGAGGAACCGCTCGCTCACCAGCGTCCCGTTCGTGAGCAGGCCGAAGCGGAGCCCCGCCCGCGCGCCGTGGAGCACCGCGTCCACGAGCCCCGGGTGGAGCAGCGGCTCGCCCCCGCCGCACAGCTCGACGCCCTGGACGCCGGCGCGCGCGAGCTCGTCGAGGAGGGAGCGCCAGCGCCCGAGCGGGAGCTGCGCGGGCCCGCCCTCGTTGTCCGCGGCGTACTCGCACGCCGGGCAGCGCAGGTTGCAGCCGTACACCGGGTAGAGGATCGCGGTGCGGGGGAACGGCATCCCGCCGCGCCGGAGCTCGCGGATCTGCGGGTAGTGCGAGAGGACCCGCGCGTCGAGCGGCGCGACGGCGGGCTCCGCCGAGGTCGCGTTCGAGGCCGTGGGGCGCGGCGCGTCCATGCGCGCGCTGCAGCCTAGCACACGGAGCGGAGCGTTCCGGCGCCGGGCTCGCCCGGTCAGGGGCCGCGGATGCGGTAGAGCCGGATCGAGCGACCCACGGTGGCGACGAGCTCGCCCCGCCCGGTCACGAGCCGCTCGAGCGCGGGGCATCCGTACGTGCAGTACGCGCTCAGCGCGACGAGGTCCCCCGGCTCGACGCCGGAGGCGGCCGGCCACTCGGGCTCGAGGCTCGGGTACAGCGCGAGGTGCGTCGCGAGCGTCTCGTGCCGCAGCCCGAGCCGCCGCGGGCTGGCCATGCCGAAGTAGGCGAGCTTCACCTGCGGGATCCCGTGCGCGTCCAGGTACCGCTTCAGCCGCTTCAGATCCTGGCCCCAGTCCAGGTTGCTGTCGGTGAGGACGCGCTCCCGTGGCGCGAGCGCGAGCGTCGGCGCGTTGAAGTACGCGAGGTGGAAGGGGCTCTCGGCCAGGCACTCCACGACGAGGCCAACGACGAGCGCGGCGACGCCCGCCCGCACCCAGCGTCCCCGGCCCTCGACGAGGGTCGCGGCCGCGCCGCAGGCCACGAAGGCGAACGGGAAGGCGAGGAACAGGTGGCGGATGCCCATGGCGAGCGGGCTCATCGCCGCGGACACGGTGAACACGGCCGCCGCGGCGGCGATCGCCGCGCCCCAGCCCGGGGGCGCGCGGCTCCGCCTCCACGCGGCGGCGCCGGCGGCGACGAGGGCGAGCAGGGACACGGGGCTCTTCACCAGGAACGCGAACGGGAGGTACCACCACCACCCGCGGTGCGAGTCCATGCCCATCGCGAACCCGGGGTGCCCCGCCTGCGCGTGCGCGCCGAGCTCCGCCAGCCCGACCAGGAGCGCCTCGGGGAGGAGCCGGCGGGACGCGAGCCAGGCGAGCGCGGAGGGCAGCTCCCGCGTCCCGTACTGCATGTGCGCGACCGGGTCGTACCCGGGATCGGGAGACAGCGCGTACCGGAACCCGTACGCGCCCCAGATCGTCGCGTACGCGAGCAGGCCGATCGCCGCCAGCTCGCCGGCGCGCCGCGCGCTCCACCATCCCCGCACCGCGCCGGACACCTCCGGGTCCCCGCCGCCGCGGCGGACCCGGGAGCGGGCGGCGAGGGCGAGCTGCACGGCGAACACGGGGCCGAGGGCCAGCGCCGAGAGCTTGGTCGCGACGGCGCCGCCCGCGAGGACGCCCGCGGCGGCCGCCCGGAGCAGGCCCGGCCGCTCGAGCCAGCCCTGGAACGCCACGACCGCGAGCAACGCGAGCGCCGCGGGGGGCACGTCCGTGGTCACGAGGTGCGCGTGCCCGAGGATGCTCGGGTTGAACGCCGCGGCCGCGAGCGCGACGAGCCCGCCGCGCGGCCCGAAGAGGCGCCGCGCCACGCCGTACACCGACAGGATCAGCAGGAGGCCCCACGACAGCATCGCCCACCGCGCCCGCGAGAGCAGGCGCTCCGGGTCGTTCCCGCTCTGGAACAGGAACGCGAAGCCGTACCGGAAATGATCGGCGGTCTCCCAGGCCGGTCCGGGCGCCGGGAGCCGGACGGTGTCGAGGAGCAGCGGGATCGCGGCCACGCGGCGCCCGAGCGGAGGCTGCTCGGTCACGAGCCGGTGATCGCCGAGCCGCAGGGCCGTGTAGGCGGCGGCGAGGTGCGGGCCCTCGTCGTAGGTCGGGGACTCGTCACGCAGCTCCCACCACGAGAGCGCGACGAAGGCGGCGACGATCGCCGTGACCGCGACCGCAGAGACGGCGCCGGGTCGGAGCGATCGCATGCCGGGATCATACGCCAGCGACCGCGAGTCCCGGCGCGCGTCAGGGCTCGTCCGGCCCGTGCTCACCGCCTGTACCTCCCGGACGCCTCCAGGCCAGGCTCGCTCGAGGAGGTCCGCGCCTGTCACGAACCGGGTTATCCTCGCCTCCTCATCTCGCGACGCGCGGCGACGGCGCAAGTCCGCGCCGCGACCTGAGCTGTTCGGCTCACTTGGGACGAGGGAGGCATCACATGCACACGAGGAATCGAGGCTGGACGAGGTTGGGGGGTTGGCTGCTGGCCGGCGCGCTGATGACAGCGATCACGGTGGCCTGCGGCGGCGGCGGCTCGGATGGGCCGGAAGGCGAGCGGTTCGCGAAGTCCACGCGCCGCGTTCACAGCTACGACCCGGGCGGCGACGGCCAGTTCGGCACGGACGACGACGTCGTGGGCAACTACAACCACGTCATCTTCCAGGCGAACGGCGACGCCTTCCGCGAGCACTGGTACAGCTCGCAGGGCGCGGGGGTGGACGGGCTCTGGTTCACCGCGGACGACGTCCCGGCCAGTGGGTTCTACCAGCCCGGCATGGACGAGGGGTTCAGCACGAGCGGTCCGGGGACCGACGGCCGCTGGGGCACGGCGGACGACGTGATCGCGAGCCGGGAGCAATTCAACGTCGTCGTGAACGGCGACGAGCGGATCAACGCCGTCTATGCCGCGCCCGGCGCCGACGGCCAGTGGAGCACCGACGACGACGTCCAGTCCCGCTACTACCTGCGCGTGCTCAACGAGAACGGCGCCGAGACGCGCCGCGTCGCCTATCTCGAGCCCGGCGAGGACGGGCAGTGGTACACGGCGGATGACGTGATCGGGGTCGACTGGTTCGGCGCCTGGGTCGAGAACACGTACCTCGAGGGGAACGATCACTCGAAGTGGGACTCGTGGGACCGCCAGGTCAGCTACGACGATCCGGGCGAGGACGGGCTCTGGCTCACCGCGGACGACGAGGTCCGCGCGTGCGTGACGCAGGAGTTCGGGGACGGCACGCAGTACTGGACGCGACGGGCCACGTACCTCCCCGGAGTGGACGGCGACTGCTTCACCGAGGACGACATCCAGGTCGGCGCCAGCTACGCCGTCAACCGCTACTGATCCCGCGCCCCGGCGCGGGCTTCAATCCCCGCGCGGCGGCTCGCTCTCGGGCGGGCCGCCGCGCGACGCGCTCCTCGCCCGCCTGCGCGCCCGCCGCATCCGGATCGCCTGCGCGAGGAGCGTCACGCCGAACCAGAGCTGGAGCGCGATCACCGGGACGAGCACCGCGCGCGGGAAGAGCACCGTCACGATGGCCGCCGCGAGGAGGACGACGCCGGCCCAGCCGAGCGCGCTCCCGTCCGACGGGCCCAGCACCCGGCGGCCGCCGAGCGCGGCGCCGACGGCGCTCCCGAGCCGCAGCACGCCCGCGGCCGCCACCGCGGCGCCCTCGCGCTTGCGCCGCCGCGCGCCCGGGTGTGGCGGCGCGTGGGCGGCGAGGCCGCGCCCCGCGCCGAGCACGAGCTCGGTCGCGTTCCCGAGGTCCTCCTCGAACACGTCCTCCATCGTCCGCGCGAACCCCGCGTCCTCGGCGGCGACGTCGAGCTCCCAGTTGCCCATCCAGCTCGCCACGTTGAGGTTCGAGGAGCCGACGCGCGCCCACAGCCCGTCCGCCACCGCGGTCTTCGCGTGGAGCATCGGGCCGTTCCACTCGAAGACCCGGACCCCCGCCGCGAGCAGCGGCCGGTAGCCGGCGACGCCGAGGCGCTTCACGATGCCGAGGTCGCTCGTGCCGGGCACGAGCAGCCGCACGTCCACGCCGTCGCGGGCGGCGGCGCGGAGCGCCTGCACGTACGAGGGCACGCCCACGAAGTACGCGTCGGTGATCCACAGCCGCCGCCGCGCCAGCGCCGCCACGAGCTGGTCGAGCCGGTAGAGGCCCGCGGTCGCGGGCTCCGTCGCGACGACGCGGAGCGCCACGTCGCCGGCGGGCGGGAGATCCTCCGGCCCGGGCGCGTCCTCCGGCGGCAGCGGCGGCCCCGCCTCCGCCCAGGTCGCGGCGAACGCGTCGGCCACGTCGGCGACCGCCGGCCCCTCGAGCTCGACGCCGGTGTCGCGCCAGGGCGGAACTCCGCGCTCGGGCGCGCCGGCCCAGCGCGCGGCGATGCAGAGGCCGGTCACGTGGGCGAGCCGCCCGTCCACCACGAGCGACTTTCGGTGGTTCCGGCGGAGCCAGGCGAGCGGGGCGTCGAGCCGGAAGGGGTTGAAGCAGCGGACCTCGACGCCCGCCGCCGCGAGCCGCCGCCAGAACCGCCGGCCCGCCTCGCCGCGATCGCCGAGCCAGTCGTACAGGATCCGGACCTGCACGCCGCGCCGGACCGCCGCGACGAGCGCCTCGGCGAAGCGGCGGCCGACGGCGTCGGCGGCGAGGATGTAGGACTCCATGTGGATCGAGCGGCGCGCGCCCTCGATGGCGGCGAGCCACGCGGGGTAGCCCTCCGTCGCGTCGCGGAGGAGCCGGAGGCGGTTTCCGGGGACGAGCGGCGCCCCCGCGGCCCGCGAGAGGGCCTGCTCGGAGAGCGCGCGGACGAGCGCGAGCGATCGGCCCTGGAGCGGGCTGCCGTCGGGCGGAGGCGGTCGCCGCGGCGGGAGCTCCGTCCCCCTCACCCCGCCTCCCGCTTCCCGTGCATGAGCTGGACGACGGCGTGCGAGAGCCGGCGGCGGGTGTCGTGGCGCTCGTGCGCCCGGGTGATGTACCGGACGTCGAGCTGCACGCCGTTCGCGGTCGGCAGGACGTTGATGCCCGGCACCGCCGAGAAGGTCCGCACCCGGTACCGCGAGGTGGTCTTCCGCCACTCCTGCTCGGCGAGCTTCGCGTTCTCCTGGGTCTCCTTCTCGACCAGCCGCTGCACGCCGTCGAGGACCGGGTACGGGTCCTGCCCGAGCGGCACGAGGACCGGGAGCGTGTCCCACATCCACTGGCCCGAGGAGGTGAAGTTGAAGTAGTGCCCCTCGACCGCGAAGCTGTTCACGAACGAGACGCGCCGGCCGGTCGGGTGCCCGGCGTCGCTCCAGCTCCCGGTCTCGAGGAGCACGGTGTGGAGGAGGCCGATCTCCGCCACCTCGCCGCCGACGCCCTTGATCTCCACCCAGTCGCCGACGCGGATGCCGTTCCGCCCCATCAGCACGAACCAGCCGAAGAAGGCGACGATGAAGTTCCGGAGCGCGACGGTGAGGCCCGCGCCGGCGAGGCCGACGATCGTGGTCGCCTGGCTGGGAGCGCCGACGGCGATGAGCAGGATGGCGAGCGCCGCGGCCAACCCGACCGCGACCCGCACCACGCCGTGGAGCGTCCCGGCGCGGACGTCGCCCTCGACCTGCTTCCCGAACGAGCGCTCGACGAGGCGCGACGCGAGCCACGCGAACGCCAGCGCCACGAGCACCCAGACGCCACGCTGCAGGACGCGGTGCAGCCCGGAGCGCGCCTGCGCGCCCGCGATCGCCGACCAGTCGGCGTAGACGTCCGCGAGCTCCTGGTGATCCTGGAGCCGCCGGGCGAGGCCGTTCAGGCGCCGGCGATCGCGGGCGAGCCGGCGCACGGCGCCGGCGTGCTCGGCCGAGGCCGCGGCGGGCTCGACCTGGGCCGCCGGGCTCGACCCCGCGTCCACCGCGGCCGTCGCCGCCCCGAGCGCCTTCCGCTCGAGCGCCTCCGCCTCCGCGATCCGCTTCGTCACCCGCTCGCGCCGCTGCTCCATCGCCTGGATGCGCGCGAGCACCTCGGCGCGCGCCTCCTCCAGCGCTGCCACCTTCGCGCGCTGCGCCGACCACGCGCGCAGGCGCTCGAGCAGGCTGCCCCTCCCGCGCGACGCCGGAGGCGGCCCGGCCGGCGCCGCGGCGGGCACCTTCTGCGCGGCCTCGTACTGGGCCCGGAGCCGCTCGATGCGCGCCTGCGGGTCGCCGCCCGCGCGCGCGAGCGCGTCGGAGGCGTCGTCCAGCTCGTCGCGCGCGAGCTCGACCCGCGCCCGCGCGAGCTCCACCTGCCCCGGCCCCGGCGCCGCGGCGCCGCCCTCCTCCTGCGCCCGCGCGAGCGCCTCGGCCTGGGCCTGCGCCGCGGCGAGCGCCGCCGCCGCGCGCGCCTTCGTCTCGGCCAGCGCGCGCAGCTCCGGGGTCGGCTCCGGCGGGTCCTCGGCGATCCGCTGGAGCGTGTCGTGGAAGGCGAGGTCCACCGCGTGGTCCGCGAGCCGCTGCGCCTGCTCGGCCAGCTCGACCTCCTCCGGCGACTCGGCGAGCGCCGGCAACCGCCGCGCGGTGAGGAGCACCTGCAGGTCGAACGGCCGCTGCCGGCGCCGGTTCCGCGCGCCGTCCGCCGCGGGCGGCTTCGAGGGGCCCGCCGCGCGCGCCTCCGCGCCGGCCTCGGCTCCCGGCCGACCCTCGGCCTCGCCGCCTCCCGGGGGCGCCGGGGCGGCGTCGAGCTCGCGCGTGGCGTGGAGGCCGGCCGCGATGGCGGCGAAGAGGACGAGCAGGACCACGGGAACCAGCCACCGGCGGACGGACATGGGCGAGGAGGATATCTCCTCGGCCCGGCGCGGACGAGTGACGGTCCCGGAGGCACCAGCGACCCGGGCTCGCGCGAACGGGCCCAGGTCGCCGTGCGCGAGGCGCGGCTACATCCCGAGCGACTCGATCAGCGCCATCGCCCGCGCCTTGAGGTCGGCGGCCTTCGCGGTCGCGGCCGGGTAGTCGCCCCCGTTGGCCTGCGCCTGCGCCTCGGCCAGGCCGGTCTCGATCTCCGCGACGCCCGCCTGCGCCTCCTGGACCGCGCTCTGCTGCATGCCGTCGGGGAGCTTCTTCGCGTTCACGAGGGGCTCGAGCCGGCCCTTGATCGCGGCGATCATCTGCGGCAGCGGCCCGGAGGCCTCGCCCCACGCGGCCATGATGGCGTTGTGCTTGTCCGTGGCCGCGGCGACGACGGCGCTCGCCTTGGCGGGGATCTCGCCGGCCGCGGCGAGCGCGCCCTTGTAGTCCTTCTTCGCGAGGAGCTCCTTGGCGGCGGCGACCGACTGCTCCAGCGCCTGCGTCTCGGCGGGCATGTACTTCCGGGGCAGGTCCGTCAGCGAGGCGAGCGCCTGGTCGGCCGCCTGCACGGCGGCCTCGGCGGGCGCCTTCGCCTTGTCCGTGCATGCGACGAGGAGTGAAAGCGCGGCGACGGTGAACGAGAGGCTCAGCTTCTTCATGGCGTCGATTCCTTTCACGGGAGCGGAGCGTCGAGTCTGCTCCGCCAGCCGCCCGCGGGCGGCGCCCCCATACCACCGCGGATCCGCGAGCGGATCTCGCGGCATGATGACCCGGCTTGCGAAACGTACGCGGCCTCGATAGAAGCAAACCCGCACCGCCACCCGGTGCGACCATGGAACTCCGCTCCTGAGAGATCGACCGCCCCCGCCCGGCTCCCGCCGGTGACGGGCCGTCCCTGCCGCGCGCGACGCTCGTCGCACGCCGGCCTCGATCCCGGAGCACTCCATGCCGTCCCTCCGCCTCGAGCGGGTCTCGTTCGCGTTCGACGACTCCGCACCCATCCTCACCGACGCCGACGCGCGCCTCGAGCCCGGCTGGACCGCGCTCGTCGGCGAGAACGGCGCGGGCAAGACCACGCTCCTCCGCCTCGTCGCGGGCGCGCTCGCGCCGATCGCCGGCGCCGTACGGCTCGAGCCGCCGCGCGCGCGGGTCGTCCTCTGCCCGCAGACGGTGGACGAGCCCGGCGACGCGCCCGCGCTCGCTGCGGCGGACGACCGGCGCGCCCACCGCCTGCGCGCAGCGCTCGCGCTCGACCCCGCGTCGCTCGCGCGCTGGGAGACGCTCTCCCCCGGCGAGCGCAAGCGCTGGCAGCTCGGCGCGGCGCTGTTCGCGGAGCCAGACGTGCTCCTCGTGGACGAGCCGACGAACCACCTCGACGCCCAGGGGCGCGCGCTCCTGCTCGACGGGCTCCGCACGTTCCGCGGCGTCGGCGTCCTCGTGTCGCACGACCGCGCGCTCCTCGAGGCGCTCGCGCCGCGGACGCTGCGGCTCGACGCCGGCGCGCTCCGGATGTACGCGCACCCGTACGGCGCGGCGCGGGCGCTCTGGGAGGCCGAGCGCGAGGAGGCCTGGGACCGGCGCGCCGCCGCCCAGGCCGAGGCGCGGCGGGCCCGCGCGCAGCTCGTGGCGGCGCGCCGCGAGGCCGAGAGCGCGGAGCGCGCGTGGACGCGGCGCGAGGGGCTCAAGGGCAACTGGGTGGAGAACAAGCGCGGCGCGAAGGTCCACCGGCTGCTCACCGCCGCGCACGAGGCCGAGCGGGCCGTCTCCGACGCGCCCGCGCTGCGGGACCTCGGCCGCTCCGTGTTCCTCGGCTACGAGCGCGCGCCGCGCCCGGTCCTGCTCTCGCTCGACGCGCCCGAGCTGCGCGCCGGCGACGCCGCCGTGCTCCGGGACGTGCAGGTCGCGCTCCGCCGCGACGACCGCGTCTGGGTCCAGGGCGGGAACGGCGCCGGGAAGACCACCCTGCTCCAGGCCCTGCTCGCGCGGTCCACCCTCCCGGCCGACCGCGTCCTCCATCTCCCGCAGGAGCTCCTCCGCGGCGACGGCGCGCGCCTCCTCGCCGAGGTCCGCGCCCTGCCCGCCGAGGTCCGCGGCCGCGTCCTCTCGCTCGTCGCCGCCCTCGGCACCGATCCCGCCCGGCTCCTCGCCTCCGCGGATCCTTCGCCCGGCGAGGCGCGGAAGCTCCTGCTCGCGCTCGGCCTCGGCCGGCACGCGTGGGTCCTCGTCCTCGACGAGCCCACGAACCACCTCGACCTGCCCACGATCGAGCGGCTCGAGGAGGCGCTCGCGGCCTATCCCGGGGCGCTCCTGCTGGTGACGCACGACGCGCGGTTCGCGGAGCGGGTGACGGCGACGCGGTGGCGCGTGGAGGGCGGCGCGGTGCGGAGCGGGTGAGGCCGGGCTATCGATCCGTCTCGGCGAGCAGCTCGTCCGGCCGGACGGGGTTCCGGAACCCGCCGCGGCCCGCGTCGTAGGCCTCGAGCGGCAGCTCCCAGATCCGGCCGATTGACGGGTCCTCCATGCGGACGTACCCGCTCGTCCCCTCGCGCCGCGCCTTCGAGAGGAGGTCGCTCGAGACGCCGCGCGCCGTCCAGGCGCGGTTGTACGCGCCGTAGATCTCGTCGTGCCGGATGCCGCGCGGGAGCGCGTTCTTCATCGCGCCGGTCGCCGCCGAGGGATCCGTGAGGCGGATCGCGTCGCGCAGGCGCGGGAGCCAGCCCGCGAGCGCGGCCCAGTCCTCCACCGGACCCTGCGCGCCGGTGACGATGGCCGCGTGTTGCCCCGCGCCCTGCAGCACGTGCGAGGTGGCGCGGATGTGGATGCGCCGCCCGCGCTGCGCGCTCTCGAGCTCCACCTCGACGCCGCGCCAGGTGAGGCCCATCGGCCCGGGCGGCGGCGGCGACGGTCTGGAGCGCGCAGCGCGCGACGATCCGCATCCAACACCTCCCGCCCCGAATCATCGGGCGGGCTGCACGGTGCGTGAATCCCCGGCGCGCGGGACGTCAGGGGCGTGGCGGACGCCCGGCGCGCGCGAACGCGCCGGCGCGCGGCTCAGGGCTTCTTCGTCCGCTGCGAGCGGCCGACGTGCTCGCGCGCGGCGAACTCGCGGGCGGTCTGGTCCTCGTACGGCGGCCGCTTCCCGGCGGGCAGCCGGAGCGGCGCCTCGGGCGCGCCCGAGGCGGTCGAGGCGGGGCCGCCCTCGTTCCGGATCTTCCACTCCTCCCAGAGGTTCAGGAGGAGGGAGATGTCCCGCAGCGGCATGTCCTTCTTGAGGTGCGGGAACTCCGTGACGAACCCGTCGTAGAACCTCTGGTAGCGGACGGGCGTGAAGTACCGGAGCAGCGTCTCGCGGCCGTGGGCGTCGACGTCGAGGAACTCGATGCCCATGCCGGTGGCGAACTCCGGATCGTCGATCGCCACCGTGTGCGCGACCTGCGAGCGGATCGCGAGCGGGCCGTCCGGCAGGCCGAGCTCGATGAACAGCTCGAGCCCCTGCCGCAGCAGGAAGCTCGAGGCGACGAACGTGCCCCCGAGGCCCAGGTTGCGGGACGTGCAGTACGCCTCGAACTTGAGCCCCTCGGGCCCGCCGGGGATGTAGAGACGGCAGGGGAGCTCGATCTCGATCCGCTCGTAACGCCGTGTCTCGCTCACGGCTACGAACGATAGACCGATCCGGAGGGGACGGGAAGCAACGCGGGGTGGGGACAGCACGCACTCGCACCGGGAGCGCGTCCAATCTCCACGCGCGGTGCAATGTCGGCAACAATCCTACCGGAAAATCTTCCCCAATCCCTTGGCCTTGAGCTCGCCGAGCTCCTTGGCCAGCCGGCCGAGCCGCTCGGTCTTGTCGGCCACCTCGCGCTGGAGCCGGGCGATCTTGCCGTCCCGCTCCGCGAGCTGGGCGGCGACGGCGTCGCGCTCCTGGGTGGCGCGCCGGAGCGCCTCCGCGTGATCGCCGGCGTTGCCGACCCGGGCCGCGCCGAGGGCCGCCTCCGCGTCCGCGGCGCGCTGGAGGGCCTCCGTGAGCTGCGCCTGGAGCGCGGCGTCCCCTGCCTCGGGGACCTCGGTCCGGATCGAGAGCGACGCGATCACCGCCTCGAGCCGTTCCAGCTCGCGCTTCGCGAGCGCCAGCTCCGCCATCCGCTCCGCGAGCTCGTCGCGGAGCCTCGCCGCGTCCGGGCTCGTGCCCGCGCCCGCGGCGTCACCTGCTCCGGCCTGGAGCTTCTGCTCGAGCTCGTCCTTCTCCCACCGGACGGCCTGGAGCTCCGCCGCGAGCTCCGCCGCGGACGCCTCCGCGGAGTCGGCCGCGTTGCGCACCGACGCGAGCTCCTTCTCGAGGAGCTCGCGCGACGCCTTGAGCTCCGCGAGCTCGCCCCGGAGCGCCTCGTCCCCCGGCCCGGCCCCGCCGTCGGGCACGCCGACCGCCGCGACCGCGTCGAGCTCGCGCGCCCGCGCCTCCGCCGACACCGCGCGGCGCGCGAGGTCCTCGGCCCGCGCCTCGGCCGCGCGGAGCCGCTCCTCCGCGTCCGCCTCGGGCGCGCGCTGCGCGAGGCTCTCGAGCTGCGCGCGCGCCTCGGCCGCCTGGGCCGAGAGGATCCCGCTCCGCTCCTCCTCCGCCTCGAGCCGCGCCTGCAGCTCCGCCACGCGCGCCTCGAGGGCCTCCCGCACCTGGGCCCACTCGCGCGCCGTGTCGGCGGCGCCCGCGGCGGTCCCCTGGAGCTCCGCGAGCTCCTTGCGCGCGGCCTCGGCGTCCCGCCGCGCGGCCTCGGCCTTCGCGGCCGCCTCGTAGGCGACGCGCCGGGCGTCGGCGACCTTCTTGTCCGCGCTCTCCTTCAGCTCGGCCAGCTTCTTCTCGGCGTTCTCGCGGGCGGCGGCGAGCTCGGCGACCTGGGCCTCGAGCTCCTCGACCTCCTCGGCCGCCTTCTCGCGCGCCGCCTCCGCCTCGGCCACGCGCGGCCCGTCGCCGGCGCGGACCCGCTCCAGCTCCGTGCGCAGCGCGACGAGCTCCTCCTCGGCGGCGGGCACCTGGCCGGCGATCTCCTCGAGCTGCTTGATGCGCGCGAGCGCCGACGCGAGCTCGCCCGAGAGCTCCGCCACGTGGGCCCCGTCGCCGCCGAGCCCGGGCGCCCCGGCCCCGTGCTCGAGCCCGGCGAGCCGCGCCACCTCGGCCTCGAGGGCGGGCACGCGGGCCGCGGCCTCCTCGAACCGGGCGAGCCGCGCGACCTCCGCCTCCAGGCCCGCCACGCGCGCCGCGGCCTCCTCGAGCGCCGGCAGCCGTCCGAGCTCCGCCTCCAGGCTCCGGACGCGGGCCGCGGCCTGCTCCAGCTCGCCGGCCTGGGCGGCGGCGGACGCGCTCCGCTCCAGCGCCTCCTCGAGCTCGGAGTTCCGGTTCTCGGCCTGCGTCGCGCGGTCGAGGGCCGCCTCCAGCGCGGCGCGCGCCGCCTGCGCCTCGGCGCGGGCGGCCCGGAGCGCCGCGTCCGACTCGAGCGAGCCGGTCCGGTGCTCGGCGATCGCCGCCTCGAGGCGGGCCCGCTCCTCCTCGGCCATCGCCCGCGCGGCGCGCGCGGCCTCGAGCTCCTGGTCCCGCGTCGCGCCGGCGGCCTGGGCCCGATCGAGGGCCGCGCGGAGCTCGAAGGCGCCGGCCTTCTCGGCCTCGAGCTGCTCCTCGAGCTCCCGCAGGCGTGCCGCCGCGCCCGCGCTCGCGCCCGCCGCCGCGTCGGCCTCCTGCGCCCGCCCCGCGAGCCGGGCCAGCTCGGCGCGCGCCCGCTGGAGCTGCTCCTCGAGGGCGCCGTTCGCGAGCCGCGCCTCGTCGAGCGCCATCCGGAGCTCGCCCGCCTCGGCCATCACCTCGTCGCGCGCGGCGATCGCCGCGTCGCGGTCGCGGCCCAGCTCGGTGGCGAGCGCCTCGGAGCGCGCCAGGGACTCGCCGAGGACCACCGCCTCGGCCAGCGCGACCTCGCGCGACCGCTGCGCCTCGAGCTCGCGGGAGCGCGCGACCTCGCGCTCGCGCAGGATCGTCTCGCGCTCGGCGTCCCGCTGCCGCTGCACCTCCACGGCGTGGTCGCGCTCGGCGAGCGCCGCCTCGGCCTCGGCCCGCGCGGCGTCGCGGGCGCGGATCGCGGCCTCGCGCTCGGCGCGGAGCGCCTCCATCTCGGCCACCGCGGTCTCCCGCGCGTGCCGGGCGGCGTCGCGATCCACCTCGAGCGCCGCGAGCGCCGCGGCGAGCTCGGCGACCCGGGACCGCTCGCCCGCGAGCGCCTCCTCCGTCATCGAGCGCATCGCCTCGGCCTGCGCGACGCGCGCCTCGGCCTCGGCCGCCGCGGTCTCGCTCCGCGCCTCGGCCTCCGCCGCCGCCTCCGCGATCCGCCGCTCCGCGCGCGCGGCGCGCTCCTCGGCCTCGGCGATCTTCGCCTCGGCGGCCGCGGCCGCGGCGCCGTCCTGGAACCGGGCGCGCGCCGCCTCGACGAGCGGCGCGACCGGGAGCGCCACCACCGTGAAGCCGGAGAGCCCCGTCGGCTCCTCGCCGGCGATGGCCACGTAGCTCGTCGTGTCCGGCGTCCCGGCGAGCGAGCCGTCCATCGCGATGTCGGGCTCGTCCTCGGACGGGAGCCCGAAGACCCAGCCGACCGTCGCCGTCTGCGCGGCGACCTCGACGAGCGGGAAGTGGTCGGCGAGCGCGTTCACGAACGCCTCGTACGGCGGCGCGTCGCCGGCGCGCGGCGGCTCGCCGGCGAGCTCGGGGAGGCCGGCGCCGCCCGCGGGGATCGCCGTCACGAGGCGGCCGCCGGGCGCGAGCAGCCGGCGGAAGAGCGCGAGCTGCTCGGGCGCGTCGGCGAGGCCGCTGCCGTCGGTGAGCAGGACCAGGTCGAACGTGCCGGGCTTGAGGCTCGAGAGCTCGAGGGCGTGGAACTGGACGAACGGGTGATGGCCGGCGCGGCGCGCCGCGGCCAGGGCGTCGTCGCTCGACTCGACCGAGAGCACCGCCGCCGCGCCGCGCTCGGCCAGGAACAGCGCCGAGGCGCCGTCGGTGTCGCGCGCGGCCCCGACCTCCAGCACCCTGCGTCCTTCCAGGAGTGGCTCGAGGAAGCTGTAGCGGGCGAGCAGCTCACCCGGGCCGTTCCGCGCGTGAAAGGACCCCATGACCCCCGATGTTACACCGGCCGCGCGTTTTTCCCGTCCTGGGGCGAAGGGATGCGGGCGGGGTCGGGCGCTATCGGAACCGGGCGGGTGCGGCCGCGCTTGTAGTCACAGAGATCACAGTGGAAGGCGACTGGCTTCAGGCTCCAGGCTTCAGGGACTGCGCGCGCTGGGGCCTGTAGCCCGTAGCCCGAAGCCCTCGCGGGAGCCTCTTCACCTCGCTGGGATTGCCTCGGCGGGCCGGTCTTCCGGGGGAGGCTTCGCCACCGCCGGCGAGGGCTGCGGAGAGGGCCCCGCGGCGCGGATCGCGGCGGCGGTCGCCTCGAGCGCGGGGCCGAGCTCGCGGAGGAGCGCGCCGGCGTCGTCGGCGCGCGGCGAGCGCGAGCCGGCGGTCACCCGCAGCTTGCGCGCGGCCTCGGTGAGCTGGGCGCGGGCGCGCTCGAGGAGGCGCCGGGCCTCGAAGTAGCCGGACTCGGCCTGGAGGACCGCGAGGCTGTCGCGCTGGGCGGCCGAGATGGCGGGGAGGTCCATGGCGCGCTCGAGGTAGCCGAGCCCTCGCTCGAGCCGCGCCGGGTCGCCGCTCGAC
>Ga0196976_1000514_pt1 | contig 24116 bp, 21 predicted proteins | sample S3v_513CmetaG_FD_148644 | JGI IMG/M metagenome (GOLD analysis project Ga0196976, IMG submission 148644) | Soil microbial communities from Anza Borrego desert, Southern California, United States - S3+v_5-13C | ecosystem: Environmental > Terrestrial > Soil > Desert | place: USA: California...
GCGACTCTAGAAGCCTTTACTGCCGAAGTCTTCAGCGAACCTGCAAGCTGATTCATCACCTGAGCAAAAGAAAACGCGCCACAGGTGTGCCGCGCTGTCGATCTCGGCCGAGCTTTATCGCTTGGTCACTTCAACCACGTCTCCGGGCTGCACGTCTTCCAGCGCCAGCGTGATCATGCCGGTTGCCGTAGTATCCGAAACGTTCAGGATAAAGAGTTCTCCGATGCCCCGATATGGAAGCTTCTTCATGTCTTTGCGGGTCACCTTCGCCGGGTCCTTCTGAGTATCTTCGGTTGCGCGCGCGTCGAATGAGATCTGGTCGACTGGCGCCATGTTATCGGGATCGTAGTTGCGGGTGATACGCAGGTAATCGCCCGGCTTGACCCCCTTGCTCGCTCCCATGTTGATGTAGACCTTCTGGCCGGTCCCGAGGAACTGGTCGAAGTCGCGCCCCATCAGGATTCTTCCGGACGGACCGCCATCAAACTGCTGGAATCGTTCAAAGGGTGCAGTCCGGGGCTGGAACGTAACTGCGGGCCGCTCCTGGAACGGAATAACAAGATCTCCCGGCGCTGCTGGCTCGCAGGCCATAATGATCTCGGCCACGGCAGTCTCGCCCTCCATGTATGTCACCTTGACTTGCGCCACGTCGTTATAGAGGTGCCCCACGTCCGAAACCATCTTGGTCTGTCCCGGGAAGATCTCGTATCTGTTCGGATCCCGGGCTTCACGCACAATGCGGTACGTCGTTCCAATGCTGTAACCGCCACCACCGAGGTATATGTACTCGCGCTGACCAAAACGTGCGGCATTCGGGGTGTGAAGCCCGCCCCGAACGTGATTGGCGCGTGAATATCTTTCCGGCGAAACGTAGCCGGAGCAGTTCACATCCGACATCGAAGGGGCGTTGACCCGCTGCTTAACGTTCGAGGTAAACTTCTGCGACTCTTCACTCGTTTGCGGGGTCGTCTGGGCGACGGCCGATGTGGCTAACGCGAAAACCACGGCTACCGCTAATCTCTTCATAACTCCTCCGATGCCGGCCCGGCCAGGATTGGGTATCCCCTAACGTCGGCCTCTGTTGCCTATATCGCTAATGTTCGGCAGTGCAAAAGCCGCGGGCGGCAGAGCTCCTTTTCGCTCACCAGCCGGAACTTCGGGCACACTGTGTCAGCCGGAACCGTAACAAACCACTGCCTCGGAGGCAAGGTTACCAACGAACGGTGTATTAACGGTAAGGGTACGTAGACAAAGGATTTAGCGGCGGTCAAAACTGAAAGGTTGCATCCCGAGTGGTGCATCTGTACCATTCGACCCGACAAATGAGTGCACCCACAACAACTTACACGCCGAGGTCACTCCGAACTCGGCTACCGAAACTCTGTATTGCCGTAACCGGAGTCGAAGCCGGCGAGATGGTGGACAAGGCAGAGTCGCTGGTGCGCGACTATTCCCTGCTTGAGTTCCGCCTCGATTACCTCAAAACACCCGCCACCTTTTTCCCTAAACTCAAGAAGTTCTTGGACATGCACCCTGAAGCCACGGCGATAGCGACATGCAGGCGCGCCGTGAATGGCGGCAGGTTCCGTGGCACCGTCGCAGCGCAACTCGCTATTCTGTTGAAAGCTGCTGCCTGCGGATGCCAGTTCGTTGACATCGAGCTTGAGACCGCCGATGCCCTGAAGGCAGCCGACATCGAGAAGCTCCGCAGGTGTTCGACGCTGGTGCTGTCGCATCACGACTTCAAGCACACAAAGCGCTTGCAGGAAACGTTTGGCCGCATGCGCGAGCACCCGGCAGACGTCTTCAAGATCGTCACCACTGCGACAAGCCTTTACGACAACGTGGTAATGATGAAGTTCCTCCAGGAGCACAGCGATCGTTTCCAGATGGTCGGGCTGTGCATGGGCGAACAGGGCATCATCAGCCGCGTCCTCGGACTGCGCGCTGGGTCGGTGTTTACCTTTGCGGCCGCGACTCCGGGCGAAGAAACTGCTCCGGGACAGATCTCCGCACGCGAACTTCGCGACATCTACCGCATCGAGCAGGTGGATGCTGCTACTCGGGTGTACGGTGTGGCCGGTGATCCGATCTCACAATCGCTCTCACCCGTGATGTTGAACGCCGCATTCCGCCGCGAGAACGTGAACGCTGTATTCCTCGGCCTGCACGCGAAGTCTATCGAGGACCTTCTCAACTGCGTGCAGAACATCCCCATCCAGGGCCTAAGCGTTACCATGCCGTACAAGCAGGAGATCGTCGCCGAACTCGACAACAGCGACGCCCTCACCCAAAAGGTCGGTGCCTGCAACACCGTGGTGCGCTCGGCCGAGGGCAAGCTTTACGGCTTCAACACGGATGTAGCCGGAATCGTTGGGCCTCTCGAACAGAAGTTAGCCCTTTCCGGCGCCAGGATACTGGTGATTGGAGCTGGAGGAGCCGCGCGCGCGGCCGTCTTCGGGTTGAAGGCACGCGGCGCTGAAGTTTCCATTCTGAACCGTACGGCCGCCAATGCGCAGAGGCTTGCGCGCCAGTCAGGCGCAAAGACCATCAAGCGCACGGACCTCAAGAAGTATCAGTTCGACGCCATCATCAACGCGACGCCGCTCGGCATGGGCACCAGCAAGCACACGCCTCTCGAACAGAAGGAGATCAAGGCGAAGTACGTTTTCGACCTCGTTTACAACCCGCTCGAAACACGCTTCTTGAAACTCGCGCAGGCCGAAGGCGCGAACACTATCAGCGGAATCGAGATGTTCGTGACGCAGGGCGCACGCCAGTTCGAGATATGGACGGGCAAACCTGCCCCGCTAGATGAGATGCGATACGTCGTCACCCGAGAGCTACAGCGCATGACCGCGGAGCCCGCCAGTGCGAGCACCAATGGTCACGGCAGAAAATTGAAGACCTGATTTTGTCGAGGCAGCAGAAAAGCGCAGCCAAGGCTGCGCTTTTGCTTTTCCCCTGAGGTGTCGTCGTTCTTACTTTTTCTTCTCACGAGACTTCTTTGTCTCGTTCGTCTGACCTCCAGTTTCCGGCCGGGTGGCCGCTTCCGCACCCGGACTTGGTAACTGGTTCTTCCGCCGTGCCGCGGGCGGATTCGCCTCGTCGCTGTTGTTAGGCGCGGCTGGCTTTTTCGCTGCCTGCACGGCTTGCTGGTCGTTCATCGGCGCACCGGAATTCTGGTCCATGCCGCCGGGATTACCCGCTATCTCAGCCTTGTTCGACGAGGCTGCCGGCGCAGTCTGGCTTGCCATCGGGTACGCTCTTCCGTTCACCCGGTCTGTGTTGTCCGGAACCAGTCCCTCCGATCCGGGTTGGCCAGCCAGTGGCCGCGTTCCTGTGAGTAACTGGTTCTGGTCGGGACTGTCGCTCATCTCGTTCACCGTTCCGGTTCCCCGGACCGGCGTCGCGCTCTGCTGCGCACCCGCAAAGCAAGCACTTAGCGCCAGCAGAGCGATACCCATGAATGCCCGTTTCATTAGCACTCCTATGGTTCTACTTGTTTAGACATCCGAGACGCCCGTCGGGTTCGCCAAGTTCGCCCGTAATGTCAGCATGCAAGCATGTGGCTGCCGCCAACGCCCGCAGTGGCCCGCCAACTCACTCCTGCGTTCGGCATCTAAGGCAGTGTGGCGATTGCTGATGAGTCAACGCGCCGTAGCGCGCAACAGATCTTTGCATCCGTAGAAGACAACGCTCACGAGGAGCTGAAGCGCTCCTCTCGTACGCTGATGTTCTCCGGCATTGCCGGTGGACTCGGTATGGGGCTGACCGGACTCGGCGTAGCCTCCGCGCAAGCAATCCTCGGCGAGGGGCGCACGCAGGAGTTTATCGCCCTTATGCTCTACCCTCTTGGATTCATCTCAATCATCATCGGGCGGCAGCAGCTCTTTACCGAGAACACGCTGTATCCAGTCGCGCTCATACTCAGCGAACGCAAGCACGTCTTCAACACGATACGGCTCTGGACGGTGGTGTTCTTCAGCAACATCGCTGGCGCAGCGCTTTTCGCATTTCTTGCGGCTAAGACGCTGGCAATGAAGCCCGAGATCGCAGACAAGTTGGTGGCGCTGGGTGCACGCGCTGTCGACGGCAGCGCAGGACACATCTTCTGGAGCGGCATCATCGGAGGATGGATCATCGCGCTGATGGCCTGGATCGTCACCGCGAGCCACTGGACGATAGGGCAGGTCGTCATAGTCTGGGCGCTCACGTTCTTGGTCGGACTCGGGCACTTCGCGCACTGCATCGCCAGCAGTGGCGAGATCCTGTCATCCGTCATGCGGGGCCAGGTTGCCTTTGGACACTACGTCTGGTGGCTGCTCTTCGCGACCATCGGCAACATTGTCGGCGGGGTCGTCTTTGTTACGTTCCTTAACTTCGGACAGGTGAGCGATTAGGTAAGCTCTGCTCATCGAAGGAGCCACAATGAGAATGCCAAGAGGTCGCACGCTCGCCGCAGGCGTTGCAGGAATCGGATTTGCTAGTGCCGCCATTGGAATCGGAGCCGCCGTTGCGGGTCGCGCCGTATGGAACCGTCTGCGAATGGCCAACATCCGCGGACAGGTCGCTCTCATTACCGGCGGATCGCGTGGCTTGGGCTTTGCCATCGCCCACGAACTCGCGGCTCTCGGCTGCAAGCTCGTCATCTGCGCCCGCAGCAACGACGAACTTCAACGTGCGCGCACCGAGCTGACTCGCGCCGGGGCGGACGTCCTCACGATCGAATGCGACGTCGGCAGGCAGGAGCAGGTCGAGTCGATGGTGCAGAATGCTATTGCGCACTTTGGGCGCCTCGACATCGTCATCAACAACGCCGGTATCATCGCCGTCGGCCCGCTCGAGTCGCAAACGTTGGATGATTTCCGCGAAGCGATGGACGTCATGTTCTGGTCCAACGTCTACACGACAATGGCTGCATTGCCCCACATGCTGGAGCGCCGCGGCGGACGCATCGTCAACGTGACCTCGATCGGCGGCAAGATCAGCGTCCCTCACCTCGTGCCATATGGCTGTGCCAAGTTCGCGGCTGTCGGATTTTCAGAAGGGATAACCGCCGAACTCGCGAAAGACAATATCAAGGTTACAACCGTCGTTCCGGGACTCATCCGTACCGGGTCGTATGTGAACGCGTTCTTTAAAGGAGACAACCGCGCCGAGTACTCCTGGTTCAGTCTCGGTGCAACATCTCCGGTCACGGCGATCGGAGCGCGTCGCGCTGCACGCAGCATCGTCAACGCCATGCGTCGCGGCCAGGCCGAGATCATACTCAGCGTCCCGGCAAAACTCGCAGTGTGGATACACGGACTGCTCCCCGGCACAAGCATCACACTGGCTGGCGTGTCGAACCGCCTCATGCCGGGAACCGGCAGCACCGACAAGAATCGTCTGCGCGGCACGCAATCGGAGAACGCGGTTACCAGGTCGTTCCTGACGAAACTCGGGCGCGACGCCGGCAAGCGCTTGAATCAGTATCCCGAACACCGGCCCGCGACAGGAACATAGGGCCAGCGAAATCCCGCACGTCGGTCTACGCCGTTTCACGGGCAGAAAATACCTGGCCTCCGGCGTTACTTGCTGGTCGCAAGCATGGTCACGAATGTTGCGGTCAGCAGCCCGAACAGCGCCACAAAACCTTTCGCGGGAGCATTCAAGAAATTTGGCTCGCGATGGTGCTTCATGGATGCCACTCCTCCGGGGGGGATTGACTCTGTCCGAAGTCTGCGCCAGCCTCGCGAAGAAAATCAGTGACGCAACGCACTTCAGGAACAAAGGTCCTGCAGCCAAGACGAATATTTCGCAGCAGTGATTGAGCGCGGAAACTTTCGGGCGAAGACCTCGGCGATGACACCCGGACACTCAGGACAGCGGCCTAAAAGTGGAAAGCGGACCAGGCAAGTTGCCTGATCCGCTTGTGTTCGCAGACACCGAATCTGTAAGCCGAATTCTGTCCGCCTGTGCGTCGCCGCACAGGTTGGACGGTCATTCCTCTGGGCCGCACATCGCTGTGCGGCTCTAGCGACCTACCCGGAGATTTTGACGTCCCGAGCCGAGACGTGGACGCCGCGCTCTCACCCTTCGGCGAGTCTACGGCCTGCCCTCTCCCCCTATTTGGTCTTGCTCCGTGTGGGGTTTGCCATGCCCCGGACATTGCTGCCCGGGCGGTGCGCTCTTACCGCACCTTTTCACCCTTACCCGCCGCTCTCGCGAGCAACAGGCGGTATCTTCTCTGTGGCACTTTCCGTCGAAGCGGCTTCAACCGCTCCTCCCGGACGTTATCCGGCACACCGCTCTGCGGAGTTCGGACTTTCCTCCCTTGTTCCCGCGCAGCCTCGCCGAGACGAGCGTACACGAGGCAAGAGCGACCGTCCGATCCGGCGCCTACCTTCACCATTATAGATGGTTTCATTTCCCCCGGGTTCAACTTCGGATCGGCAAATTCAGGCAAAGTGTGTGTCAAACCTGCCTCTGCTAGACTCGAATACATACATAGGCATCATCTTCATGAATACCTCCGAGGCTGTCCGTATAGCCCTGCAATCCTTATGGGCGAACAAACTCAGGTCCGCGCTCACGCTCCTCGGAGTGGTCATTGCCGTCTCCGCCCTCATTGCCGTCGTCACTTTCGTCAACGGAATCAACGGCTACGTGGCCGAGAAGATCTTCAATCTCGGCGCCGACGTGTTCATTGTCAGCAAGAGTTCCAACGTCATCACTAACGTCGATCAGTTCCTTGAGGCGCAGAAGCGCAAGAACCTTAAGTTCGAAGACTACGAAGCTGTCGCGGAGCGCTGCACACAGTGCAAGGTGGTTGCAGCCAGCGTAAGCCGGGGCAATGCCCGCGTAAGGTACGAGGAAGCCGACAGCACCGACACTTCCATTCGCGGCTGGACTCCAAGCATGGCCCAGGCCTACGACCAGGAGATAATCGCTGGCCGTGGCTTGACCCAGAGCGACCTCGCGAACCACTCGCAGGTAGCGGTTATCGGCTACGACATTGTCGAGAACCTCATGGCTGGCGTGGACCCGCTCGGAAAAGAGATCTACATAGATGGTCGCCAATATCGCGTCATCGGTGTAGGCAAGAAGGAAGGCAAGACTCTGGGCCAGAGCCGCGACAATTACGTAGTGGTTCCCATCACGGCATGGTTCAAGCAGTACGGAACCAATAACAGCATCCGCATTCTCGGAAAGTCTCATGGCGTTGGGGCTCCCATGGAAGCCGCCATAGACCAGGTTCGCGCAATCATGCGCGCACGCCGGCACGTTCCCCCGGGTGAGGAAGACAATTTCGCCATTGAAACCAACCAGAACTTCCTCAGCATCTGGGCCAATCTCAGCGGCACGTTCTTCATCGTGATGATTGCCATTGCTTCCATATCCATGATCGTAGGCGGCATCGTCATCATGAACATCATGCTCGTGTCCGTGACGGAACGCACCCGCGAGATCGGCATCCGAAAAGCCGTTGGGGCGCGCCGGAGCGACGTGCTGCGCCAATTCCTGCTCGAATCCGTGACCGTTGCTTTTGTCGGCGGCATCATCGGAGTAATCGGCGGCATAACTCTCGCCAAGACCGTGACCCTGCTTATAGGGATGCCGTCGGCGATCGCACTCTGGGCGGTAATCGCCGGCCTGGTATTGGCAGCCTCGGTCGGAATCTTCTTCGGCGTGTATCCTGCCCGGCGTGCCGCAAGTCTCGACCCCATCACTGCCCTGAGGTTTGAACTATGAAAGGCGTGGCCTTCGGGGTCGCTTTCCGCGCGGGCCATGTGAACGCAGCCTCGAGGTTGGCCGCATGAGCGCAGCCATGCTCAGGTCGAAGCGTCAGGACTTCGGCGAGATTGTTCGTCTCGCTCTCGACACCATCGTGCGCAACAAAATGCGCTCCGGCCTTACGATCCTCGGGATCGTGATCGGCGTCATGATGGTGATCATCATCTCGTCCGTCGTGCGTGGCTTGAACAACAACGTGCAGTCCATGGTTCAGGCCATGGGCTCCAACATCATTTTCGCATTTCACATGGAGCCCTTCACTTTCGGGCGACCATCCACCGAGATGCTGACGCGCAGGGAATTGAGCCTCGAAGACGCGATGGCGATGAAGGAACTCCCGCACGTCAAGGCCGTCAGCGCCGGTGTTCGCCTGTTCCAGCCACAGTTCGGAACAGGCACGTACGTCGTGAAGTACAACGACCGCCGTGCCAAGAACACCATCTTGGAAGGCGACACCGTAACCGCTGCCGAGGTCTTCGACTACACCGCCGAAACCGGACGCTGGTTCACCCAGGCGGAGGAAGACAATCGCTCAAACGTCATCGTCATCGGCTACGACACTTGGCAGGAGCTGTTCGGCAACGCAGATCCAATAGGCAAAGAAATCAACATCGAAGGCCAGCTGTTCACTGTCATCGGAGTCGCGGAGCGCAAGAAATCCGCCTTCAGTGGCGGTAAGAACCCCGAAGATAACATCATCTTCTTCCCGTACTTCACATTCAAGAAGCTGCACCCTGAGTTGAAACAGCACTGGATCAGCATCAAAGCCACCTCCCAGCCTGACATGCAGAAAGCCGTGGACGAGATTCGCGAACTCCTGCGCCGCCGTCGTAAACTCCGTCCCGACCAGCCAGACAACTTCGCCGTATTCACCCAGGATTCCCTCACCGACGTCTGGAACCAGCTTTCGGGGGGCATCTTCGTCTTCATGTTCGCCGTTGCCAGCGTTGCTCTTATGGTCGCCGGAGTCGGTGTCATGAACATCATGCTCGTCTCCGTCACCGAGCGCACCCGCGAGATCGGCGTACGCAAAGCTATCGGCGCCCGCAAGCGCGACGTGCTCCTGCAATTCACGCTGGAAGCGATCACCCTCACAGGCGCGGGCGGCGTGCTCGGCATAATCCTGGGCGGACTCGTCAGCATGCTCGTGCCGGTCGTATTCCCGTCATTACCCGCCACGATGTCTGCCTTCTGGGCGTTGCTGTCGTTTAGTGCCGCCGCAAGCGTAGGGCTGATCTTCGGAATCTATCCCGCGTGGAAGGCCGCGAACCTCGACCCCATCGAGGCCCTTCGTTACGAATAGCGCCTGCGCGGAGCACCAATCCGTTCGAGGATGCCATTCGGACTGCAGCCCTGCACTCCGACCGCGCCAGGGAGGGGTGACCCTAGGGGCGGCCTGAGATATCACTTCACCGGCCGGTCCCTGGGTGTACGTATGCAACTCCTTTTGCTTGCATCTGGTTTCCAGCGGCTCTGGTAAGCTGACTTTCGCAAATGCTCCACAGCCTTCTCACCATTGCCGCCGCCATCACCGGCCTGCTCGCCGTCACAGGTATCGGCTACATGCTCGCGGTGCTCTGGTGCGTTCGCAGATTCGCAAGCCGCACGGTGGCGCGTCGAGGCTTCACTCCGCCGGTATCGATACTGAAGCCACTCAAGGGTGCCGACCCGCAGATCTATCATTGCTTCCGCTCGCACTGCGTGCAGGATTACCCGGAGTTTGAAATCATCTTCGGCGTGAACGATGCTTTAGATCCGGCGGTGCCGTACGTTGAGCAACTTCAGCGTGAGTTTCCGCAGCTCTCAATCAAGCTCATCGTTTGCTCCGAAGTGCTTGGCACGAACCGCAAGGTCAGCAATTTGATTCGTCTCGCGCAGGAAGCCCGATACCAGCACCTGCTCGTCAACGACGGCGATATCAGCGTTGCCTCCAACTATCTTCAGCAAGTGATGGCTCCGTTTGCCGACCCGCAGATGGGGTTGGTGACCGCGCTCTACCGCGCCGTCCCGGGTCGCACCCTGAGTTCGCACCTTGAGGCCGCCGCGATCAACACTGATTTTCCCGGCGGCGTGCTGATGGCCATCAACATGGAGCGCGGCGTGCACTTCGGGCTGGGCTCCACTTTGGCGTTCACACACACCGCCCTCAACGCCATCGGTGGCTTCGAAGCCATCGTCAGCCATCTCGCTGACGACTATGAACTTGGCAACCGCATCTCCCGGGCCGGCTTCGGCACGTACCTCGCCGACACCGTCGTCGAAACGCATCTGCCCGACTACTCCTTCGCCGACATGTTCCGCCACCAACTCCGCTGGGCACGGACGATTCGGGATCGGCGCCCGACACAGTACCTCGGGCTATCCATCACGTATGCGATCCCATGGGCGTTTCTGGCGCTCGTGCTTTCGGGTGGAGCGACCTGGGCGTGGACACTCACCGCCGTTTCGCTCAGCTTGCGCCTCATTACCGCCTACGTGTTGTCGAAGGAGGTAGTTGCACATTCCGCCGCTGCCGGACGCCTCTGGCTTGTCCCCGTACGTGACTGCGTCGCTCTGCTGATCTGGGCTGCGAGTTTCTTCGGCAACACCATCAACTGGCGCGGCGAGAGCTTCCGATTGAAGGATGGACGGCTCTACAGAGCCGCTTAGGCCACAGTGCTCGCGGATTCGACCCGACGCCGCTCCGGCACGATACGTCCCCCCGGCGTGAACCGATACACCTCGCCCCGCCAGTAGAACGAACTCCCGCCAAGATAGCTCGTCGTCCACACGACGAATCCCAGCAGGTCCCGCATCGGATAGAGCCAGCACCACGCCAGCGCGCTCGGATCGCGGATCACGCCCCAGCCCACCACCAGTGCCTGGATCACGCGATTCAAATATCCCCACGTAAACAACCCCAGCGCCGCTGGCCAGTACCCTAGCGCACCTGCCGCCACCAGTCCCAGTATTCCGAAGGGGGTGGAGAACGTCAGACCCGTGCCCAGGTGTCCTTTCGGCCGCGAATACCGCGTGCTCTGCATCCATCGCCGCTGTGTCTTGAATGTCTGCCCGAAGCTTTGTGTGGTCAGCACGTGTCCAACTGTATGGTGCGAGAGCACCACCTTGTATCCAGACTGTGCCACCAGTTGTCCGAGCACGAAGTCATCGGAGTAGTACTCCGCTGTCGCGCCAATACCGCCGATCCTGTCCAGGGCATCGCGCCGCACAGCCATCACCGCACCCAGCGCGAACTGCATCCCCTCCATCATGTCGGCGACCATAACCCCCGATGGCATCTCCACCGACATTCCGAGCGCTTCCATCTCTGACCAGAAGTCCTCGGCGGGGACGCCCTCGTAAAGACACGTTACCAGCCCGTTCTGCGGCTCCAGCAGCGGCGAGATCACGTTGCGCAGAAAATCTTCCCGTACCAGGATGTCACTATCGCTAATGACGAAGTAACCGCTCTGCGACGACTCGATCATCAGGTTCAGCGAAAACACCTTCGCGTTTGGCCACGTCGGTTGGCCTGAGAGCACGATCCGTACGGGCACATACGGATACCGCCGCCGAAGCTTCTCGATCACCCGCAGCGCCGGATCTTCGCTGGTCCGCGTTCCGAAAACGATCTCAAAGTTTGGATAGTCCTGCTGGAAGAAGCTCTCCAGGTTCTGCTCCAGCCTCGGCTCCATTCCGTGCACCGGTTTGAGTACCGTGACGCGTGGGAACTCGCTCAAGTCCCGTGCGTCTGCGGCAGCTTGCGCCTGCGTTGCTATGCGGCGATGCCGCCTCGCAGCTATCAGCACCAACGCCAGGAACACCGTCGACGCGATCGTTCCAATGATTGCCATGCCCAGCAGCACGAGCCAGACGTTTTGCAGCACTGCTATGTACGTCGCGATCATCATTCGGAGAGTGCCTGCTTTGTGGGGGGAGGACCCGGGACCCACAGCGTGTCCGGTCGGTCCGGCAGCTTCTTATTCGTCAGGATCAGTTTGCCACCTCCACGCGTTACCAGGTACGCCGGTGTGTACGTCAGCAGAAACGGAATCTTGTCTTCTTCCGTCCACAGGAACACACGTCCGGGACCGTTCCATTTGCGTTCGAAAGATCCGTTGTCCTCGAAAACGTTCGGTGAATCCGGGAACAGCGACCCGTAATACAGGTTGCCGTTGGTGCGAGTGTTCAGCACGTGAAGCTGGTACTGCCCGTAGAAATTCAATGTCGAGCCGTCCTCGTACGCCCCGTTAATGACGATGACGTCGCCCGGTTGATAGTACTTCTGGATGGCAGGCAACAAGGCCTTCGACGACAGCACTGGCTCGAAGATCTCCAGCCCTCGATGCGCGCAGTGCAGGAAGACAATCATCATCACCGTCAGCGCGACATTCGAGTACGCCACGCGTCCTCTGCGCCGCAACCACCAGCACGCGATCGTTCCCAGCAGCAACGCCGTTGACGAGATCGCCAGCGGCGCCCTGAAGACGCCCATCGCCTCTGGGTTCAGATCGAAGATGTGTCCGAAGGAGAGCGCGTACTTCTCCGGGTTCTTCGTAAGAATGTCAGCGAGGTCCGCGCCTTTGGGCACGGCCACCGAATGCCACAGCAGCATCATCGCCACGAAAAACGCGGGTATGGCAATGGCCATCATCACGGCCGCCACTCGACGGCCTGCTCGCCGCTCCGGACTACCCTCTTCCGATGCCTGCTCTCTGCTCAACCACGCCCCTATAATCAGGGCGACTCCCGGGAGCGCCGGAACTGTGTAGTACTCCTGCCGGCTCGAGAAGCTGAAGAAGATGAGAATGAATGCCGCCCAGATGGCGCAAAGCAGCAGCGCACGCCCGCGAGCGTCGAGTCGTTCGCGCAACTGACGCCACTTCACCGGGATCTGCCCAAATCCCTTGAAGACGAACGCACTCCACGGAATGAGCCAAAGGACCATCATTCCCCAGAAGATTCCGAACGGCACCGTGTCGTAATCCTTCGGGAAGCGCTTATTCAAGTAGCGCAGCACGTGCTCGTTGATGAAGTAGAACCAGAAGAAGCCCTTCGATTCCCCGGCTGCGGGATTCGCCAATCCAGCGGCGATGTGCCAGGGAGCTGCGATCACCAGGAACACGAGAAAGCTCGACACCAGTCGCATGCGAAACAAGTGCTTCAACTTGCCCGTCAACAGCAGGTAGCCCACGATGATCGCGCCCGGAAACACCAACCCGATCAGCCCTTTGGTCAGCACGCCGAGCGCAGCAGTCGCCGCCAGGCCCCACGACGACAGTCGTGACGGGCGCTCCTCGTTCAGACCTCGAAGAAAAAAATCAAACCCGAGCGTCAACCAGAGACATACCAATATCTCGGGAATCAGAATCCGCGTGAAGATGTACGGCCCGAACGATGTCGCAATGATGATTGCGGCATACAGGCCTGCGCGCGCGTCGAACCATCTTCGTCCGAAGCTGTAGATTGCGAGCAGCGCGGCGAGCGTGCCCAGCGCAAGCGGCAGGCGCGCCGACCACTCCGACACGCCAAAGAGCTTGAAGCTAAGTGCCATCCCCCAGTACATAAACGGTGCTTTCTCGAGATAGCGCAGACCGTTGACGTACAGGGTGCTCCACTGACCCTGCTGCATCATCTCTCGCGCTGCTTCGGCATGCACCGAGTCAGCGTCGTCGAGCAGTGCGGGCGAGAACATTCCGGGCACGTAGAGCACGGCCCAAATCGCGACGATGATGAGGAGGTGGATGATATGCCGGTCCGCTCTTCCCGGACCGCGCGAACTTGTCGCGACAGAGACTTCCTGTGTGGCTATAGATGATTGCATTCGCAAGACCAGAAGCTCTGATTATACGGTCGCGACGCACTCCTCCCCAACGGCCACAGCAAAAACACACGACAACCTGAGGTCGTCCCCTTAGATTCGCTTTTGGGATCTACCGACAGAAGTGAGGCCAGCAGCAAAGGTGCCGCTGGCCAATGCACTAGAGTCTGCGCGCTGGTTCAGGACCGGGCTCTCTGACCGGAGCGCTCGGTTCGCTCTCCGGCCGCTCCGGAGGTTCCTTCACAGGCGCAGGGAGCTCCTGATCAGGCTGGTCGGGCGGAACCGGAATGTCCTGCCCGGGATCGCGGAGCTTCATGCCGCTCTCCGCGACTGCGACCGCCGATTGTTCATTTGAACAACTTTCGCTCCGCTACGGCCCCCGCGATTGCCTGAGATCTTCCGCGCCGTGCTCTTGCGAGAAGTCGTCGTTCCCCGCGAGCGCGTGCTGCTGCGGCTGGTCCCGCGAGACGTCCTGCTGGTTCTGCCCTGGTTGCTTCTCGTGGATTTCGCCCTCGACTTCGCTCCCGTCCGCGAACGCGACTGCGTTGTCGCCCTCTGGCTGCGGCTACCCGTGCTGCTCGCCGCAGCCCGACGGCCTGTTGTCCGTCCGGCACTGCGCGACCGATTGCCGCTCGTTGCTCTCGTGGAGCTGCTCCGAGTTCCGCTCGCACGACGTGCGGTCGCACTGCGCGATGATGTCCCTCGGGATGACGTGCCGCGTGCGGATCTCGACGTCGTTCTCGAGCCACCGCTGCGTGTGCCTGCGGTAGCCGACCGCCTCGAACCCGTGCCGCTCGCGCGTTTTCTTCCCGCAACCGCACTGCGCCTGGAGCTGCTGCCGCCCGATCTGGATGCTGCTCCGCGCGCACTGCCTCCGCGCAAGTTTCGCCGCGAAGCTCCCCGGTTTCCTTTCGCGCGCGCCTGCGCAGTCTCGCGTGCGATCAGCTTGTTGAAGTTGCTGCGCTCTCCGCGCGCCGTTCGGTCCTGATGCAGTAACGCGAGTCCCATCTCATCGAACTTCTGGAACCAGTCGTCCCATGAGATCGGCTCGAGCGACTGGCCCCCGCTGAACCCTGGGAAATCCAGTCTGATCATGCCGATGTCATCGCCACCGCCCGTACCCTTTACCGACGCTGGTTGTGCACCACGCTCCTCCGCCCACTGTCTTATCTCGTCGTGGTCGGTGGTGGCCTTCGAACTTGCCCTCGTTGCCATACGCGTCTCCTCTGCATGATGTGGTGCGTCGCCCGGCATTTCGCCGAAGACCGCAGCACTTGGGAAATACGATGCCAACCGTCGACAAGGCGTGGGCTAGGGCAAAAAGAGGCAAACGGAAAGCGCAGGCCTCGTGACCTGCGCTTCTGTCGGAATCATCCTGTGTATTCGGAGCTACCGCCTCAGCACCGCGGCTCCAAGTGCTCGCTCCGGACGCGAACGCCGAGTTGTACCCGTCGTGGCCACCGTGTCACTCGTGTTGTACTGGAGATCTTCCGAGGTCAATACGTGCTTGCCGAACAATCGCACTTCGGCGCTTGCCTTCGCGCCTGACTGGAGCCACATCCCGTCTACTTCGGTGAACGTAAGCGTCAGCTCAACTTTCTTCACCCACCATGATGGGTTCTTGGCCGGCCGGCCCACGATGCGCAGCGGATTGTAGGTTTCGGCGTCAACCCACACTTTCCCGCGAAGCAGGTCTTTGCTCTCGCGCTTCGGTTCCATCCCAAGCAAGTAGCAGCGTCGGCCGTTCTGCATCTCCTCTCCGAGTAATTGGAAGTTGTAATTTCGTTCGGTGATGGAGGTTTCTTCCCAGTCGCCTGCCATCTGCTGCTCGTGCTCCAGAATTCTGCGGACGACCTTCTCGCCTCGACCGCTGCCTTCGGTCTTCTTGATTACGTATTCCTTGCTGCCCGGCGGCAGGAAGCTGACCTCCGCCAAGACCTGCGAATCGGCACGTTGTTGCTGATCGCCGAAAAGTTTGTACTCCCGCATGACGACGTACGCGCGCACGGCACGGCGGTTCCGATACTGGACCTCAGCCATGTGCGACACGATAGCTTCGAGTTTGGCTTTGGTGGTGGCGTCGTCTGCCGGCGCCGACTGTGGAGCCGCGGACGACTGCGCAAACGAACCCGCTGCTCCCATGAGTGAGATCAGAGCTGCCGCCAAAAGTTTGCTGAGCCTTGCTTGGGCCGATGTCACTGAACACCCCGGATATACCTACTACTTCTGGGTTAGAAGCAAATCCGAGGCCAACGGAGGGCTGCACCTCACTCCCTACTCACGAATTTACATGGAGGTGGGAACCTACATACCTACAGGGCAAACACCCCACGGAGCCTACTGCGTACGCACGTAGTATGCGAAATGCAGCACCTGATGCGGGGTTCCACCGCATCAGGTTCATACCGATTCTGGTACTACTCGCCTGTTTGAAGATGTAAAAAATTCCGAGAGGTGGAATAGAGGTTCACAACTTCAGTGTCGCGCGTTCTCGGCTGCTTCCTTGTAGGCCTGGATCATCCGGCGCACCGAGATCTCCCAAGAGTATCTCTGTGCCTGCTCGACGCCGGCCACCTTCATCTTCTCTCGCAATGGCTGATCTACCAGCACGCGATGCAGCGCCCTGCTGATCTCAAAGACGTTTTCCGGATTCACCAGCACCGCTGCCTTCCCCACTACCTCGGGCAGAGAAGTTGTGTTCGAGGTGACCACAGGCGTCCCGTGCGCCATCGCCTCCAGCGGAGGCAGGCCGAAGCCCTCGTACAGCGACGGGAAGACGAATATTTTCGCGGTGTCGTACAGGATGCGGAGCACCTCGATCGGCACGAACCCAAGGAAGCGCACATCGTACTGCACGCCGCTCTTCACGACCGCCCTCCGCAGGTCGGGATGCTTCGAGACCTCGTCGCCGATGATGATCAGCTTCAGGTCCGGGTACTTGCCTTCTTTGTCCAGTTCGGTTTTCAGAGTCGAGAAGGCCTCGATGATACGTATGACGTTCTTGTGCGGGCTGATTCGGCCAGCGTAGAGCAGGAAAGGATAGTTGATCTGATATCGCTCCGAGATGAGTGCCCGATCAGCGTCGGTCGCGTGCCCCATCCTGAAGCGGTCGTCAATGGCGTTGTATACGACCTGAATCCGGTCCTCCGGCACATCAAACAGCCGGTTGATGTCTTTCTTTGTGAAGTTCGAGACGGCGAAAATCCGCGCCGCATTCCGCAGGTTGTAACGCGTCAGGTAGTAGTGCATCAGCCGCTTGCCTTCGGAGTGCGCGTTTACGCGGTACATGTAGTCGAGCAGGTCATGCACGGTCATCACGTAAGGGCACGTAGCGGGACTTGGCCTCCAGAACGTGTGCGGCACATGCACCAGGTCGCATCCGAACTGCCTCACCAGCTTGCGAAAACCGAAATACGTTCGGGGATTGACCTCGGGCTCGAAAGGCACTGCGTGGAAGTTACCCGGAAGCTCCTGCACTTCTCGCAGCCGGTCCACCATGCCGATCAGGAAGTATTCATTCTCGTGGTCGAGCACGCCAAGCGTGCGCACCACGTTCCGGATGTACGTGGTCACGCCGAAATCGCTGATCCGCCGGATGTCGAGTGCGATCTTCACGCGTTTAGTGTAACCCGCCGCACGAATCTCATCGGCCCTCGGCCTTCACAGGAGGGCCCAGGGCGTTGTGCTTCCGCAGTACCTCCATCGTCCTGTCGATGGGCAATGCCTCTACAGTATGGCCGTTGCCAGTCACCGTCGTCGCCTTGAACAGCGAGTTGTATACCGCCTCTTCCGTCGCTTCGATCACCGCCTCGAAGATCGGTGACATCGCGTCGTTCTCCAGTACCACCGTGTCGCGCAATCCCGGCTTGGCCCTGCCATCGATGCGGTTCTGCTTCGCTGTCGAGAACGCGATCGCGTAATCCCCGCTGCCGTTCGAGCCAGATGCGCCCGTGCGTCCCAGCCCGAGCACTGCCCGGGCTGCCATGCGCTTCAGATTCCGCGCGTCGACTGGTGCGTCTGTTGCGATTACCACTATCACCGACCCATCGGCTTGATCGTTGGCCTGCGGCCCTTTCGCCTGCGGCTTGCCTTCGAGTTCCTCTCGCAAGAAGTGCTTTCCTAGCTCCACTCCTACGGGCGCGCCATTGATGGTCAGCAAACCACCATAGTTGCTCTGGACCAGCACACCTACCGTGAATCCCCCGAGCGACTGCGGCAGCCTGCGCGAAGAGGTTCCAATACCGCCTTTCCATCCGAAGCACACCGTCCCCGTTCCCGCGCCCACACTCCCTTCTTCCAAAGCGCCGCCTTTTGCCTCCTTGAGTGCCGCAAGCACCTCTTTGCGTCCGACGTGCCGTCCACGCACATCGTTCAGATAGCCGTCATTCGTCTCCCCAACAACGACGTTCACCGAGAGCACATCTTCATTCCCCGGCAGCGCCAGCATGTGATCGAGCAGCGCATCTGCCACTCGCGGCACGTTCAGCGTTGAAGTGAGCAGGATCGGTGTTTCGATCTCACCCAGTTCTTCCACCTGCGTGCTTCCCGTCAGTTTCCCGAACCCATTGCCGACGAAGACCGCACCCGGAACCTTCTCGCGGAACAGGTTCCCACCGTGCGGCACGACGGCCGTCACACCCGTGCGCACGTTGTCGCCGCGGATCACGGTCGTCTGTCCCACGCGCACGCCGTCTACATCCGTGATCGCATTTAGCGGTCCCGGCGCGAGGACGCCAACCTTGATGCCGAGGTCGCGCGCACGCCTCCGGGAGTTTGCAGCGTCAGAAGATGGAGTCCGGGATGGAGAGGAAGGAGTCTGGCCAGCGGCGACAGCAGCAACTGCCGCCGCGAGCCCGATCGAAAAAAGTATTCGTCTCAATGCGCCTCGTTACAGGTCGGAATGCTGAACTCGCATGCGAATTCAGCAACTCAACTAGCTGGTTACGCCCGCCAGCTTTCCCATCCGGCGTTCGCGATACAGCGGGAACATTTCCGACATCTCGAACACCTGCTGGCGAACTCGCTTGAGCGTGTCAGGACTGGTGCGGTCATGCAGCGCCTGTGCGATCCACTTGCCGATCTGCCGCATCTCCGCTTCCTTCATGCCGCGAGTGGTCAGCGCCGGAGTTCCCAGCCGGATTCCGCTCGGCTTCAGCGGCGGGTTCGTGTCAAACGGAATCGCGTTCTTGTTGACTGTGATGCCCGCGTCCCCGAGTGCCTTTTCCGCTTCGCTGCCCAGCATGCCCTGCGAGAACACGTCTACCAGCATGAGGTGCGTGTCTGTACCGCCCGAAATGATCCGGAACCCTTCGCTCGCCAGGGTCTCCGCAAGCACCTTTGCATTCGCCACAACCTGCCGCGCGTACTGCTTGAACTCCGGTTGCAGCGCCTCATGGAAGCACACAGCCTTCGCCGCCATCACGTGCACTAGCGGACCGCCCTGGCAGCCCGGGAATACGCTCTTGTCCACCGACGCTGCATGTTCAGCCTTGCACAGGATCATGCCCGACCGCGGCCCACGCAGTGTCTTGTGCGTGGTGGTCGTAACAATGTGCGCGTGCGGCACCGGCGACGGGTGCGCTCCACCTGCAACCAGGCCTGCAAAGTGCGCCATATCGACAAGGTAGAAAGCCCCCACCTTGTCCGCGATCTCGCGCATCCGCTTGAAATCTATGATCCGCGGATACGCGCTACCGCCGCCGATGATCATCTTCGGGCGCTCGCGCTCCGCGATCGCTTCTACTTCGTCGTAGTTGATCGTCTCCGTGTCCTTCGAAACGCCATAGGACACGATGCGGTACGTCTTGCCCGAGAAGCTCAGCTTGTGTCCGTGCGTCAGGTGCCCCCCGTGCGCCAGGTCCAGACCCATTACGGTATCGCCCGGTTGAATGATCGCCGCATACGCTGCCATGTTCGCCGACGATCCCGAATGCGGCTGCACATTCGCGTGCTCGGCCCCGAACAATTGCTTCGCCCGGTCGCGCGCCAGGTTCTCCACGATGTCTGTGAACTCGCATCCCCCGTAATACCGCTTTGCTGGATATCCTTCGGCGTACTTGTTCGTGAATACCGAACCAGTGGCCTCGAGGACGGCCTCGCTCACGAAGTTCTCCGACGCGATCAGTTCCAATCCCTCGTGCTGCCGCCGCTCTTCGTCCTTCACGGCCTGCGAAACTGCCGGATCTACTTCCGCGAGTGAACGTGCCATCCAGTCGTTATTCATAAGTGCTCCCTTCGTATTAAACCGCTGTCATCCTGAGCGGGCGCGTGAGCCCGATGGATGAACCGATTTCTTCTCAGCCCCGCAGGGCGGTACTTACTTGTTCTGCTCCGAAATATGCCGCTCGATTTCCGTGATCTTGTCCACTCTCCTCTGGTGGCGTCCGCCGGCGAACTCCGTCTTCAGCCACGTATCGACGATCTTCATCGCCGCCGGTTCCTCGAGGATACGTGCACCGATAGCGAGCACATTCGCGTCGTTGTGCTCCCGGCTCATCTGCGCCTCGTACTCTGTCGTGACATTCGCGGCACGCACGCCTGGAACTTTGTTCGCGGCAATCGCCATTCCGATACCGCTGCCGCACACCAGGATCCCGCGGTCCACGTCTTTGCCCGCGACCTCCTCGCCCACGCTCTTGGCGAAGTCCGGGTAGTCCACCGAATCGTTCGAGACCGTGCCCTCGTCCTTCACCTCGTAGCCCTGCCTGGCGAGGTACTCTTTGATCTTTTGCTTCAGTTCGAAGCCGGCATGGTCGGCGCCAATCGCAATTTTCATGACGGAGAATTCTAAACCGTCCAGGCGCTCTAATTCCAAAAGTCTTACTGCAACGAAAAAGCCGGCCTCTTCGGACCGGCTCTTTCAGCGCGCGTACACCATCACTTTGCGGTCGACGAGGCAATGGAGACGCTCGTGGCATACAGAAAAACGCCGGAGCTGTTCATCGCGTCGCGCATAGAGCCCTGTTCCTCTCTGGCCTTCTGCGCCCATTCGTCGGTGGCCGGTTGCACCATACCAGAGACCGTCACCACGTCTCCCTTCTTCACCTCGAGCGCTCTTTGGTTCGGATCGTCCTGGTTCTTGGTCACCAACAGGCGCTGCTTCCCGCCGACTCCGATCCAGAAGTTCCCAGAGTCGTTCGTATCAGTAACGAGGACGTTCTGTACCTGTACCGACTTCCCGATCCATTCCGTCGGACGCTCGGCGTTGTAGATCTTCCCCGGATCGATCAACACCTGCGTTTCCCCGGTTGACCCAGGCTGCTGCGGGCTCTGCCCTGGGGCTCCAGTCTGTCCGGTTGCCGTGCTCTGGCCCGAGCTTCCAGTCTGACCCATCGGCTGGCTCGACCCGGTCGCGCCTGTGCTGGTCGAGCGACCCGTCTGCGGGTTCTCCTGTGACACCGCCAACAATGCGGAAGTCAGGACGATTGCAATGATCCCTGCACTTAACTTCATCATATTGTGCCCTCTGCAAACTCGTTTGTTGTTCTTGTTAGAGGGCTTCTGCGCAATATCGGTTGACCGTACCCGCCCTTGTACTTCCGAGTATTGTTCCCGTCCCCTATTCAGCAGATAATCGGCCCTGAGTCTCTGCTTGGTTGAGGTGCTCCCATGGCTACTGCCGGTACGTCCGCTGAAAAAGGAAACCGCTTCATCCTCTTCGATACCAGCACCTTTGCCGCGCGTATCACCCTGAACCACGCGCCTTACAACGTGCTGACCGTGCCCATGATGAACGAGATTGCCGAAGCCATTGAAAGCCTCAACGGCCGCGCCGACATCAAGTGCATCGTCCTTGACTCGTCGCAAAAGATGTTCTCGGCCGGCATTTCTCTTGAAGACTCAAAGCCCGACCGCGTTTTTCAGACGCTCGATGCCTTCACTAGAGTCTTCCAGGCCATCTCGGAGATCTCGAAACCGATGATTGTTGTAGTCAACGCGTCGGCTGTCGGCGCTGGTTCCGAACTCGTCGCGTTTGGCGATATGGTGCTCGCCACGCCCAACGCCAAGTTCGCCCAACCAGAAGTGAAGATGGGCGTCTTCCCGCCGTTCGCCGCCATCATGCTGCCCCAGCTCATTGGCCCCAAGAAGACTTACGAGATGATCCTCACAGGCCAGCCCCTCTCCGCCGAAGAAGCGAAGGACCTCGGCTTTGTGAATCGAGTGGTTCCCGAGGCTCAACTCGACCAGGCACTCGGTGAGATCCTCGCTCGCATCGGCGAGTTCAGCGGCCCCGTGCTTGAGATGACGAAGAAGGTGATCGGCTCGACCATGGGTCTCCCACTCGAGATCGCCCTTAAGAAGTCTCACGACATCTACCTCAATCAACTGATGGATCTCGAAGATGCCCAGGAAGGACTCCGCGCCGTCCTCGAGAAGCGCAAACCTGTCTGGAAGAACAAGTAGCCGCCGGTTCGCAGGTTCAACACAAAGAAAAGGGACGAGGATTTCTCCACGTCCCTTTTCTGCTGGGGAGGAAACACTTCCCAAACCTTACCCAGCCTTCTACTCTCGCTCAAACTTTTTCGAGAGTTTCCCCTCGATTCATCTTCAGCTCGCGAACGCCTTCGCGATGAATCGCGAGATGTGGTACGCGTCCATGTACTTGAAGGGCGTTTCGCCAAGCGTGTAGTGCCCGCAAGGGAGCACCTTCACTTCTGTGTTCAGCTTGCGTCGCGCGAACTCATGCGCGATCTGCTGCGAGAACTCCGGCAGGAACGTCAAATCGTACTTCGTGTAGATCATCAGCGAGTTCTTCTTCCACCTCGCGAACTTGTCGAAGTACGCCATCGGAGAAACCGCCATCAGCGCTTTCCGCAGCCGCTCCTGATCGAGTACCTGCTGTATCCCCTCACGCACGTGCCGAGTCGACTGCCCCGTCCACACCACATCGCCAAAATAGGTAGACGCGTGATTGAACACGTTCACCTTGATTCGCGGATCGTGCGCGCTGGCGATGAATGCATAGCACGAACCCAGGCTCGTGCCCATCACTCCGAGTTCCGTATAACCCTGTTGCTCCAGCCAGTCGAGACACGAACGGATATCGGCGATCCCCTGCCGTGCCGAATCGATCGTGCGTCCAATATTTGCCGAGACCGCGTAGTCGGCGCGCGACAACTCTGCGGGCATCCGGATGTCGTGATACGGCATGCTCATTCGTAGCGCCGCTATCCCGAGCACGTTGAATATCCTGCACAGTCCGTTATGGCTGATCGCGTCTGCGTTCCACTGCGGCAGCACAACCACCGCCCGACGTCCCTTCGCCGGGAACCACGCCGCGTTCACCAGGTTGTTTTCCGGATACAGCGACTCCACGGCAGACGTGAAGCGCAGGTACGTTCCCAGCTTGTTCGCGTACTTTCGCGCCAGCTTCTCGTTCGGGTTGCTGCCCGTCTGGAAAACTTCTACGCGCCGCTGCTCGAGCCTGAAATCCGTCGGGGTCGTATAAGCATAGAACTCGTCGCTATTCTGAACGATCTTCTCGTTTAGCGACATGAAGTACTGCTCGATCTCGTCCGGGTGGCTCGACGGACGATATCCATTCACGCCGGGCCACCGGGAAATCCACTCCAGTCCCCACTCGAACGGCCTGACAACACGATTCGTGTCGCGGGTCGTCAACCGGTGTTCCCAGTTGTACATCCACTTTTGATAATGCGTTCGCATGTCTTATTTGGAAAGAAAACTATAGCAGAATTAAGGACTCTCCTACCCGCCCCTCAGTCAGTTCAAAGTGGACGGACTTCTCAGCGCGCTGGCGAGAGTCTGGACCTCTCCGGGGGCAAACTCTGGCACACCTTACTCGACGTAGAACCTCGGCACCCTCGGCGACAGCCCGCAGAGCACCTCGTAGGGGATCGTCTGAGACCAGCGCGCCTGCTCGACGGCAGTCACACGCTTCCCGTTCGCTTCGCCCATCAGCAGCACCTCATCGCCAATCTCCACTCCCGGAATGTGCGTCACGTCCACCAGCGTGAGGTCCATCGCCACGTTGCCAACGATCTGTGCCAGTTCTCCGCGCACGATCACTTGCCCGCGAGACGACAAGTGCCTCGAAAGCCCGTCGCCGTATCCCACCGGAATGACCGCGACACGCGCCGGCTCCGGAGTCACATATGCGCCGCTGTATCCCAGCGGCTGCTGTGCCCCGACATTCCGCAGATTGATGATCCGGGCCTTCCAGGTCAGCACTGGCTTGACCGGCAGGATCGAAGGCTTCTCCGTATTCGCTGTTCTGGAGATGAACGGCAGCGAATAGCCGTACAACACCAGTCCCGGACGCACGATCTGGTTCCACGTGTCGGGCCTGCCAACCACCGCGGCCGAATTCGCCAGGTGATGATATCTCGGCTTCAGACTTTTGCTGTGAACCCAATCGATAGCGCGCCTGAACCGCTCGATCTGCTCGCGCGCATCTGCCGCGTCCAGCACCTCGCTCGACGCCAGGTGACTGAAGAATCCTTCCAGCATCAGCGTGCCGCCGTCCACAGCCGCGCCCGCTGCGATCAACGTATCGGCTACTAGCGGCATCTCCTCG